>Ga0157371_10002178_pt1 | contig 19027 bp, 18 predicted proteins | sample C45metaG_FD_113462 | JGI IMG/M metagenome (GOLD analysis project Ga0157371, IMG submission 113462) | Corn rhizosphere microbial communities from Kellogg Biological Station, Michigan, USA - C4-5 metaG | ecosystem: Host-associated > Plants > Roots > Rhizosphere > Soil | place: USA: Michigan...
ATTTTAATTGGATAAAAAATCTAATTTTTTTCGAAGCTTGTCCTCGCTAAAAATCCAACCTGTATAAGAGTTAAGGATTTCAAGTTCTTCATTTAAATGGACAACTGCAACGAAGGGGTAATAATCATTATTTCGATATCGTAAATCAATTAATCGAACTTCATGTATATGCTCAAATTTCGTAATTTCCCATCTGAAAATGGGGGAAAAAGATGTAAAAGCGCTTAAGTTTCTATCTTTTAATGCCGCTTTTACTAGAGCGGTCTCTGGTAAGGGAACTCGATCAAATTTATCATAAATCGTTATTGATCGTCCGTATGCCCTTCCGACATAATGATGTTTGTCTGAAATAGCTGCAACTCTCCATTGGAAAAACTTCATGGTTGGAGCTACAATAATTTCCTCTGCATCCGGAAGTGTATGTTTTACAGAATTTTTTACAGCACTTTGAACGGCAAATCGGGAAATGTAATAGACGACTATTACGACGTACATAATAAGAAAGGTCGTAACGGGATTAAAACCAAACATCCACAATAATAAACCTACTACATGAATACCGAAAATAATCGGATCAAAGGTATTAATAACGCCAAGCGCAACCCATTTTTTAGAAAATGGCCGTAATGCTTGTGTTCCATACGAGTTAAAAATGTCTACAAAAACATGTAAAAATACAGCTAAAAATGTCCAAAGCCATAAGTGTAAAAAGTTTGCTTCAGGTATGATGAGCCATAGAACACCCGAAATAAGCAATGGCCATAAAAGTACAGCTGGGATAGAATGTGTAATACCACGATGATGTCGAATATAAACTGCATTGTTACGTAACTTTAAAACGGTATCTATGTCAGGTGCTTGAGAACCAATGATTGTGCCTGCAATAACTGCAGTAGTAGTAAGGGAACTACTTGCTACGACAGGGTCTGCTAACGCTAATCCTCCAAGCGCAATACCCATAACGATATGTGTACCTGTATCCATGCTACACCAGCTCCTTTTTGGACAACAAGTTATCTTCATCATAAAATAAAATGGATAGATAACAAAGTACTTATTATTATTATATACCACGTATTTGTTAACAATAATCGTGAGGAAGGTTCTTACATTGAACGAATTATACAAAAAACAAGTTAGAGATGCACTAGTTTCCTGGTTTCTAGAAGAAAAACGTGATTTACCTTGGAGAAAAACAAAAGATCCTTATAAAATTTGGGTTTCTGAAGTAATGCTCCAGCAAACAAAAGTGGATACCGTTATTCCTTATTATGAAAGATTTATCGCAAAATATCCTTCCCTTGAATCACTTGCTACTGCAAAAGAAGGTGAGCTTTTAAAAGAATGGGAAGGTTTAGGGTATTATTCACGAGCACGCAACTTACAAGCAGGCGTAAAAGAGGTTGTCGAAGCTTACGGAAGTGTCGTTCCATCAACTCGGAAAGAAATTTCGAAGCTTAAAGGCGTCGGACCCTATACAGCAGGTGCTGTTCTTAGTATTGCATATGGCGTTCCAGAGCATGCAGTAGATGGTAATGTGATGCGAGTACTCTCTCGTCTTTTATTCATAAAAGAAGACATCGCGAAGCCAAAAACGAAGAAAATATTTGAAGAAGCAGTAATGGAGTTAATAGACGAAAATAATCCTTCTGCATTCAATCAAGGATTAATGGAGCTGGGAGCGGTAATATGTACCCCAACCAAGCCGAAATGTTTACTCTGTCCAGTAAGAGAATATTGCACAGCCTTTTTTGAAGGCAAGCAAGAAGAGTTACCAATTAAAACTATAAATAAAAAAACGAAATTACATAAAATGAAGGCTGTTGTTATAGAAAGAGATAACGGACAAATTTTATTGGAGAAACGCCCATCCAAGGGATTACTTGCGAATATGTGGCAATTCCCTATGGTAGAGCTTCCTACCGCTACTCACACAGTAGAAGAAGTAGTGGCGCACGATTATGGAATAACGATAAAAAAAGAGAATGAATTAATAGCCTTTAAACATATATTTTCTCATTTAGTATGGGAAGTGGAGAGCTTTGAAGGAGAATTAGTAACAGAGAAAGAACTGCCAGCTCCTTGTAAATGGTTCACAAAAGAAGAAGTAAGTAATCAACCAATGCCTGTTCCAGTAATTAAGATTTGGAATGCATGGAAAGAAAGGAAAAATATATGATGTCAACAAATAAAGTAGCATTAGTCACTGGAAGTAGCCGAGGATTAGGCAAAGCACTTGCCATTGAGCTTGCGAAAAACGGATACGATATCGTTGTTAATTATGCTCGAAGTAAAACAGCAGCACTTGAAACAGTACAAGAAATAGAAGCGTTAGGAAGAAAAGCACTTCTTCTTCGAGCAAATGTTGGGGATGTTGAAAAACTTCGTGCCATGTTCCAAACAATCAAAGAAGAATTTGGTCGCTTAGATATCTTCGTTAGCAATGCGGCTTCAGGCGTATTGCGTCCGATTATGGGGTTAGAAGAGTCACATTGGGATTGGACAATGAATATTAACGCAAAAGCAATGCTTTTTGGTGCGCAAGAAGCTGCTAAGCTGATGCCTGATGGTGGGAAAATATTAGGAATCAGTTCTCTAGGATCCATTCGTTATTTAGAAAATTATACAACGGTTGGAGTATCAAAGGCTGCAATTGAATCCATTACACGTTACTTAGCAGTAGAGCTTGCTGAAAAAGGAATTGCTGTTAACACCGTTTCTGGTGGAGCACTCGATACAGATGCATTAAAGCATTTTCCAAATCGTGAACAATTATTAGAAGATGCACGAGTAAATACTCCGGCAGGAAGAATGGTCGAAATAGAGGATATGGTGAAAACCGCTATGTTTTTATTGTCGGATGACGCCTCAATGATCAGAGGTCAAACAATTATAGTTGATGGTGGACGATCGATAAAAATGTAAAAAAAAAAATGAATAATATTTCTTAAAGTACACATGATATATGTGTGCGGAGGTGAAATCCATGAAAAAGAATTTTGGTAAAGGACCAAACTCTACATCCAAAAATGCTGAGTTTGCATCTGAAACAAATGTTCAAGAGGTAAGAGAACAAAATCGCCAATCTCAGTTAGGTAAATCCCAAAAGCAACCCCAAAACACTGAGTTTGCATCTGAAACTGATGTTACAGAAGTGAGAGAACAGAACCGTCAAGCTGAAATGAAAAAACAACAAGCTAACGGGGCAAATAATTCTTCTAACCAAACAAAATAATTACATGGATTCACCAAAAGTCAGCGAAGGCAAAATGCCTTCGCTGATTTTTTTACTACAGTTTTTTCCTTTGGATTGCTATAATAAGTAAATAAGTATAAAATTCAATCTTGCGCTTGATGAAAAGGTGGCTAAGTCATGGCGATTCCAACAGAAGGAGAAATTATTCAAATTCACAGCTATAAGCATAATGGCCGTATCCACCGTGTCTGGCAGGAGACGATGGTTTTAAAGGGTACCAAAAATATTGTTATAGGTGCAAACGAACGTACACTTGTAATAGAGGCCGATGGAAGAACCTGGATTACAAGAGAGCCTTCTATTTGTTACTTTCATGCAGAACATTGGTTTAATATTATTTGTATGTTACGTGAAGATGGTGTGTACTACTACATCAACATAAGCTCACCATTTGTCTATAATAATCAAAGGCTAAAATATATTGATTATGATTTAGACGTGAAGGTTTTTCCAGATATGACCTACACGATTTTGGATGAGGACGAATACGAACAACATAAAAAAGAGATGAAATATCCAGATGAAATGGACGGTATTCTAGAACGGAATATTGAAAAACTACTTTCTTGGATAAAACAAAGAAGAGGCCCGTTCGCGCCTGACTTTATAGACGCATGGACAAGTCGTTATCATTTCTATAAAAAGTTGAATGAGTAGACGAAAAACCTGTTGAATACATACAACAGGTTTTTCCAGTGTTAGAAAGGAAGTAAATGTATGAGCTCGATGAAGCGATATATGCAATTTGTTAAACCATATAACTTACAAATATTTTTAACAATTGTCATAGGTATCATAAAATTTGCAATACCTTTATTTATACCGCTCCTTATTAAAATCGTGATTGACGATATTATTGGGGCAGAAGCATTAACTGATGCAGAGAAGATAAAGCAATTAGTGTATTGGTTAGGAGGTACGGCGTTAGTCTTTCTAATCGTTCGTCCACCTATTGAGTATTATCGACAATATTTGGCACAATTAGTGAGTAATAAAATACTGTACGATATTCGTCAAAAAATGTACATTCATCTGCAAAAATTAAGCTTAAAATATTATTCTAATACTCGCGCAGGGGAAGTTATTTCAAGGGTAATCAATGATGTAGAGCAAACCAAGAACTTTGTAATGATTGGGTTAATGAATGTGTGGCTAGATTTAGCAACCATTCTTATTGCAATTGGAATCATGTTATCCATGAATGTGAAATTAACAATCGTTACGCTAATTGCTTTTCCATTTTACGCATTCAGTGTAAAGTACTTTTTTGGGAGACTTCGCGATTTAACGAAAAAAAGATCGCAAGCATTAGCGGGTGTTCAGAGTTATTTACATGAACGTGTGCAGGGAATGAGCATTATTAAAACGTTCACATTAGAGAAGCATGAACAAAAACTTTTTAATGAAGCGAACGGTGAGTTTTTAGATAAAGCAGTCGATCAGACTATTTGGAATGCGAAGGCCTTTGCTGTTGTCAATACGATTACGGATATCGCGCCACTACTCGTAATAGCGTATGCAGGATATGAAGCGATAAATGGAAGATTATCGGTCGGAACGATGGCTGCATTTATTGCATATATAGAACGTTTATATAGTCCTTTAAGACGTTTGGTTAATTCTTCTACAACGTTAGTACAATCATTTGCATCGATGGATCGTGTTTTTGAATTAATGGATGAAGAATACGACATTGTCGATAAAAACGGAGCATCTACATTAAAAAATGCAACAGGAGAAGTTACGTTTTCAAATGTATCATTCCAGTATGAAAAAGATGGACATACCATTCTAAAAGATATGAATTTCTGTGTGAAAGCTGGCGAAACAGTAGCGTTTGTCGGCATGAGTGGCGGAGGTAAATCAACGATAATTAGTCTGATTCCACGTTTTTATGATGCTACTAATGGTAGCGTTCGAATAGATGGGAAAGATGTACGTGATATTACAATTGAGTCATTAAGAAGACAAATAGGTATTGTATTACAAGATAATATATTATTTAGTGACTCCGTTAAGTCGAATATATTAATGGGGAAACCTGATGCGACAGACGAAGAAGTTATCGAAGCTGCGACAGCTGCTAATGCCCATGATTTTATTATGGATTTACCAGAAGGATATGAAACAAAGGTTGGAGAACGGGGAGTAAAACTTTCCGGAGGACAAAAGCAGCGTGTAGCAATTGCACGAGTCTTTTTAAAAAATCCTACTATTTTAGTTCTAGATGAGGCTACTTCAGCATTAGATTTAGAGAGTGAATCTTTAATTCAAGATTCATTAGAGCGATTGGCAAAAAACCGTACGACTATTATAGTAGCTCATAGACTTTCTACAATTACCCATGCAGACAAAATATTTGTTATTGAAAATGGGGAGCTAGCCGAAGAAGGAAATCACCACGAATTAATGAACAGTAAAGGTGTATATTATAATCTTTTTCAAATTCAACAATTAGATCCTGAAAACTGAAAGAAGCACCCTATAAGTTGTCGACACACTTATAGGGTGTTTTTTTGGTGAAATAATATCTGAATTTTTAATTAATTTATTGTATAAAAATACTTAAATAAGGATATTCAATAAGAAAAAAGACTTATGATATTTCAAGAAAGTATTGCATATAGGATTTTTTTGTGTAGAATATCAATATACACTCAAAAAGATAGAAAATTTGAATTATTGAAAATGAAATGAGGGAGCATCATGACAGAACGTGAAATAATTTTAGAAGTGAAAGACCTTCAAACTTCCTTTTTCACAGATGATGGTGTTATTCCATCCGTAGATTACATTGACTTTCACATTAGAGAAGGAGAAATACTTGGAATCGTTGGAGAATCAGGCTGTGGTAAAAGTGTGACTTCCCTTTCTATAATGGGCTTAGTTCCTAGTCCTCCAGGTAAAATTACGAATGGTCAGATATTATTTAGAGGAAAAGACTTAACAAAATTATCCGAACGGGAAATGCGAAGCATTCGAGGAAATGAAGTGGCAATGATTTTCCAAGAGCCTATGACATCATTAAATCCTTTATTTACAATTGGTAATCAGCTGATAGAAGCAATAACACTCCATAAAAAAGACTGGAGTAAAAAACAAGTGAAAGCAAGAGCTATAGAAATGTTGAAGTTGGTTGGATTGCCTAGAGCAGAAGAGTTGATGAAGGATTATCCTCACCAACTATCAGGGGGAATGAGACAGCGAGTCATGATTGCGATGGCGCTTGTATGTGATCCTCAAGTTTTAATAGCCGACGAGCCAACAACAGCATTAGATGTCACAATTCAAGCTCAAATACTCAAGCTTATGCGAGATCTGAATGAACGATTAAATACAGCAGTTATTTTAATTACGCATGATCTAGGGGTTGTCGCAGAAACTTGTGAACGAGTTGTCGTGATGTATGCGGGAAAAGTAGTAGAAGAGGGATCAGTGGAAACGATATTCAATAATCCGCAGCATCCATATACAAAAGGTTTAATTGCTTCTGTACCGGATATGCGCTTTAAAAAACAGCGATTGTATTCCATTCCTGGAAATGTCCCAAAGCCAGGTATGATAAAACAGGGATGTCGCTTTGCAGCTCGTTGTGACTTTATGTTTGGACGTTGTACAGAAGAAAGCCCGCCGCTATATGAAACCTCTAAAGGTCATCAAACGAGATGCTTCTTATACGATGAGAAGGAGGTGGTAGTTAATGACAAAACCGCTGCTACAAGTTGAAGGATTAAAAAAGTATTTTCCCATCCATTCAGGGGTGTTAGGAAAACAATCTGGTTATGTAAAAGCAGTGGACGATGTGTCCTTTTATGTCAATGAAGGAGAGACACTTGGGATTGTGGGCGAGTCTGGTTGTGGCAAATCTACTACTGGCCGAATGCTTATGAGGTTGCTAGAGCCAACTGAAGGTAAAGTAACTTTTGATGGAAAAGAACTTACAAGTGTTTCTAATACAGCAATGCGGAAAGCTAGAAGAGAAATTCAGATGGTATTTCAAGATCCGTATGCTTCTCTTAATCCAAGACATACAGTAGAGAAAATATTAATGGAGCCACTCATTGTTCATAATATTGGAGATAAAGAGAGTCGTAAAAAGAAAGTATATGATTTTCTAGAAATTGTAGGACTTAGTAGTTATCATGCGAAACGGTATCCACATCAGTTTAGTGGAGGGCAGAGACAACGTATTGGAATTGCTAGAGCACTAATGACAAATCCGAAACTAATTATTGCGGATGAGCCAGTTTCCGCGCTCGATGTTTCGATACAAGCGCAAGTACTAAATTTGATGCAAGACTTACAAAAAGAACTAAAGCTAACGTATATCTTTATCGCACATGATTTAGGGGTGGTGCGTCATATAAGTGACCGCGTTGGCGTGATGTATTTAGGTAAAATGGCTGAACTAGCTACGAGTGAATCTCTTTATGCAGAGCCACTTCATCCGTACACGAAAGCATTGCTTTCAGCAGTTCCAGTACCCGATCCAGCATTTAAAAGGGAGCAGATTATTTTAGAAGGCGATATTCCTAGTCCTTCAAATCCGCCAACTGGTTGTACTTTTCATACGAGATGTCCATTTAGAATGGACGTTTGTACAACGGTTGTACCGAAGTTAGAAGAAGTGAAACCTAGTCATTTTGTTGCCTGCCATTTATATAGTGAAGCAGTGCAGCATTGATAATATATTTTACGGAGGGGTAATATGGGGACAAAGAAAATATGGTCATTTTTATTAATGATGTTAGTAGCTCTAACTGTAGTCCTTGCTGCATGTTCATCTGAAAAAGAAACAGGTGGAGACAAAGAAACAAGCACAGATAAAGAGAACGAGGGCACTACAACTGAAGGGGCAACAGAAGAAGCTGGAGAAAAAGTACTTATCTTCGGTCGCGGTGGGGATTCTGTATTCTTAGATCCTATTGCTGCAACAGATGGCGAGTCTTTCAAAGTTACGCAAAACGTTTTTGAAACATTACTAAACTTTGGTGATGAAGATACAACGATCAACCCTGGTTTAGCAAAAGAGTGGGAAGCGTCTGAAGATGGACTTACTTACACTTTTAAACTTCAAGAAGGAGTTAAATTTCACGACGATACTGATTTCAATGCAGAGGCTGTTGTGAAAAACTTCGAACGTTGGGCAAATGGATCTGAAGATAAATTCCCATACTATGCTTCTATGTTTGGTGGATTTAAAGCTGATGAAGGTCATGTAATCGAATCTGTTACTGCAGATGGAGATTACACAGTTGTATTCAAATTAAAACGTGCACAAGCACCTTTCTTAAAAAATATCGCTATGAGTCCATTCGGAATTGCAAGTCCAACTGCATTTGAAGCAGCTGGCGATAAATTTGGAGATAATCCAGTAGGTACTGGACCATTCAAATTTGTAGAATGGAAACGTAATGATTCAATCACTATCGAAAAATTCGACGGTTATTGGGTTGATGGTCTTCCAAAACTTGATAAAGTCATTTTTCGTTCGATTCCAGATAACTCAGCTCGTTTAAATGATTTACTTGCTGGAGCAATTGATTTAGCAGATGGTGTTAACCCTGCTGATGGTGTAACAGTAGAAGGAGATTCAAGCTTACAATTATTTGAACGTCCATCTATGAACGTTGGATACCTTGGTTTAACGACTACTCGCCCTCCGTTTGACAATGTAAAAGTACGTCAAGCAATGAACTATGCAATTGACAAACAAGCGATTATAGATGCATTCTTCGAGGGTCGTGCTCAGGTTGCGAAAAACCCAATGCCACCTTCTATTAGTGGATACAATGATGATATTCCAGGGTATGAATACGATCCTGCAAAAGCAAAAGCACTTTTAGCGGAAGCAGGATTTGCAGATGGCTTTGAAATGGAATTATGGGCAATGCCTGTTCCAAGACCATATATGCCAGATGGAGCAAAAGTTGCAGAAGTTATTCAAAAGAACCTAGAGGATATAGGAGTAAAAGCAAAAATTGTTTCTTACGAGTGGGCGACATATTTAGAAAAAGCACGCAACGGAGAAGCTGATGCATTCATGTTAGGTTGGACTGGTGATAACGGTGATGCTGATAACTTTATCTATGTATTATTAGATCAAGACAATATTGGAAGCAATAACTACACTTACTATAGCAACGATGAACTTCACAAAATCTTAATTGAAGCACAAACAGAAGTGGACGAAGAAAAACGTAATGATTTGTATAAGCAAGCTCAAGAAATCATTTTTGAAGATGCACCTTGGGTTCCACTTGCACACTCAACTCCATTACTTGCTGGAAAAGCGAATATAACTGGCTTCATACCACATCCGACTGGATCTGATAAATTAACGAACGTAGACTTTAAGTAAAATGCTTGGAGGGGAGAGGTCTTCGAGATTTCTCCCCTTACTTGATTTCATAATGGAGAGGTGAAGACAATGCTTCACTATATCGGAAAAAGATTATTACAACTTATCCCTGTTTTGCTTGGCATGACATTTCTTGTTTTTATGATCATACGTGCTATTCCTGGTAACCCAGCTCAAGTTATATTGGGGCAGTTAGCATCGAAAGAAGCGGTAGAAGCTTTAGAAATTAAGCTAGGCTTAAACAATCCTTGGTATACGCAATACATTGATTATTTAATTGGCCTTTTTAAAGGGGATTTAGGGGAATCGATGCGAACGGTTCAACCTGTATCGAAAGAGATTTGGCCGTATTTAGCAGCTACTTTTGAGTTGGCGTTTTTTGCCATTTTGATAGCAGTCATTATTGGGGTTAATGCAGGTATTATATCTGCTTGGTTCCAAAATTCCTGGTTTGATTATTTTGCGATGGTATTAGCTTTAATCGGTGTGTCTATGCCAATTTTTTGGTTAGGATTAATGGAGCAGTGGATTTTTGGGATAGAACTACAATGGTTACCGACGAGTGGTCGAGAAGATGTGAGAAATCCTATTTCATCGGTCACGAACTTATATGTACTTGATACGATTATAAACGGTAGGTTTGAACAACTCGGTCAAGTGTTAAAACACTTGGTGTTGCCTGGGATTGCACTTGCTACCATTCCAATGGCCATTATTGCACGAATGACGAGATCCAGTATGTTAGAAGTAATGAGAGCAGATTACGTTCGTACTGCAAGAGCAAAAGGGCAAAAAATGTTTTGGGTTGTTTATAAGCATGCTTTAAAAAATGCCATTATTCCTGTATTAACAGTTATCGGGCTTCAAATGGGTCTGTTACTAGGTGGAGCGATCTTAACAGAGACAATATTTAGTTGGCCAGGCATAGGTAGATATATTTATGATGCTATTCAATTTCGAGACTATCCAGTCATTCAATCAGGAATATTAATCGTAGCGTTTATTTTTGTCATGATTAATCTATTCGTTGATATTTTATATGGTCTAATCGATCCTAGGATTAAATATGACTAAAAGGAGGAATAGATATGTCCGGAATAGTTCCGAATTTGATAAATGAAACAATTGCAGTAAAAGATCAGTCGACTGGTCCTTGGCGAGATGCATGGCGAAGCTTCCGTAAAAATAAATTAGCGCTTGTAGGAGCAGGGATTGTTCTTTTCTTCATCCTTTTAGCTATTTTTGGTCCACTATTTGCACCGCAAGGAATAAATGATCAGCTTTTAAAGGATCGATTGAAGCCTCCATCAAGTCAATATTGGTTTGGAACAGATGACTTAGGGCGAGATGTTTTTTCACGTATTATTCATGGGGCGCGGATCTCTCTTTGGGTAGGTACTTCCTCTGTAATTGGGTCAGTAGTAGTTGGTAGTATTTTAGGTATTATTGCAGGTTATTATGGGAAGTGGATAGATACGATTATATCTAGAATTTTTGATATCATGTTAGCTTTTCCAAGTATTTTATTGGCAATTGCTGTTGTCTCTGTTTTAGGACCTTCCTTACAAAATGCTTTAATTGCTATCGCTATTATCAACATTCCTAACTTTGGTCGTCTCATTCGTTCAAAGGTATTGAGTATTAAAGAAGAGGAATACATAACTTCTGCGAAAGCAATTGGAATGAGAGATATTCGAATATTATTTTCTCATATTCTACCGAACTCAATGGCTCCTGTGATTGTTGCGGGTACTTTAGCAATCGCTTCTGCTATTATTGAAGCTGCTGCTTTAGGGTTTCTTGGACTTGGGGCAGAAGCACCTGCACCAGAGTGGGGGAAAATGTTAGCAGATGCTCGTATGTTTTTACGAAATGCACCGTGGGCGATGATTTTTCCAGGGCTAGCAATTATGCTAACGGTTTTAGGGTTTAACTTAATGGGAGATGGATTACGAGATGCATTGGATCCACGAATGAAAAACTAAAAAACGTGCCGCCTAGTTATCTGGGTAGCACGTTTTTTTAAAAGATTAGAAAGTATATAATTTTGCGTTCCAGGCGGACGCTTTCCGCGGGGTGAGCGATGAGCCATCACCGTAGCTCACGCGTCCGTTGTGATGTCTCATCTGTCTCACAGAAGAACAAAGGCTAAGAGCGCCACATCGTGTGGCAACGCCTTCGTGACCAACATCCTGTTGGCCTCCGTTGGAGTCGCCGTATTTCACTACAATCAAGAAATGTTTCAAATCACTCATAAAAGAAAGGACAACTAAAAGATAAGGAAGTATATAGTTTTTGAGTGCATAAATTCACTGGTACTTGAGATAGGAAAATGCAGTGGATTGTATACAAGGTAAGGTAGAGGGGATGGATCTGTTAGCTGCAAGAATATTTAAGAAGAGCATTTCTGTTAATTTTCTTCTACTGGTAAAAGAGTATATGACCAAAAAATAGTTAGCATCTATTGTATAGAGGAGCATAAGAGCACCCGAAATTGCATCTTCGGGTGCTTCTTTTATGAGTTGGAAAGCATCTTTTTACTCATTATCCAAAAAGATCTTACCCTTATTCGTACTGTTGAAGGAGGGCGACGGACAGACAAACGCCATAAGATTACCAAGGAAAGAGAGGCTGGTCGTGACGTCAGTCACGACCAGCCTCTCTTAAAAATCAATCGGTAATGATATAGCAATAAGTCCGTCCAAAGACCTCCGAAAACGATACAAAACAGGTTTTGTAAATAGAGGGCGCTTGCGCTTTTCTTAGTAAGGAGTTTCTTCTATTTTCACAGTTAGTTCTTTGCTGTGGAAGTTTTGGTAGGAAGTAATTAGAGTATCCACATGTTCTAATTGTTCTTCGTATTTCAGTATGGATGATAAAAAGTGAAGCAAGTGATAGGTTGAAAACTCTTCTTCTTCTTGAGTTAATGCTATTTGTTGCACAAATATGTTCATTACTTCTTGTCTCTGAAGAAAGGCATCTGAACCGTCCCATTCCATATGTTCGGGTTTTAATTTTCCAAGGAATTTTAAATGTAACTGTTCGTGATACGTTAAAAGAGCATCCAAACGTTCTTTTATCATCATTCGAAAATGCTCTGGTAGCTCCATCAGCTCATTTTCATGAAGGTTGAGCCTTTTAAGTACGTCTAAGCTTTTATAAGAAGTAGAAATTAGTTCCCGGTAAACAACTATTTTTCTTCCCTTTGTATGCATTGATTTCTTGGTATAACCACGTTCTTCTTTAAAAAACAAATAAATTTGATCTATTCGACTAAGGCGGTCTTTTAATTGATTAATAGCTTGTTTTGTTGATTGATGATCTGAAGCACTTCTAACGGCAATTCGAATCCATCGGATAATTTCATCTTGTGTATAGTGAATAGCATTAAATAGTTTTGTTTCAAATTTAGGTGGTAAAAACACTAAGTTAACGACGAATGCGGATAAAACTCCAACAAGAATAGTTAAGAAACGAATTAATGCGAACATTAAAAAGTCATCACTTTGAATTTCCATAATCGCAATAACGGTTACAAGTGCTAAAGAAATCGTTTTTTCCAGTTTAAACTTAAGCATAAGTGAAATGGCTACAATTGCAGCGAATCCTACAGTAATATAATGATTGCCGAAAGCTAAAGCGAATAGCACTGCAATTGCTGCGCCAATTAAATTGGATTGCACTTGCTCGATAACTGTCAAATAGGATCTATAAATCGAAGGCTGAATGGCAAAAATTGCGGCTATTCCTGCAAATACAGGACTAGGTAGCTGAAGTAAGTCAGCCATAAATAATGAAAATACTATAGCTACTCCAGTTTTAAATATTCGTGCTCCCAATTTCATTTAATCCTATCCTTTCCTCATCGGAGATATACATGTTTTTAATAATAGGCTCTGTTAAACGATCATGTTCTAAAGAAACTACAGCCTAATTTAACAGAGCATAATAATAAGAAAGGATAACTATTCTACATAGTAACTCGTTCTTATATAAGCTGAGCAAAAGCTTTATTGACAGCAGTAATTGTTTCAATAATATCATTTTCTGTATGCGCAGTTGTAATAAACCAAGCTTCATATTTGGAAGGAGCAAGATTAATACCTTGTTGCAGCATTAGTTTGAAAAATTTAGCGAACATTTGACCGTCACTTGCTTCTGCTTGCTCATAGTTCTCTACTTTTACATCGGTAAAATACACAGAAAGTGCACCTTTAATACGGTTGATTGTAATCGTTATGTTGTTGTTCTTCGCTGCTTCTAAAATTCCTGCTTCTAATAAAGCTCCAAGTCTATCCAGTTCTTCATATAAGCCAGGGGATTGTAAAACCTCTAAACAAGCAATACCAGCCTGCATAGATGCTGGATTACCAGCCATAGTTCCCGCTTGGTAAGCCGGACCTAGTGGCGCAACTTGTTCCATTATTTCTTTTTTGCCACCATATGCACCGATTGGGAGACCGCCACCAATGATTTTACCCAGAGCTGTTAAATCTGGTGTTTCATTTAACATAGTAGATGCTGCACCATAATGGAAGCGGAATGCTGTAATCACTTCATCATAAATGACTAGCGCACCTTTGTCTTGTGCCATTTTATGAACAAGTGGTAAGAATCCTTCGTTTGGCTCTACCATACCAAAATTTCCAACGATTGGTTCTACTAGAATACAAGCAAGTTCATGTCCCCATTTTTCCATTGCTTCTTGATAAGCTTTGGGATCATTAAATGGAATTGTTATTACTTCTTTTGCAATCGATTGTGGGACTCCTGCTGAATCTGGTATTCCAAGCGTAGCAGGACCTGAACCAGCCGCAACTAATACTAAGTCAGAGTGTCCATGATAACATCCGGCAAATTTCATTACCTTTGTTCTTCCTGTATAGGCACGAGCAACTCGAATTGTAGTCATGACAGCTTCTGTTCCAGAGTTTACAAAACGCACTTTATCCATAGAAGGGATTGCATCTTTTAACATTTTTGCAAAAGTAACTTCATGTTTTGTAGGAGTACCGTACAATAAGCCTGTTTGTGCTGCTTTTGTAATTGCCTCAGTTATATGGGGATGCGCATGACCAGTAATGATCGGACCGTATGCAGCTAAGTAATCGATATATTTATTTCCATCCACGTCATAAAAGTATGCACCTTCCGCTCTTTCCATGACGATTGGTGCACCCCCACCGACAGCTTTATAAGATCTCGATGGGCTATTCACTCCACCTACAATATGTTCTAGTGCTTCTACTTGTATTTGTTCCGATAATGTTTGTTTCAATTGTATTACCTCCGCGTAGTATTTCTTTATGTAAGGATTAGAAAGTATAACTTTTCTATATAGTACTGTCTAGTTTCGCCCTGCACTTTTCTTATTTTAGACAATATTGATGAAAAAGGCTAAAGAAAATTGAACATACACATAAAGTTCGTTACGATAGATGTAAATAGAGGAGGGATTTTGATGCAAATATTGGAAGGAATGGTTGCGCCAAAGTTTTCATTGAAAAATGAAAAAGGAGAGTTTGTATCATTAGAGGATTTTGCAGGTAAGCGATATGTCGTTTTATTTTTTTATCCAAAAGACTCAACTCCAAGTTGTACAACAGAAGCCTGTGATTTTCGAAATGCTTATACCGACTTCGCTGATTTAAATGCAGTTATACTTGGTGTCAGTGCAGATGACGAAAAAGCACATAAGAAATTTATTGAAAAACATGGTCTTCCATTTTCATTATTAATTGATAAAATGCATGAAGTGTCAGAAGCATATGGAGTATGGAAGTTGAAAAAGAACTTTGGTAAAGAATATATGGGAATTGAACGAACTACGTTTTTAATTGATCCTACGGGTACAGTCGTAAAAGAATGGCGAAATGTGAGAGTAAAAGGCCATGTAGAAGAAGCATTACATACATTAAAATCAATAGCAAATAACGGAGAATAAAAGATGAATATATTATTTTCTTTTTTACCCAAAGAAGAGCAGCAAGCTAATTTAAGAAATGATTTTCCAAAAGCGGTATTTAACTTTCAAAAAGGCTTAGATAAAGAAGCGTTAAAAACAGCTGATATTTTTGTTACGTATGGTGAAGACTTACATGCAACTGACATCGAAACAGCTGAAGAGCTGAAATGGATTATGGTTGCATCGGCTGGAATGGAAAAAATGCCTTTAAAGGAAATAGCTAACCGTCAAATTGTTGTAACGAATGTTAGAGGAATTCATAAAACTCCTATGGCAGAGTCGATACTGGCACATATTCTCTCTATAAAAAAATCACTTCCAATGGTTGCTGAAAATCAACGTAAAGGTGAATGGTCTAAGCGGGTGCCTTCTTCAGAATTATTAGGCTCAAAAGCATTAATTTTAGGACCTGGTGCAATAGGTGGAGAGGTAGGAAGGATACTGCAAGCTTTTGGAGTTCAGACGATTGGGTGCAATCGTAGTGGACAAGCAGCACCATACATGGATGAAATGACTTCATTTGAAAATCTTACTAAGGCATTACCATTTGCAGATTTTGTGATTTCCATATTACCAAGTACAGAATTAACAAAAGGATTGTTGACGTATGAGCATTTTCAGTCTATGAAGCCTACTACTCTATTTATGAATTTTGGTAGAGGGGATGTTGTCAAGGAAGACGTGCTGCTTCGTGCAATAAGAGAGGAATGTATCGCTTTTGTAGTCTTAGATGTTTTTGAAAAAGAGCCGCTATACGAAGGTCATCCATTTTGGGAAATGAGTAATGTAATTGTATCGCCTCATATTTCTAGTCATTCCTCTCAATATGTTGTGCGGGCTCTTGAGATTTTTTCAAGAAATTTAACAGAATGGATGCGCGGTAGTAACCATTTGGAAAATTTAATTGATATGGAAAGAGGCTATTAAGGCTATTTCTTCATTTCATCTCTCTTTAAAAATTTGACAGCCATGCCTTTTCTTATTTATACTTATTATAAATTAACTTATAATAAACATGAAGAGAGGTGCATTGCGATGACGGAAGTACATTTAAGAGATGCTTTAGATACATTAAAATCAACTGGTGTACGTATTACACCTCAGCGCCATGCGATATTGGAATTCATTATTCAATCCATGTCACATCCCACTGCGGACGATATATATAAAGCACTTGAAAAAAAATTTCCAAGCATGAGCGTTGCGACTGTATATAATAACTTACGTGTATTTAGAGAAGCTGGGTTAGTAAAAGAATTAACGTATGGTGATTCATCTAGTAGATTCGACTTTATCACGAATGATCATTATCATATGATTTGCAATGCTTGCGGTAAAATAGTGGACTTCCACTATCCAGGATTAGATGAGGTAGAACATTTAGCTTCTCATTTAACTGGTTTTGATGTAAGTTCTCATCGAATGGAGATTTACGGAACTTGTCCTACATGTAAAGAGCATACAACAAAAGTTCAATAAGAAAACCGAGCGTAGAAGTTTACGCTCGGTTTTTTATATGCTCTTTTTTAACTTTATATTAGCGAATAAGTTTGGCTAGTAATCAGATGATTTTCGCTAGAATTTAAAACCGTATTAATAGGAAGTCAATTATTTTATTTATTTCTAGTCTCTCAATCAATGCTAGAAATAACACAGAATTGACCATCTTTATTTTCTCAATATTTTTGTAGACTATGTTAGTATAAAAAAGCAAAGTGCAAAATTATTTCTTTCTATTTAAATTGGCATCGAACTCTTGTCCTTCAAGAGATGGATCAAGCGTTAAAGGTTCTTTACAGTACATACACATATCTACTCTACCTAAAACTTTAGTGTGTTTCCCACAATTTGGACAGACTACTTGTACAGCTTTAGTGGATAATAAACCTATCCAACCGTATACAGCAGTACTTCCGATAATGGAAAGTAATCCTAGAGTCATGAAGATAGTTACTAATATAGCATTTTCTCTAAAAAATATGGCTCCATACATTATAATAAATCCAAAGAATATTAGGCCTAATGCAAAGGAACGTATTCGATTTATTTTATTTTTATAGGGTTTCATTTTTTAACCTCCTAATTTCTAAATACACTATATCATATTTTGGTATAAAGAAATATTTTGAAGTTTATATAGAAGGAAATATTAAATAGTTGTCGAAAATTTATACTGTAGGAAACAAAGGAGGCTCCATTTTGGAAGCGTTATTGAGACCGATTTATCAAGAAAGAGCAAGTGATCCAAATACATTGGGAATTATATTAGTGGAAAAGCGAGAAGAAGTCAGCCCTATGACAGATACGTTTGATTCCATCTTATTTATAATAACGAGTGAGTCAAACCAACCTGTTTATACAAAGCATTACACGTATAACGATAAAAAAGCGGCTCTCCATATTTTTACACAGAAGCAATTAAGAAAATGGCTAATACTTGGTACAAACCCTAAAATGGTTGATTGGCTTATCAATGGGAGAGTTGTTTTTGACCGCAATGAATATTTAGAAGCCTTAAAACAAGAGTTATATGAATTTCCGATAAGCGAGAGAAAAGCAAGAATGGGAATTGAATTCGCTAAGCTTTCTAGAAGATATTTAGAAGGTAAACTATTTTTCGAACAGTTGAATTTCCTTGATGCATACAATCATATAGTAGATTCTCTTCACCACTTAGCTCGTTTAGCTGTATTCGAGAATGGGATGCACCCTGAAATTATGGTCTGGAAACAAGTAAAACAATTAGATCCTTCAATTTATAAGTTATATGATGAACTTATTTCTAGTGAGGAATCGTTGGAGAAAAGATTAGAGTTATTGTTTTTAGCTAGTGATTTCTTAATTCATTCAAGAACTAAAGATGGGGCCCAACACATATTAGAGGTTTTATCTTTAAAAGAATTTTGGACTATCCAAGAAATACATGAACAAGAAGAACTGAAGAATTATTCTGTAGATCTAGAAGTTTTTATAGAGTTTTTAGTAGATAAAGGATTTATTTTAATCGAAAAACAACCAACAAAAAGTAATGAAATCATGCATAGATACTACAAAATAAAGGCTTAACGAGTTTGCAATAAAAACGGACGATTATTTTGTTCGTTTTTATTGTTGACAATATTAATGAATCTGATGTATTATAATAAGCGTCGTAAAAAACGAAACGAAAAATAAATGAAAAAAAGTTTTTCAAAAAACTTCTTGACTTGCCAGTTAAACGGTGATAAATTATAGAAGTCGCAAAAAACGACACACGAAAAAAAACAATGAACATTGAAAACTGAACATGCAAAACGTTAAGACATACAGCTTGAAAGACTAACTTAGGTTAGTTCGATAGCAAAACAATTTTTGACATCATTTAATGATGATGCCAGCAAAACAAATGAGCTTTTTAAGTTCTCTATTATGGAGAGTTTGATCCTGGCTCAGGACGAACGCTGGC
>Ga0157371_10002180_pt1 | contig 19014 bp, 15 predicted proteins | sample C45metaG_FD_113462 | JGI IMG/M metagenome (GOLD analysis project Ga0157371, IMG submission 113462) | Corn rhizosphere microbial communities from Kellogg Biological Station, Michigan, USA - C4-5 metaG | ecosystem: Host-associated > Plants > Roots > Rhizosphere > Soil | place: USA: Michigan...
CAAAGCCCTTAAGGTTCCCGTCGTGAGCGGCCACCGCCTCACGACGAAACGCGCCCAATAACAATAACGCGTCAAGGAATCTCACCATGCGCATGCCACCGCTAGCCCTCGGGGTCGGTACCGCCGCCCTCGCCGCCTTTCTACCCTCAGATGCCTCCGCCGAATTCTTAGCCGACAGCAAGGCCGATCTGGAACTGCGCAACTTCTACTTCAATGGCGACTATCGCCAATCGGGCGCCCGGCAATCCAAGCGGGAGGAATGGGCCCAGGGCTTCATTCTCGATTACGAGTCCGGCTTCACCGAAGGGCCGGTGGGCTTCGGCCTCGACGCCCTGGGCATGCTCGGCCTCAAGCTGGATTCGGGGCCGGACCGGCAGAACACCGGTCTGTTGCCGGTGGGCGACCGGCGAGCGCCCGACGACTACAGCAAGCTCGGGCTGACCGGCAAGGTGCGGGTGTCCAGGAGCACCCTGCAGGTCGGCACCCTGATCCCCCGGCTGCAGACCATCCGCAGCAGCAACTCCCGCCTGCTGCCGCAGACCTTCCAGGGCGCCCAGCTGGTGTCGAAGGAACTGGACAACCTGACCTTCAACGCCGGGCGGCTGACCCAGAACCGGGTTCGCAACGACAGCGCCAACGAGGACATGACCGTAGCGGGCAGCGGTATCAGGGGCGGCCGCGCGTCCGACCAGTTCGATTTCGCCGGCCTGAGCTACAAATGGAGCCAGCACCTCACCACGGTCTACGACTACGGTCACCTCGACCAGAACTACGAACAGCATATGTTCAACGTGCTGCACGTCCTGCCGCTCGGCAAGGGCCAGTCGCTGGAGACGGATCTGCGCTATGCCCGCTCGCGCAAGGACGGTGGCAGTAACGTCGACAACGATGCCTATGGTGCAAAGTTCACCTACAACCTGGGTCACCATGCCTTCGGCGCCGCCTACCAGCAGATGCACGGCGAAACCGGCTTTCCCCATCTCAACGGCACCGATTCGTACCTGGTCAACTACGTGATGCTGTCGCCGGATTTCGCCAATCCGGGCGAGCGCTCCTGGCAGGTGCGCTACGACTACGACTTCGCCGCCTGGGGCCTCCCGGGCCTCGCCTTCATGACGCGCTATCTCAGGGGCGACCATTTCGACGGGCCCGGCGGTGTCGCCGGTCAGGAGTGGGAACGCGATACCGAGCTGGAATACACCTTCCAGACCGGCGCGCTGAAGAACCTCAAGGTGCGTTGGCGCAATGGCAGCTACCGCAGCCATAACGACACCGAGCTCGACCAGAACCGCCTGATCCTCAGCTACACCCTGCCCCTGCTCTGACCGCACCGCCGGCTGCGGACCGCGCCGGCCTCGATCCCATCCCGACAGGACTTTCCTCCATGCCCGCTACCCCGCGTTTGCTGCCGCTCGCCCTGCTCGTCGCCCTGGCCGCCGGTACCCCGGCACTGGCCGCCAATACCGCTGATGCCCCTTGCAAGACCACCGCCGAGTGCAAGGCCGAGGTCGCCAGGATCGGCGGCACCGTGACCCACGGTGGCACCCGCGCCGGCGGCGTCGAAGACCAGTTCGACGGGCTGAACCGCATCAACAAGGCCTCCATCGTGATGCTGACCGAGGAAGGCATCGTTACCCCGGAAATGGGGCGCAAGATCGCCAGCGGGGTCGAATTCGCCATCGACCAGGGGGGGCAGCCGGATGGCAAGCGCCCCACCGACATCCTCCAGCTGGAAAAGATCATGACCGACAGGATCGGTCCGGAAGCCTCGCTGATCCACTCGGGCCGCAGTCGCCAGGACATCTATGCCACCTACCGCCTGGCGTCCCTGCGTGGCCAGGTGCTGGCCTACAGCGACGCCGTGAACGCGACCCGCCAGCGCCTGCTGACCCTCGCCGCCGCCAACGTCGATACCCTGGTGCCGGCCTATACCAACGGCGTCCAGGCGATGCCGATCTCCTACGCCCACTATCTGCTCGCCTACGCCGATTCCTTCGCCCGCGACGCCCAGCGCATCGCCCAGCTCTATCAGCGCCTCAACCTCAGCCCGATGGGCACCGCCGTGCTGGCCAATTCCGCCTATCCGCTGAACCGCGAGCGTCTCGCCGCCCTGCTCGGCTTCGATGGGGTGCGGCAGAATTCGCTGGATTCCAGCCAGGTCTCCACCTACGACATCCCCATCGAGGCGGCCGATATCGCCGCCTCCTCGGCGATCCGGCTGGGGGCGATGATCGGCGACATCCATACCCAGTACCACCAGATCCGCCCCTGGCTGCTGCTGGAGGAAGGCTCCACCTACACCAGCAGCGCCATGCCGCAGAAGCGCAATCCCGGACTGCTGATGCGCACCCGGGAAGCCGCCTCGGACACCATCGGCCTGGCGCAGACCATCACCCTGCGCGCGCACAACGTGACCACCGGCATGACGGACTACAAGTTCGCCTTCGATGACCTGAATTTCTATGACTCGGCCATCGGCATGTTCACCAGCATGGACCGCGTGCTCGACGCCCTGAAGGTCAATCCGCAGCGCGCCCTGGAAGAACTCGAGAACGAATGGACCACCTCGATGGAGTTGGCCGACACCCTGGAACGGGCGCACAAGGTGCCCTTCCGCATCGGTCACAGCTTCGCCTCGCTGATCGTCACCGAGGCCCGCAACGAAGGCTACACGCCCAAGACCTTCCCCTTCGCCAAGGCCCAGCAGCTCTACACCCAGGCCGCCGAGAAGTACCAGTGGAAGGAGACCAGGCTGCCGTTGCAGGAAGGCGAATTCCGTAATGCCCTCTCGCCGACCAACATGGTCAAGACCCGGGTCGGCACGGGCGGTCCGCAACCGGCCGAGGTGCAACGTATGCTCGACGCGGCGAAGCAGGCCCTGCAGGCCGATGTCGACTGGACCAAGGCGCGGCGTCAGCGCTTGGCTGAGGCCGATACCACCCTCGACCAGGCCTTCGGCAAGCTGCTGAAGAACTGATCGACCAACGCCGTTCAGGAGGCGAGCGCGGCCACCAGTCGTGGCCGATCCAGCGTCCCCTGCCAGCGCGCCAGCGCCAGGCAGGCGACGCAGTTGCCTAGCACATTGGTGAGCGAACGGCATTTCATCAGGCGCTCGACGCCCAGCAACAGGCCGACCGCCTCCACCGGCACGAACTGCAGGATCGACAGGGTCGCCGCCAGGGTCAGGAAGGCCGAGCCGGCGACGCTGGTCGAACCCTGGGTGGTGATCAGGCCGACGATGAGGAAGGTCGCCAGTTGCGCGACCGACAATTCCACGCCGGCGAACTGGGTCAGGAACAGCAGCGCCACCGCGATATAGAGATTCGAGCCCGCCAGGTTGAAGGTGTAGCCGGTGGTGAGCGACAGCCGCACCAGTTCCGTTGGGCAACCGGCGCGTTCGAGGCGGTCGATCAGCAGGGGCAAGGCCGCGACCGAAGAACCGGTCACCGCCACCAGCAACAACTCGCGCCTCAGCCAGACGATCAGGCGCAGCAGCGAAAAGCCGCAGAGGCGCGCCACCAAGGCCAGCACGCCACCGACGAAACACAGCGCGGCCAGATAGACCGCGCCCAGAAACTTCAGGAGGGGCCACAGCGAGGCGCCACCGTAACGGGAGACGGTGAAGGCCATGGCGCCAAAGGCGGCGAAGGGCGCCAGGCGCAGGAACAGACGCAGCAGGCGCAGCATGAGGGCCAAGGCCCGTTCGATCCCCGTGAGCCACGGCGCGCTCCGGTCGCCCGAGGCACGCATGACGAGGCCCAGGACGATGGCCAGGCACAGCATGGGCAGCATGGCGCTCTGGGTGAAGGCGCCCACCAGGGTGCCTGGCAGGCTTTCGAGCAGACCGGGGACGGACGTGGGGGCAGCCGGCAGCAACGGATCAGCAGGCTCCACACTGCTCCAGTCGACCGGCACGGGGCCAAGCCCGAGGGAGCCACCGGGATGGATCACCAGGCCGACGATCAGACCGACCAGCAGGGAGAGCAAGGACATCACCTGAAAATACAGCACTAGGCGCGCCGCCATGACGCCAACGCCCCGCCCCAACCGGGCGATGGCCGACACGATGAGCGCGAACATCAGCAGGGGGATCGCCAGGCCAAGGGTACGCAGGAACAGGTCGCTCAGCGGCTTCATGGCCGCGGCCAGGTCAGGCCGCCAGAGTCCGAGCACCAGCCCGCTGGCGAGGGCCACGCCTATCTGCACACTGCCATTGCGAGCGATCCGCGCGATCATCCGGACTCCTGCCCTTGTTATTATCGTGCCGGTGGCGCCGGACACCTTGCGCCCCATCCTAACCGATCGGTCATCCTGGCCGACGCCTGCGAGGTCAGCGAGCGAATGGAATTGCGGCATCTGCGTTACTTCGTCACGGTGGCCGAGGAGCAGCATTTCACCCGCGCCGCCGCACGGCTGAACATGCAACAGCCGCCGCTCAGCCAGCAGATCCGCGCCCTAGAAGACGAACTGGGCTTCGCCCTCTTTCTCCGCCACCCCAAGGGCGTCGCCCTGACCGCCGGCGGTGCCGCCTTCCTGCTGGAAGCCCGCGACATCCTGGCCCGGATCGGCCAGGGCGCGCATCGCGCGGCACGGGTCGCGCGAGGCATCGACGGAACCCTGGCCCTCGGTTTCACCAGTTCGGCGGCCGCCCATGCCCTGATCCCCCGCATCATCCGCGCCTACCGGGAGCGCTACCCGGACGTGGAGATCGCCATCGCCGAAGACAATGCCCAGGGCCTCACCCAGCGCGTGGCACAAGGCCGCCTGGACATCGGCATCCTGCGGGCCCCGGTCAGCGCGCCGGAAGGCGTCACCTATCACCGGCTGCTCAACGAGGCGATGCTGCTGGCCTTGCCGAGCAACCATCCGCTCATCGCGGGAATCGACGAAGCGGCCTTGGCAAGCCTGGCGCAACGGGGACTGCCGCTAGCGGCCCTGGCCGACGAAGGCTTCATCCTGGTACGCAAACCGGGCGCACCCGGCATGTACGCCAACCTGCTGGACGCCTGTCGCCATGCCGGTTTCGAACCCCGGATCGCCTTCGAGGTCGACCGCATGCTCACCAACCTGAGCCTGGTGGCGGCCGGTGCCGGCATCTCCGCGGTGCCCGCCTCCATGACCGAACTGCACAGGGCCAGCATCTGCTATTGCCCCATCCAGGACGCCCGCCCCCGCCTGGCCGCCCCGATCACCCTGGCCTGCCGCGTCTTCAACCCCTCGCCCGCGCTGCAGAACTTCATCGCCCTGGCCCGGCAACTGGCGGGCAGACCGCAACGGCGGGCGCGGAGCTGAGGATCGAGCCGAGGCCGCTACCGGGTTATCCTAGCCGAGCCTAGACTCTGTAAGAAAAATGCCTGCGCTCGGTGATGTGCCCAGAGGCGTTCACACTGACCGTGGACTCGATCGGCCAAGCAGGATCGAGTCTTTCCCTTTGCCTTGTCGAGGTCACAACAAGGTAATTCACGCTAATTCCAGGGTTACTCCACCGTGCCACGCACCATCCACATCGCGCTGCCATCCTCCTGAACGAACGCCAGCAGATGCTGCTGGTGCGCAAGAGGGGTACTACCGCCTTCATGCAACCCGGTGGCAAGGTGGATCCGGGGGAGCAACCCCTGGACGCCCTGATCCGCGAACTGGAGGAAGAACTCGGCCTGGTCATCACGCCGGATGCCGCTCGCTTTCTCGGCCATTACCAGGCGCCGGCCGCCAACGAACCCGGATTCAGGGTCGATTGCGCGCTGTACCAGGTGGCGCTGAAAGCGGCAGATCAGGCGCTTCCTGCCGTCGAGATCGAAGAGGCGGTGTGGGTTCCGATAGGCGAGCCCGGCGACCTGAAGCTGGCGCCCCTGACCGACGAGGTGATCCTTCCGTTGCTGAGGCGGCAAGACAGTTGCCGATAACGCCAAACACCCTTACCTCCGCGACCCGGCGCCTCGAAAAGTCGCCTTCCGACATCCAGTGCGGTCGACCGCTAGACAGGAGCTGCCCGCTCCCCGCTCGCACCTGCCCAGTAGCGGGCCTCCCGATCAGTGCCGCAGACTCAGGACACCTTATAACCCGCTGACTGGCCCGGGCGATCATGGCAGCTACCGGTTAAGCCAAGGATCCATTCCTGCGGTTCCTCGGCAAAGGCTGCCCCCGACCGTACCACCCGGTGGCCGCCTCATGGCGCCTGCAGGCGCAGCTCAGCCCAGGGTGACGGATCCCCGCGCCACCACAGGCTTAGGGTCGATGCCGGCAACCGCGGGCGCCGTCTCCGGCATGCGTAGCGCACAAAGCGTGGAAATCACCCCGAGCGAGCTGAACAGCAGTGCAGGCCCTATCCAGCCCACCACGGCGAACAGCCCGGTCGCGAAGAATGGCAGCAGGCCGGCGATCATGGAGGCGCCGTTGTAACCCAGGGAGATACCCGAGGAGCGCACATTGGGCGGGAATTGCTCGGTGAACCAGCTGGCTTCGACGGCGAAGATCGGATCGTGGCTAAGCAGCAGGGAGAGTGCCACCGCCACGATGACCATGACGAAGACGCCACTGTTGATCAGCAGGAACAAGGGGATGCCGAACGCGATGGTGAACAGCGAGCCCAGGAGGAATACCGGCTTGCGCCCGATCCGATCGCTCAGGGCACCGAACAGGAGATGGCTGATCAGGCCCAGTGCCGACCCTATCATGGTCCCCCAGAGCACGTTTTCCTTGGTCGCGACGCCCGCCAGCAGGACGTAGGAGAGCATGAAGCTGGTCGCCAGGTAGTAGCCGCCGGTCTCGGCCAGCCGCAGACCGATGATCTGCAGGATCTTTCTCCAGTCGTTGCGAATCACCTCCAGCGCCGGCTGCTTGACCAGCTTGTTCTCCGCTTTCATCTTCTCGAATTCCGGTGATTCGCTGACACCTATGCGGATGTACAGGCCCACCCCGACCATCACCACCGATGCCAGGAAGGGCGCCCGCCAGACCCAGTCACCTTCGAACAGCGCGCCGGATGCCAGGAAGGCGCCATTCGCCATCAACAGGCCCAGCGGGATCCCGATCTGCGGAACGGCGCCAAAGAAACCGCGGCGGTGCGGCGGCGAATGCTCGCAGGCCATCAGCACCGCCCCGCCCCATTCGGCACCGAAACCGATTCCCTGGATCATCCGCAGCAGGATCAGCAGCAAGGGCGCGACCAAGCCCGCCTGCTCGTAGGTCGGCAAGGCGCCGATCAGTACCGTGGCGCCGCCCATGGCGACGAGCGACCAGAGCAGGATGGCCTTGCGCCCGATGCGGTCACCGTAATGGCCGGCGAGATAGCCACCCAGGGGGCGCATGAAGAAGCCCACCGCCATGGTGGCGAAGGCCGCGAGGATGCCGACGAGGGGTTCGGTCGTATGAAAGAACACGCTGCCGAACCAACCGGCCGCCGCGGTTCCGTAGATGAAGAAGTCATAGCTCTCCACCGCCGAGCCGATCATGGAGGCGAAGGAGACTTTTCCGGCATTGTCCCGGGCCGGCACGGCCTTGCTATCTGAAGCGTGCATGGATAACTCCGCTACCTATTGTTGTTGTAATGAGGCAGGTGCCTGCCTCTGGTGGTGAAGCCGAGCCGCTGTGATCCGCTGGCGCTAGCGCCAGGTCTCGATGACGCGACTGTCGTCCCGCTGGCCGAGCCCGGCCGCGGCCGCCGCCTTGAAGCGGGCATGGGCGGTATCGAGCAGCGGCACTGCGGCCTGGCAAGCCTGGGCGGCCTCGGCGACCAGGCCGCTGTCTTTCACGAAGATGTCCACCATGCTGGTCACGCGCGTATCCGTTCCCTCCAGCATGCGCGGGCCCCGGTCGCTGAGCATCCAGGAGCCGCCCGCCCCCTTCTCGACCAGCTCCAGTACCTGTTCCGGCTGCAGCCCCAGGGAACGCGCCAGACTCAGCGCCTCGGCCGCCGCCACCAGGTGCACGGCGCACAGATGCTGGTTGACCACCTTGATGGCCTGCCCATCGCCCACCTGGACGCCGGCATTCTTGACCTCTCCCATCGCCTGCAGGACCGGCTCGCAATGGGCGACGGCCTCCGCCGAACCCGAGGCGAAGATCAGCAGGCTTCCGGTAAGGGCGCGGGCCACTCCACCGGTGACTGGCGCGTCCACGACCTGCACACCTTGCGCCTGCAGGCGCTGCGCCTGTTCACGCACGGATGCCGGCCCCACGGTGCTCATGATGATCCAGTGCTGACCGGCACGAAGCCCGTCGCACTGGCTGACCAGGGCGGCCAACTGCGTCGGCGTCGCGACCATCACCACGACGACGTCGCACTCGATCAGCGCCCGCCAGTCGGCCACCGCCGCCACGCCTTCCACGGCAGCCCGCGCACGGGATGCCTCAGCGAGTTCGATACCGATGACCCGGTGCCCGGCACGCTGAATCTGTACAGCCATGGGCAAGCCGATGGCGCCCAGCCCTACGAAAGCTACGTTCATGCTGCCTCCTAACCCAACCAGCTTTGAATGCGGGCGACCATGGCGGCCGTGGAAATGCCGTAACGGTCGTGCAGCGTTGGCAAGGCACCGGCGTCGAGGAACTGGTCGGGCAAGGCGATCTGGCGGAACTCCGGATGTACGCGCGCGCGCAACAGCGTCAACGCGACCGCCTCGCTCAACCCTCCCACGGTACTGTGGTTCTCGGCCACCACGACCAGCCGTCCGCTGCGGCGGCACTGCTCGATGAGGGTGGCCTCGTCCAGCGGCTTGATGGTGGGCACGTGCAGCACCGCGACGTCGGCACTGCCATCGGCCATGGCTTCGGCGACTTCCAGCGCCCGCATGGTCATGATGCCGCTGGCAACGATCAGCACATCGCGCCCGTCACGCAGCAACTTGGCCTTGCCCAATTCGAACTGGTAGTCGTACTGGTCCAACACCAGCGGCACCTTGCCCCGCAGCAGGCGCATGTAGACCGGCCCGTCGTGGGCGGCGATGGCTGAGACCGCCTGGGCGGTATCCAGGGCATCGCACGGATCGACCACCGTCAGGCCAGGTATCGCACGCATCAGCGCCAGGTCGTCGGTGGCCTGGTGGCTGGGACCGTAGCCCGTGGTGAGCCCTGGCAGCGCCGCACAGATCTTCACGTTCAGGTGCTCTTCGGCGATGACCTGATGGATGAAGTCATACGCCCGGCGAGTGGCGAACACCGCATAGGTCGTGGCGAACGGCACCAGGCCCTCCTTGGCCAGGCCACCGGCCGCGGCCATCAACAACTGTTCCGCCATGCCCATCTGCAGGTAACGCTCGGGAAACTCGCGGGCGAAGAGATGCAGGTCCGTGTACTTGGCAAGATCCGCCGTCATGCCGACGATGCGCGCGTCCTGGGTCGCGGCCGCGATGAGCGCCTGCCCGAAGGGCGCCGCCTCGGTACGCTGCCCTTCGCTGGCGATCGACGCGATCATCGCCGACGTGGTGAGCCTTGGCTTTTTCAAGGTATCGACGCTCATGTCACTGCGCTCCCTGCTGATAGGTGCCATCGAGCACGTCGAGCGCCTGGTGCCATTCATGGGGCTCGACGCGGATGAAGTGGTTCTTTTCCCGGGCTTCGAGAAAATCCACGCCCTTGCCCATCAGGGTGTCGAACAGGATGACCCGTGGCTTGGGCTCGCCCAGCGCCATCGCGGTATCGAAGGCCGCGAGCACGGCGGCCAGGTCGTTGCCGTCCACGCGCTGTACGTGCCAGCCGAACGCCTGCCATTTATCCACCAGCGGCTCGAAACCCAGGATGTCGTTGGAATCGCCATCGGCCTGCTGCTTGTTCAGATCCACCAGGGCGATGAGGTTGGCCAGCTTGTGGTGCGCGGCCGACATCGCCGCCTCCCAGGTCGCCCCTTCGTCCAGCTCGCCATCGGACATGGAGTTGAAGACCCACGCCGGGTTGTTCTTCAGGCGCAGTCCGAGCGCCATGCCGACACCAATGGCGAGCCCCTGGCCCAGCGATCCACCGGAGATCTCCATCCCCGGCGTGTAGGTGGCCATCCCCGACATGGGCAGCCGGCTGTCATCTGCGCCATAGCTCTCCAGCTCACCCTCGGGAAGCACCTGGGCTTCCAGCAGGGCAGCATAGAGGGCTATCGCGTAGTGGCCGTGGGAGAGCAGAAAACGATCCCGTCCTTCCCACGCGGGATCGCCGGGATCGAGCTTCATCGCGTGGCAATAGGCGACGGCCAGGACATCGGCCCAGCCGAGTGCCTGCCCCACATAGCCCTGCCCCTGGACTTCGCCCATACGCAAGGCAAAGCGGCGGATGCGCCAGGCGTGATAGGCCAGGCGCTCGAGCGGTTCCACCGTTGGCGCGGTGGCCACAGCTTTTATTGTCATTATGGATTCCTCGATGTGCAGACCACTCAGGACAGATGCTTCAAATTCATCCAAAGCACGGTGAGCGGCCTGAAAACCAAGCTACCATCGAGAAAACAAGGCGGACAAAGGAGTTTTTAACAGCAATGGATGAATCCAATTCACGCATCAATCTGCTCAGGCGCGTGCCCCTGACCACACTCAAGGTCTTCGAGGCGGCGGGCAGAACCGAATCCTTTGCCCTGGCCTCCCAGGAACTCGGCATCACCTCCAGCGCGGTCAGTCATTCCATTCGCAAACTGGAAGAAGCCATCGAACTCACCCTGTTCGAACGCAGCACGCGCGAAGTCCGCCTCACCCCCAAAGGCCGGCTGTTGCTCGAGCACGTTCAGCGGGGACTGGGCGAGATGCACAGAGGGCTCTCGCTCATCCAGGCGGACGAACCGCCGCCGCTCCGCCTGCATACCGCGCCCAGCTTCGCGACGCAGTGGCTATTGCCCAGGCTCCCGGCGTTCGTGCAGCAACATCCCCACATCGATCTGCGCTTCTCGGCGAATACCGACTATGCGCGCTTCGAGAATGACGACTTCGATCTCGACATCGTCTACGGCGAACCCCGGCAGGACTTCTGCGAACACGTGCCCCTGGCCGTCGAACACCTCACTCCCCTTTGCTCCCCTGCGCTGGCCGAGGCCATCAAGACGCCACAGGATCTGCACCAGCACACCCTGATCCAATGCGATGTGCAGATGCTGCAATGGAAAGGCTGGTTCGAAGCCAACCACCTGCTGCCGGTGCACCACTACGCCTTGCGCTTCGACCGCAGCGCCATGGCCATCGCCGCCGCGGTCAATGGCATGGGCGTGGTGCTGGAATCCACGCTGCTGGCCGAACGGGAACTGCAGGAAGGCCGCCTGGTCGCCCCCCTGCGCAGCCTGACCCACGACATCCAGTACGTCGGCCACTTTCTCGCCTACCCCAAAAGCCGAACCCGCAACGAGGCGGCAGAGGTGTTCAAGAAATGGCTGCTGGACGAATTGGGCGTGCGTTAGCGGATGAACAGCCGTTGCAACCAGCCTCATCTCTCACCCGTATTGCTCGGCGTCACGGCAAGGCACTGCCGATATGCCCTCGACCGCCTCACCGCAGGGTGACCCGCCCCAACCCGGTAGCACCCGTATCGTGTCCCCTCCGTCGCCGCGGCCATCCTGCTGAACGACAGCAACAACGGCTGCGGCTCCGCAAACCCGGTACCACCGCCTTCATGCCGCCCGCCAGCAAGGTGGATCGCGGCGGGCAACCGCGGGAGGCGCTGAACGAGGAGCTGGGTTGGTCGTGGCACCGGAGGCCGCGATTTTCTTCAGCCACTACCAGGCGCTGGTGAAGACCTACCGGTACGACGACCTAGGCTCCAGCACTCACTTTCCAAACTCAGCAGCCACCTCAACGATGCTCTCCCCGAGAATGCGCACCAGTTCGTCGATCTGCTCACGCGTAATGATCAAGGAGGGAGACATTACATTTAAATGCAACATTGTCCGCACGATCAGCCCTTTCCGCTCAGCGACACGATGAATCCGCTCACCGATATTGACCTCGTCCGGGAAAAGGGCTTTTGTTTCCTTATCTGCGACAAATTCGATGCATGCCATCAGACGCTTGCAGCGTACTTCGCCAACGATGGAGAGATCCGCCAAGGTATTAAGCTTCGACTCGAAGTACTTACCCACTTCATCGGCTCGTTCGGGAAGGCTCTCCCTCTCCATGATTTCTATGTTCTTGAGCGCCGCTGCGCAACTGACCGGATGTCCGCTGTAGGTAAATCCATGGGTAAAGCAGCGCCCTTTGCCCGGCTCTGCAATAACATCCCAAATACGGTCCGAGAAGATACAGGCTCCCAGAGCCTGATAGCCGGAGGTCAGTCCTTTGGCTGTAGTGATGATATCAGGCTGAACCCCGAACACTTCCTTGGTTGCAAAGAACTTGCCCAAGCGCCCAAATGAGGTGACCACCTCGTCAGAGACATACAGGATGTCATACTTCTTACAGACCTCCCACATGCGCTGATGGTATCCCGCTGGCGGAATAATCACACCACCCGAGCCTGAGATGGGTTCGGAGAAGAACGCAGCCACTTTATGACCGCCAATATCGAGAATCTTCTGCTCGAACTCTTGGACTAGAAAGTCCAGAAAATCCTTCTCGCTCAGGCCGGCAGGCGCTCGATAGTACCCAGGGCAGGAAACATGATGGAAGTATTTATCTAGATAATCGAACTCCGACACCCTGTCGGCAGGCTTATTCGCCAGCGACATTCCGAGCAACGTCGACCCGTGATAGGAGTTCATGCGGGAAATCACATGCTTTTTTTCATGCTTTCCGCGACAGTTTTGATAATACTGAACCAATCGATATGCCGTATCGATAGCGGTCGATCCCCCCGTGGTAAGGAACACATGGTTGAGGTCGCCCGGCGCCAAGGAAGCAAGCTTTTTGCTCAACTGGATTGCAGGTACGCTCGCCATGTCGGCGAACGGATTGGCAAAAGCCAGTTGCATCGCCTGCTTGGCGATGGCGTCGGCCATTTCCTTTCGCCCAAGGCCAATATTTGTACACCACATGCCCCCTACCGCATCAAGGTACTTCCTCCCCGCGGCATCATAGAGATATACCCCCTCACCGGCGGCGATATTCAAGGCCCCATTGACTCGGTGATCATCGAAGGTGTGATAGGCATGCATATAGTGCGCCTTGTCATCGGCGACCAGTTCAGCGTTCTCAAATTCTTGAATTTTGGACGAGTTGATCCGTTCCATAAAATCTCCGGCATCATGGATTGCAATAGATAGTCACGCGAACCAATTGAGACTATGACATCAGGGTGGCAAGGCACTTATGAACATTGAAAACAACTCAGCCTGGGAATTTATCTTGAGCTTTGCATAGAGATTCTTCCTATGCATGCGAATGGTCTCACCTCCCACGCCCAGGCAGTTGGCGGCTGATTTTGTCGAGTGCCCTCGAAGTATCAAATGCGCCAGATCCTTCTCGCGCGCCGTCAACTTCGCCCGACCAAGACTGTCAAAAACCTCGGAAATATTATTTCTGCTTAAATACCGCAACTCATTGGACTGCACCCTATCGACGCCTGAGATCCCGCCCAGCCGGTACGACAAAACGATCAACTCACGCACAATTGGCTCCACAGACCTGAGCAAATCGAGCTGCTTGACCGTAAATCTTCCTCCCGAAACCCCCTGATAGAAGCAAAGCGTCAGCTTCCCTGCATCCCCGACATCTACAATATAATAGCAATCCTCAAGAAGCCCATTTTCCAAATAGTAACTCTTGTAATAATCGCTAAGAACAAAGTCATCCGGGGAAACCTCGGACATATGATAGAAGCCCTGAGGAAGCCCGGACTGCACCGCGAAGCAGAGAGGATCGAGAATGTAGCCTGACGCAAAATACCGACCAATCAGTGAACTGCGTACTTCCGACGGAATACCAATCTCACGCAGTAGAATGGGCGCAAGCGATTTTTGCTCCAGTGCAAACTGGGCACACTCGATCGGCACCAATACCCGCAATGCGTCGATCATAGATTCAATGAAGGACGCCGAACTGACGAGTGAAACTGCCTTCCCAAGGGCAAGGTGCCACTCGTGCAAGGCAATCAGCGAGCCCACTTTTCCATTATCGAATTGAATCGGTGCGCTACTCATCACCGGCCTCCGGGGGACTGATCAAGACGCAAGCGCTGCTCTGGGCGCATGGTGAAAGGCCTCCTGCATAGCATCTGCAATCGCCTTCTTGCGGCGAATTTCCGAGCTCCTGGTCATCAGCCAGGCAAGTAAGGTGAACAGCGAGACCACCAGCAGGATGAGGCTGGCGATGGCGTTGATCTCGGCCCTGGGTCGCTTGTCCTGCTTGAGACCGAAGGCGATGTTCTGCTCCACGCTCATGTGTGGGAACAGCGCCTGGGACTTGAACATCCTGTTGATCGGCTGCGCATAGGGCGGCATGTCGGTGCTGTCCTCGCCATCGAGGAAGCTGCGCCCTTCGCGGGGTCGCGCGAAGCCGGCCAGCATGCGCAGCAGCGTCGATTTGCCCGAGCCCAGGCCGCCGAGCAGGGCAAAGGTCTCGCCCTGGTTGATGGTCAGGGAGACGTCGTCGTCATCGACAGCGACGGCTGCATCGCATTTCCTAGGCGCTGTACGAAAAGTGCCTGCGCTCGGTGCTGCTTCGTTGAAAAAGGCTTCGGAATGCTCATTCGTAAACTCGTTCGCGAGCCCGGTCCGCTTCCTCATCCTTTTTCGCCTCGCCTGACCGTCGTTCGGCGACTTTTCGTACAGGACCTGGTTATACGCTCAGCGCTGACCCATACTTCACGAGGCGCTTGCTTAGTTTTCAGGCCCACGTTCACCTTATCACTCAAAACTACTCGCATTTATTTTACCTTATGAGCAGCGGCAACAAAAACTCAATAAGCCCTATATTATTCCATCCTCAATGAAAACGCTTTAAATCTTTATCCAAGTCGCTTTCAGCTCGCTGTACTTATGAAAAGCGTGCAGGGACTTATCACGCCCATTGCCGGACTGCTTGTATCCGCCAAAAGGTGCGGTCATATCGCCCATGTCATATTGGTTAACCCAGACACTCCCGGACTTTAGTGCTCGCGCCACTCGATGAGCCTTTGACAAGTTGCTGGTCCAGATTGCCGCCGCCAAGCCGTACAGAGAGTCATTGGCAATCCGTATGGCTTCGTCAACCTCGTCAAATACAATTACAGACAAGACTGGACCAAATATTTCCTCCTGCGCGATTTTCATGGCATTGTTCACGCCAGAAAATATCGTCGGCTCAACGAAGAGCCCACCCGTATTCTGCAAGGCCTGCCGCCCTCCAGAGACCAGCCGTGCGCCCTCCTCTTCCCCCAGCTTTATATAGTTCAAGACCGTTTCGAGCTGCCCCCTGTCAACCATAGCGCCAAAGTTTGTTTCAGGGTCCAAGGGGTCACCAGGCTTCCATTCATTCATCGCCTCAACCAACAGCGGCATAAACTCATCGAAGATCGACCGCTGAACCAGCAGGCGAGATCCTGCGGAGCAAACCTCGCCCTGATTGTAGGCAATGCCCGCCGCCGCGCCTTCCGCTGCAGCCTTGAGATCGGGAGCATCAGCGAACACGATATTCGGGCTTTTACCACCGGCCTCCATCCACACCCGCTTCATATTGGACTCGCCAGAATAGACCAGTAGTTGCTTGGCAACTCTTGTGGACCCCGTGAAGGCAATCGTGTCTATATCCATGTGCCGCCCCATCGCTTGACCTACCGTATGGCCAAACCCGGGGACGACATTGAACACCCCAGCTGGAATCCCTGCTTCAAGCGCAAGCTGTGCCACGCGGATCGCCGTCAAAGGAGACTTTTCTGATGGCTTGAGAATAATCGAATTACCTGCCGCCAGCGCCGGCCCCAGTTTCCAGCACGCCATCAGGAGCGGGAAGTTCCATGGCACGACAATTGCCACAACGCCAATTGGCTCCCGGGTTACCAGCCCGATTTCACTTTCCGCTGTAGCAGCGACTTCACCATAGACCTTATCGATGGCCTCACCGCACCATCGAATGGAGTCGGCAGCGTTGATAACGTCATAGTTCAGCGAATCCCTGATTGGTTTCCCGACATCCAGGGTTTCCAGCAAGGCCAGTTCAACTGCATTCGCCTGAATCAAGTCGGCAAATCGAATCATGACCTTTTTTCTGGCCGACGGAGCCATACGTGACCAGATACCTGACTCAAAACTCTGCCTGGCATGAAGAACCGCCACGTTCACATCCGCCACATCGCAACTGGCCACCTCCACCAGCACCTCACCGTTGATCGGGCTGATACAAGGGAAGGTTTTGCCACTGACAGCCGGCACATACTCGCCATTGATAAAGGCTTTTCCCTGAATCTGGAGCGCGGCACGCTCCTTGTGCCAATCTCTGTTCAACTCAGCCATAGGAACCTCTAATTATTCCTTGATTACCGATCTGCGCCAGAGCGCTGCTTATAATCCGCTTTTAATCTTCGTCCAACTCCTGTTACGAGCCCGCTCAATGTTGGGAGCCAGCACTCGCACAGGAAACAGATGCGACCGAATCTCATCGGAGGGATAGACTCCGGGATTGTTTCTAAGCGCAGGATTCACAAAATCATCAGCGGCAGAATTAGCGTTCGCATATCCAACATCATTCGAGGCTTCGGCAATCACCTTGGGTTCCAAAAGATAATTGATGAACGCATGAGCCTCTGCCACATTCTTGGCGTCACTCGGAATGACCAGCGCATCTACCGAAATCGCGGTCCCCTCCTTCGGAATGCTGTATTTGATCTTGATGCCATTTTTGGCTTCCGTCGCGCGATCCGCTGCCTGAACGGCGGAGCCGGACCATGAGATGGCTACACAGATGTTCCCATTTGCCAGATCGGAAATGAATTTCGACGAATTGAAGTAGGTAATGAAGGGGCGAATCTTGAGCATCAACTGCTCCGCCTTCTTGTTATCCTCAGCCTTGGTGCTGTTGGGAGGAAGCCCAAGATAGGTGAGAACCTCCGGCATGACCTCTTTCGGCGAATCCAGGAACGCCACACCGCAGGAGCTAAGCTTTTTAATATTTTCCAGATCGAACAACAGCGCCCAAGAATCAACCGGGGCGTTAGCCCCAAGGACCTCTCTCACCTTGTCTACGTTATAGGCAATTCCATTGGTTGACCACATGTAGGGAACGGCATACTCATTGCCAGGATCGATATCGGAGAGTGCCTTGAGCACATCCGGGCTAAGGTTCTTCCAGTTTGAAAGCTTGGTTTTATCCAGTTTCTGAATGGCACCCGCCGCTATGAAATGCGATATGAAAATATCACTAGGAACCACCACATCATAGCCAGATCGTCCCGTTAGCAATTTAGCCTCTACGATCTCATTGCTATCAAACGTATCGTAATGCACCTTTACACCAGGACTCTTCTCGAAATCCTGGATCGTGTTCTTTCCAATATAATCGGACCAGTTATAAACATTAACCTGGCTCTCCGCCACCGCCAGCCCAGAATACAACCCAGCAAGCACCCACCCCAACATGACTTTCGATGCGCTTTTTCCATTCATTTCACGGCCACCTCTAGTGAGACTTCTCAAATCCCTTGAACACGTCAATGACATTCAAACCAATGGCTGCCACATTGTCTCCATCCTTCATGATGAATAGAGCTGCAACCCTCGGGAATGAAACCACCCTTCCCATTTCCAGATGGTTTTCCGCCCCCAAACTTGGAGCGCGGATCTCTCCCACAGGCATCAAATTCTAGTAAAACCACTAGACAGTGAGGCAGAAATCAGAAATCTTGCCAAACGCCAAGTCCATGGCAGCGCTGTAACAATACCGGGCGCCTTCAACCTCTGACGGAGAGCGCTTATTATATTCCTCGCCCTCTCCGCTGCATTTTCACCCGAACACCTTGAGTAAAACTAATAATCATCTTACGGACCGGCGTGAATCGAGCTAAATAGTATTCCTCCCACAGTAGGCGAGACCGGGAAATGCAGTAGAAATCCGCTCATTTGAGCCCCCAGACGCAGGGCTGGCACGATCCGCCATACATCGCACATGGTGCCTGGTGTAAACGATGGCGGTCGCTATGAATGGTGAGCATTGGCACCTCAAGAGCTACAAGAGAGCAATGAGACACAGGCGTTAATTTCCTGTGACATTGACCCTAATGTATCCAGACGCCCATGCCTCGCCCATTCCCCTGTGGGGGGTACTCGAAAAGGGCCGCTCTGCACCAACGCGTGGCACACAGCACCCAGCACTATTCCGTTCCAGGAGCGTTGCCTCGGGCCTGGCCTGATAGCTTTCAGCGTGCAGGGACGCGCCGCCGATCCGGGCTCCGACTCCTTGCCAAGTCGCAGCCCTAGCATCTGTCCGACGCCCGCGAGTCGGCCCAGCCTGCCCCAAACAGGGGAATACAGTCGATTCGCGTATCGCCCGTTTGCCCCAGGCTCAACCACCCAGCCCCCAAACGTGCCCTCCTCCCCCCTCGCCCGCTACAATGCGCGCCTTGCCGTGCCACGCCTGATCGAGAAGAACCGCCATGTCCCTGCCCAAGCACCATCTGGAATTGCTCAGCCCTGCCCGCGATGTCGGTATCGCACGGGAGGCCATCCTGCATGGGGCCGACGCCGTCTACATCGGCGGGCCGAGTTTTGGTGCGCGGCACAATGCCTGCAACGAGGTCAGCGAGATCGCCGCGCTGGTGGAGTTCGCCCGGCGCTACCATGCGCGGGTGTTCACCACGATCAACACCATCCTGCATGACGACGAGCTGGAGCCGGCACGCACGTTGATCCACCAACTGTACGACGCCGGCGTGGATGCCCTGATCGTGCAGGACCTGGGCGTGCTGGAGCTGGACATCCCGCCGATCGAGCTGCATGCCAGTACCCAGACCGACATCCGCACCCTGGCGCGGGCCAAGTTTCTCGATCAGGCCGGCTTCTCCCAGCTGGTGCTGGCGCGCGAACTGAATCTGCAGGAGATCGCGGCCATCGCCGCCGAGACCGACGCGGCCGTCGAATTCTTCATCCATGGCGCCCTGTGCGTGGCCTTTTCCGGCCAGTGCAACATCTCCCATGCCCAGACCGGCCGC
>Ga0157371_10002182_pt1 | contig 19005 bp, 14 predicted proteins | sample C45metaG_FD_113462 | JGI IMG/M metagenome (GOLD analysis project Ga0157371, IMG submission 113462) | Corn rhizosphere microbial communities from Kellogg Biological Station, Michigan, USA - C4-5 metaG | ecosystem: Host-associated > Plants > Roots > Rhizosphere > Soil | place: USA: Michigan...
AGCCGCCCCCGGCCATGGATGGCCGATGGCGGCGGGCCCACGGAGCAGGACCGGAGTGAGGGAATGCCGAGCCTAGGCGAGGCACCGTACGTCAGGGGCGCTAGCGCTTGGTTACTTGGCGCTTTTCCAAGTAACCCGCCGTCAGGGCGGAACCAATATCCGCCATCACCAAAAAACGGATATGCCCCCAACTCACGCCCCCTTTAACGCCGATCACTCAGTGGCCGCGAATGTAATGCTCCAGCTGCCGAATCAGATCCGCCTGCTCAACGATGGCCTCCTTGACCAGATCACCAATCGACAACAGGCCAATCAACTCGCCATCCTTGACCACAGGCAGATGCCGCAGATGACTGTCGGTCATGACCGCCATGCAACGCTCGACGCTCTGTTGACTGTCGGCGGTGACCACAGGCGAACTCATGATGTCCCTGATCCGCGTCCCGACCGAAGAGCGCCCCTGCAAAACCACCTTGCGTGCATAGTCGCGCTCACTGATAACCCCGACCACCTGCCCGTCTTCGATGACAGGCAGCGCACCGACGTTTTTCTCCGCCATCATCCGCAGCGCTTCAAGCACCATCTGATCCGGCGCAATACTGTGCACTTGCCGGTTTTGCACGACTTTAAGCGTCAGCAACTGTGCAGCTGTTTTCATACGTGTCTCCCCTGGATTCAAACCACCGCGACTTCCACCACGCTGCCATTCAACCGCACCGGCCATACACGCAAGCGCTGTTGCGGATACTCCAGGCAACTGCCGTCCTCCAAACGGAAATGCTGCTTATAGATCGGCGATGCGACAACCATCTCGCCCTTGATATTGCCCACCAGACCGCGACCGATGACGTTCGCCCCGGATTGCGGATCATGGTTGTCGATGGCGTAAAGAGACCGCCCCTCGGCGCCCGGCAGGTAGAACAGCGCCACCTGTGCCCCGTCGAGCCAGACCACCACACCAGAGTGGCTGACCAGATCCCGGTGCTCGCACACGGTTTGCCAGACCTCGGGACTTTCCAGGGACGCGACGCGTTGTGCTGTGGACTGGCTCATCAGACGGTTTCCTCAATGACAGGGATAAGGTTGAGTTCGGCCGCCATGATCGGACGGCGTTGACCGCGTTCCTGGACAAAGTGGATGTCCGGGTCCGGGCGTTTATCGTTGACGAAGGTACGGAAGCGCTTGAGTTTTTCTGGATCCTTGAGGGCGTTGGCCCATTCGCATTCATAGCGATTGACCACCAGCTGCATCTGCGATTCGAGCTCTTCGCCCAGCCCGAGGCTGTCGTTGATGATCACGTCCTTGAGGTAGTCGAGGCCGCCTTCCAGGCTTTCGCGCCACACCGAGGTGCGTTGCAATTTGTCGGCGGTGCGGATGTAGAACATCAGGAACCGGTCGATGTAGCGGATCAGGGTTTCATCGTCCAGGTCGGTAGCGAACAGCTCGGCATGGCGCGGGCGCATGCCGCCGTTGCCGGCGATGTACAGGTTCCAGCCTTTCTCGGTGGCGATGACGCCAACGTCTTTGCTCTGGGCCTCGGCGCACTCGCGGGTGCAACCGGATACTGCGAACTTGAGCTTGTGCGGCGAGCGCAAACCCTTGTAGCGATCCTCGATGGCCAAGGCCATCTTGACGCTGTCCTGTACGCCGTAACGGCACCAGGTGCTGCCCACGCACGACTTCACGGTACGGGTCGATTTGCCGTAGGCATGCCCGGTTTCGAAGCCGGCTTCAATCAGCTCGGCCCAGATGTCCGGCAGCTCGTGCAATTGCGCGCCGAACAGGTCGATGCGCTGGCCGCCGGTGATCTTGGTGTAGAGGTCGTATTTCTTCGCGACCACGCCAATGGCGATCAACTTGTCAGCGGTAATTTCGCCGCCTGGGATGCGCGGCACCACCGAATAGGTGCCGTTTTTCTGCATATTGGCCATGAAGGTGTCGTTGGTGTCCTGCAGCGGCACCAGGGAGGCATCCATGATCGGCTGGTTCCAGCACGAGGCCAGAATCGAGCCCACCGCCGGTTTGCACACGTCGCAACCAGTGTGGCCACGGCCATGTTTGGCCAACAGTTCTTCGAAGGTGATTACCCCTTCTACGCGCACCAGCGCATAGAGTTCCTGACGGGTGTAGGCGAAGTGTTCGCACAGGCTCTTGTCGACGCTGACGCCACGGGCAATCAGCTCATGCTCGAACACTTGCTTGAGCAACCCCGCGCAACCGCCACACCCGGTGCAGGCCTTGGTTTGTGCCTTGAGCAGGCCGAGGTCGGTGCAACCGCCGTCGATGGCCGAGCAGATGGAACCCTTGGTGACGTTGTGGCAGGAACACACCGTGGCCGACTCGGGCAACGCGCCTGGGCCCAGGGTCGGTGCACCTGTGGACGACGGCAGAATTAGGCTGGCCGGTTCCGCCGGCAGCGCGATGGCGTTCTGCATGTATTGCAGTAGTGTGTCGTAATAGCTGTTGTCACCGACCAGCACCGCGCCGAGCACGTGTTTGCCGCTGGCGTCCACCACCAGCCGGCGGTAGCTGGCGTTGGTTTCGTCGATGAACTGGTAACTGCGCGAGCCCGGTGTGTTGCCATGAGCATCGCCGATGGAGCCGACATCGACGCCCAGTAGCTTGAGCTTGGTCGACATGTCTGCGCCCACGAACGGCTCGGTGGATTCATTGCACAACTGCGCGGCCACCGCGCGGGCCATCTGGTATCCGGGCGCGACCAGGCCAAAGACAGTGCCATTCCAAGCAGCGCACTCGCCGATGGCGTAGATGTGCGGGTCGCTACTCTGGCAGTGGTCGTCTATCACGATGCCGCCGCGCGGCCCGACTTCCAGCGAACATTGGCGGGCCAGCGCGTCCTGGGCGCGGATGCCGGCGGAGAACACGATCAGGTCGGTTTCGAGGAATTCGTCATTGGCGAAATTCATCCGGTAGCGGTAGTCCTCACCCGCGCTGATCGATTGGGTGCCACGGGACAAATGCACGCCGACGCCGAGCCGCTCGATCTGCGCCTTGAGTGCACGGCCACCCTGCTCGTCCAGTTGCACCGGCATCAGGCGCGGGGCGAATTCCACCACATGGGCTTCCAGACCCAGGCTTTTCAAAGCGTTGGCGGCTTCCAGACCGAGCAAGCCACCGCCGACCACCACGCCGCGTCTGGCGTTGGTCGCAGCGGCACGGATGGCATCGAGGTCTTCAAGGGTGCGATACACCAGCCGCGAATCACCCTCGGCGCCGTCAATCGGCGGCACGAACGGATATGAACCGGTGGCCAGGACCAGTTTGTCGTAGGCGACACAACCTTGCGCGGTGATTACCTGGCGACGGACTCGGTCGATTTCCAGCACCGGCACGCCCAAATGCAGGGTCACGCCCGGGGTCTGGTACAGCGCGGCATCACTGAGGGCCAGCGACTCGGCGTCACGCCCGGTGAAATACTCGGAAAGGTGCACGCGGTCGTAGGCGCGCATCGGCTCCTCGCTGAAGACGTGCAGTCGATAGTGATCAAGGGCGCCGCGCTCGATCAGCTGTTCGACACAATGATGTCCGACCATGCCATTGCCGATCACGATCAGCGTTTGCTGCTTGTTCAACGCGGCCACATTGGTATTCATAAGAAGCACCCGGCTAAAGCCCATCACGATTCAAAAAGCAAAAAAAAACGCCTGAAACCTTACGGTTCCAGGCGTCTTTGCCTGTTCTTTTGCGGTGTTGAAACCAGACGTCTATGCCTGACTCACCGATGTTGCTCACGGATCGATCGTCGTTGACCGAGGGAGCTGCCCCCGACTGCATTCACGGTGGGCCTTGATCGATGTAATGCAGCGTTTGTGCCAAACACGGATTATCCGGGTTTGGCACCGTCCAGCGGCTTGAACCGGCGTTTGCGTCCTGCGGTGCGCAGCGCTTTGTGCCTTGGCATAGTGCATGCCGAAAGGCCCGGGCTTTATAAAAGTGCATTTCCCCCGCCTGGCCTACAGATACCAGCGATACTCCCGGGCACTGATTTCCTGCATGAACGCCAGGTGATCCTGACGCTTGTTCTCGCAATAGACATCGACGAACTCCGCGCCCAGTCCTTCGCGCAGTTGCGGTTGATGCTGCATGGCGCGCACCGCTTCGAGCATTTCCAGCGGGAAGTCGACCCCGCTGCTGCGGTTTTCGTTGAGCGGCGCGATGGGCTCGTTGCCCGATTCCAGACCATGTTCGAGTCCCACCAGAATTGCCGCCAGCACCAGGTACGGGTTGGCGTCGGCGCCGGCCAGGCGATGTTCGATACGCAGGTTTTTCGCATCGGATTCAGGAATGCGCAGGCATGCATCGCGGTCCTCAAAGCCCCAACTCGCCCGCGTGGCGATGTTCGTCGTGCCGCCCAGGCGGCGATAGGCGTTCTGGTTCGGTGCGAAGATCGGCATGCAATGCGGCAGCAGTTCCAGGCAGCCGGCCACGGCATGGCGCAGTGATCGCTGCTGGTTTGCCGCCAGGAAATTGTTGCCGGCCGCGTCGTACAGACTGACGTGCACGTGCATGCCGCTGCCTGGGTGCTGCAAGTAAGGCTTGGCCATGAAGCTGGCGCGGTAGCCGTGTTTCAGCGCCACGCCTCGGCTGCTACGACAGAACAACGCCGCCCAGTCCGCCGCACGCAAGCCATCGTCGAGGTGACCGAAATTGATCTCGAACTGCCCCGGGCCGAGTTCGGCGGTGATCACCGTGGTGTCGATGCCTTGAGCCTGCGACGCGGCGACCATGTCATCGAGGACCGGCGCAAAGCGGGACAGTCGCTCGATGTGCATGTTGGGTTGATCATCGGCATCGTCCGTCAGGTCATCCCGGGGAAACTGCGGCAGCCCGTCGCGCAGCTTTTTGTCGAACAGATAGAACTCCAGCTCGAACGCCACCACCGGATGAATGCCTTTTGCCGCGAGCCTGTCGAGCACCTGCGCCAGCACCTGACGCGGTTCGAACACGATCGGTTTCTCGGTGCCGTCGGAGGTGATCAGCATTTGCCCCAACGGCTGCGCTTCCCAGGTCACCGGCTTCAGTGTGCCCGGCACCAGCCGGCGCAGCGCATCCGGGTCGCCGTCGTTGAAGCAGTAATCGCCGATCTTGAACAAACCACCTTGCACGCCCAGCAATACGCAGTTTTGCGGCAGCTTCAGAGCGCTGCCGGCCGCAACCTTTTCGAGCATTTCCACAGGGTAGCGCTTGCCGTAAAAGTGCCCCGGAATGTCGAGGGCAATCAGGTCGACGTAACGTACGTCAGGGTGGCGTTGGCGAAAGGCACGCACTTCGGCCAGCAGATCAGCGTCCATCATGGTTGGTCCTATTGTGGTTATCAGGTATAGACCCAGAGCACTCGCGTGAGATGCCCGGTCAGGTTGCCGTAACGGCAACGGGTGTGACTGTCGAACTGAAAGCTGTCGCCGGCGAACAAGGTGACCGGGTCGTCATCGCCCAGCCACAGCGTCAACTCGCCCTCGAGCACGTAACCGCCCTGCTCCGAGCTGTCACTCAAGTGCCGGTCGCCACTGCTGGCGCCAGCTTCGAGATGACTTTCGAGCATGGAAAACGAGGCCCGCATCTTCGGCGACACCAGAATGTCGGTAATGCCATTGGCGTAGTACAACGTGCGGCGTTCGTCCGGGCGGGTGACCCACGGCAGTTCCTTGGGTTTGGGCAGGCTGTAGAAGTAAGTCGTCGGCACGCCCAGGGTTTCGCTGATCGCGGTCAGGTCGGCGACGGTGGGCCGAGACAAGCCGCGCTCGACCTGCGAGAGAAAGCCGACGGAGCGGCCGATTTTGTCGGCCAGGTCCTTCAGGGTGTATTTCTTGTGCTTGCGCAGATCGTGGATAAGGATCGCCAGCGCAGCGATTTCTTCTTGCTTGTTCATGCCTGCCCTTCCGCCAAGTAATTCATCAGATGCTGTCGCGCAGTCGATACCACGCCTTGCCGATGGCTTCCAGCGGTGCCGCCAGGTATTTGCCGCCGGGAAAGCTGCCGTTACTCAAGCCTTGGTACAACGCCAGTTCATCCGGCTGACCGAGAATGGCGTCTGACACGGCGCGGGCGGCAGCCAGCGTCGGCAGCACGCCATGCCCGGAGTAGCCCTGAAGCCAGTAGCGATCACCGTGGCGACCGATGTCCGGCGTGCGTTTGAGCGTCAGGTCGATGTGCCCGCCCCAGGCGAACTCAAGCTTCACGCCTTTGAGTTGCGGGAAGACCCGTTCCAGAAACGGCCGTGTCGCACCGGCAATGTCCTTGGGCAGTCCGCCCAGATACGTACAGCCACCGCCGAACAGCAGGCGGTTGTCCGGGGTGCGGCGGAAATAGTCGAGGACGAATTGGTTATCGGTGACGCAGACGTTGCTCGGCAAAAGTGCCGTGGCCTGCTCAGGCGTCAGCGGCGCCGTGGCGACTTGATACGTCCCCACCGGCAATACGCAACTGGCCAGTTTCGGATCGAGCCGATCAAGGTAGGCATTGCAGGCCAGTACCAGCACATCCGCGCGGATCGATCCGCGTTCGGTGTTGACCCGGAACCGACCGCCCTCCTCTTGATAACTCAATGCCTTGCTTTGTTCATGGATCCGCCCACCGGCCTGCTCTATCGCGGCGGCCAGGCCGAGTGCCAGTTTCAACGGATTCAGGTGTCCGCCCTCGGGGTCATAAAGCCCGGCCTGATAACGCTCGCTGGCGACCCATTGCGGTAACTGCTCACGGCTGATGAACCGCAAGTCATGGTGGCCCCATTTGTGGCTGGCTTCGCGCTGCCACTCCGTGAGCAGACCGACGCGACGGGGCATGACCGAAGTCCACAAATGCCCGGCGCGGTAGTCGCAGTCAAAACCATGGCGAGCGGGCAATTCACGCAGCTCTCGCGCTGCCCAGCGCATGCCGCCCCACAACCGTCGCGCACGTTCGTAGCCCAGCGCGGCTTCCAGCGGCGGCATGTCACACGACCAGCCGAGAATGGCCTGACCACCATTGCGTCCCGAGGCGGCCCACGCCACCCGGCTGGCTTCCAGCAGCGTCACGCGCTTACCGGCCAACGCCAGACGCAGCGCGGTGTGCAAGCCGCTGAAGCCGGCGCCGATGATCACGATCTCGGTGTCTTGTTCGCCGCTCAGTGCAGGTCGGGTGGTCAGGCGATCAGCGCAACTGTGGGCGTAATAGCTGGCGACATGCTGCGTGGACTGCTGAAACATACAAGCCTCATGAAATTATCTTTTTATAATTTCATGAAAAACTACAGCATAAATTTCATTCAGACAACTCACCTGTTCGGCGATTTATGCCACGGATAACCTTTCGCACTGAGTTCGAAGGCGTAATCGAACAGGCGCTTCATGTACGCGCCGTCGAATTTCTGATTGCGCGGATGAAGGAAATCGGCGCCGATGTACGCCAGATTGAAGTCCGCCCCGTCCTGCTGGGCGATGCGGTAAATGCGATCGAGGTCGCTGATCCCCTGGGTCTGGATCAAGGTGCTGATGGCGCGACCGCCGATGCTCAAGGTACGGCGCTTGGTGCCGGCCCATTGCGGTTCCAGCTTGCCGTTGCGAATGACATAGAAATGCCGGTCGCGGCGGATACGCGCGCCGCTGACGCTATTCAGCGCCATCACCGTGCCCGGCGGGTAAAGGAACACCTGAGTGAGCACCCCGCCGTCGACGTGCATTTCCTGAAACTGTTTGCCGTCCACTTCCACATCGATCATGACCGGTGAGACGGCACCGGGAATGCTCATCGAGGCGACCATGATGTTGCGAAACAGGTCGAGCGCACCCGGTGCACCACTGGCGGCAATGGCGCCCATGTTCCAGGTCACTGGCCGCCCGGCATCAAGGTCGGTGGTCCCGATCATCAGTAGCCGCCCTTTGGCGTACTGCGCGGCGACGGCCGCCAGCACCTCGGCGGTGATGTATTTGGCAATGAGTCGCGCCAGGGGTTTGCTGTCCGCGATGCCATCGCTGGCCAGTCGGGTCAGCACACTGCGCGCATGGAAAACGTCTTTGGGGCCAATGGCGCTGCAGATCCCCAGAATGACCTCGTCGTACTCAGGCCCCAGGTAAGCGAACGGGGCAACCAGAGCACCGGCGCTGATCCCGGTGACGACCTTGAACATGGGGCGGGAGCCATGCAGGGTCCATCCGGCAATGATGCCTGCGGCGAAGGTGCCAGCGTCGCCACCCCCTGAAATGGCCAGGTAATAGCCTCGTGGCAACGTGTCGTCGGGCAGTTCTTCGTCGGCGTGCGCCAGGGCCTCGCGATCGTTGGCCAGGGTCGCGTCCGCGATGAACGCCGACAGGTCCCGATCCAGCCAGTAACGCGCATTCGGGATGCCCGGGATGATGGCGTGTTCCGTCAGCATTTGCGGCACAGCCTCGCGGCGTTGCAGGCAGCCTTCGCGCAACATGTTCATCGTCGAGGCGCTGGGCCTGGGCAGAAATGGTTTCAAAACGCCTCCTCCGGTCCCCGCCATCGACAGTGCACACGCTCGACTGACTCGGCAAGTTGGCCTCGGCGGTCATGCTCGCGGTCAATGCCCATGGCCACCCGCTCAAACGGGCGGTGGCCCTCCACCTTCCTGCGATGGGTCACGTACCCACTGCCAGAATAATTGATAGCCGACGGCAAGGACCACCGGCCCGATGAACAGCCCGATGATGCCGCTGGTGACCATGCCGCCCAGCGCGCCGATCAGCACCACCGGCATCGGTACGTTGACACCGCGCCCCAGCAACAAAGGTTTGAGTACGTTATCTACCAGGCCGGCAACGAACACATAGATGGAGAACACGATGACGGCGGTGGTGGCCCCCTCATTGGCAAACACATAGACAATCACCGGAAGGGTGACCAGCGTTACCGGTAGCTGCATGATGCCCAGCAGCAGGACCGCGATAGCCAGCAAACCAGCGCCGGGAACTCCTTTGATGACAAAACCCAAGCCGACCAGCAGCATCTGGATGAAGGCGATGCCGACCACTCCCAACGCGACCGCACGGATCGTGGCGGTACACAGGTCGGCGATTGACGGCCCCCGGTCCGGGCCGCTGATGCGCGAGGCGATCTGCACCGCGCTGCGCCTGCCGCTTTCGCCGTAGGCCATGAAGATACCGGCAATGATCAAGGCGAAAATGAAGGTGAGAAACCCCATGCCGACGCCGGCCAGCTTACTCAGCAGGCCCAGGCTTACCTGTTTTATCTGCGGGAGGTACGTTGCCGTCAGCTCGGGGAGATTGGTCGAGGCCTGTAGCCAGAGCGCTGAAATCCGCTTGCCCACGACAGGCCAACTGGCGACCGATTCGCTGGGCGGTGGAATCTGGATGCCGCCGCCTTTTACCAGGGCCACGGCCTGCGTGACCGAGTCGGCAATCGAGATGCCCAGCAGATAGACCGGCACCATCAGGATGACGATGGAAAACAGGACGATCAGTGTCGCGATTCGTCCCTCTTTCTGCCCCAACGGCCCCTTGAGTCGTTCTTGCAGGGGATAAAGGGTGATCGCCAGGATCACCGACCACAGCAACAGGTCGCGGAACGGACTGAATATATTGAAGCAAAAGAGCACCAGGACGGTGATCAGCCCGGCACGAATCAGGACATCGAGCAATGTATGCGAAAGGGTTCTTTCGGAAACCGGCGCGGGCAACATGCTGCCTCCTTGCAGATTTACTGCACAGGAATGGGATCGATTAGCCCAGCATAGACGCTCAATTCCCGGCGCGAGAGATCAACGCAACTTCAGTGGATCGACCATCCCCGCCGCAATGGCCATGCCCACCAGGTCCGGCAACGTATTGGCCTGCATGCGCTTCATCACCCGCGAGCGATACAGGTCGACGGTTTTGGCGCTGACGCCCAATTGTTCGGCGATTTCACGGGTGGTGTAGCCCTGAACCAGCGGCAGCAACACATCGCGCTCGCGTGGGGTGAGTGTCAACAGCCGTGCCTGCAAGGCTTCGTGGCCGCTGTTATCCGAGCGGCTGGCCGCGCATTTGCTGAGCGCCTGTTGCACGCTGTCGAGCAACAATTGCTCGTTGTAGGGTTTCTCGATGAAGTCATGGGCGCCGGCCTTGAACGCGCGAACCACGATAGGTACATCGGCGTGCCCGCTGACGAAAATGATCGGCAGGTTCAACTCACGGGCGCGCATTTCTTCCTGCACGTTCAACCCTCCCATGCCGGGCATGCGCACATCGAGCAGCACACAAGCATAGAGCGTTGCATCACAGGCATTGAGAAACTCGACGCCGCTGGTAAACGGCAATGCCTTGAGCCCGACCGACTCAAGTAACCAGACCGTTGAATCGAGCATGCCCTGGTCATCATCGACCACATACACCACGTGCTCCGTCGCACCTGCCATTACGTCATTCCTGTTGTTGTTTTGTTGGACCGGCCAGCGGCAATCGACAGCACATCAGCAGCCCGAGCGGTTGACGCCGGGCCTGCAACTCGCCACCAAAGCCTTCAATGATGCTGCGACTCATGGACAAGCCAAGGCCCAGGCCATCGGCCTTGCTGGTATAGAACGGGGTAAATATCTGCTCCAGTTCGGGCTCGCTGACGCCCGGCCCCTGGTCTTGCACATCGATTTGCACGGTGGCGCCACTGCCCTGCCCGGCCGTCATCACGATCAGCGACGGCTGCCCGGGGTGTTGTTCGCGATTGGCGTCGATGGCGTTGCGCAACAGATTGAGCAGCACCTGCTCCAGCAGCACCCGGTCGGCATAAACGGGCGGCAGATTATCCGGCAGGCGATCCTCGATTGTCACTTGGCAATTGCTCGCTTCCCAGGCACACAAACGCACGGCCTCGCGGGCGACATCGGTAAAATTCAGCGCCTGCATGCGCCGCTGGCCTTTGCGCAGAAACCCCCGTAGACGCCTGATCACTTCTGAGGCATGCGTGGCGTGATGGGTAATGCGTTCCAGCCCTTGTGCCACTCGGGTGGCGGCCTGGGGATTGGCATCCAGCGTCTGTAAATAGCGCTGGCTGGCATTGGCATAATTGACCACGGCGGCCAATGGCTGATTGATCTCGTGGGCGATGCCCGAGGCCAGTTCACCCAAGGTCACCAGCCGTGCGGTGTGCGCCAGTTCATCCTGATGGCGACGCTGTTGCGCTTCACGCAATTCGCGCTCGGTCATGTCACGCGCCACCAACGAGTAGTAGCGCTCGCCACCGGCCGAACGGTGCGCCAACAGCACCAGCGACACCGGCACACAGGTGCCGCCGCCCAGAGGCTGCAACCTCGCGTCGGTGCTCCACACGCCATCGCGTTCGGCGCTGCTCCAGCCGTCACGTTGCAGGCGTGCCAGGTCGGAGCTCGCGAATAATTGCGCCAGCGTCGGCATCGGTTGTGGCTCATTGAGCCCAAGAATGCGCTGCGCCGCCGGGTTGAGGTACGTCACTTGCCCGTCCGGGTCGATGAACAACACTGAATCGGTGTTTGCCTCGACCACTTCGGCCAGGCGCCGCTTGTTCTCTTCGGCCTGCACCCGGGCCGTGATGTCTCGCGAGACGCTGACCACCTCGACCACCGCGCCGGTGTAGGTTTCACGGATCGCCCGGCTGGCGGTTTCGAACCACAGGTAATGCCCGGCACGATGGCGAATGCGATAGGTCATCGTGTGATAACCGTCCTGCTCCAAAGCGTCCTTCGCACGCTGCACCAGGTTGGCGAGGTCCTGACCATGGAACAAACCCTGGGCCATTTGCCCGCGCAGCTCTTCGGGCCAGTAGCCGAGCAATGTCCAGGACGCTGGCGAGGCATCGAGAAAACGCCCGTCGGGCGTATGCCGGGAAATCAGGTCGGTGGTGTTCTCGATGATCAGCCGGTACAGCCGGCGTGCCGTGGCCGCTTCACGCTCGGCCAGCACTTGCGCGGTGGCATCGCGGCAACGGGCGAGCACACGGTTGTCCTGAGGATCGGGGATAAACGTCCAGATCAGAATCTGCTCTTGAAACTGCGCTTCGACCCCTTCGATGGCCCGCTGCTGATCAAGGCAGGCGCGTACCAGCACCCGGTGATTGCCCGGCAAAAAGCCCAGCACATCGGTCAGCGGTTTTTCCGCGAGCAAGGCCAGCAGTGAGGCGTTGAACTCCAGCGGCCGGCCCTGCGCATCCAGCAACAGACTCGGTTGCGGATCGTGACCCAACAACGGTGAGCCGCGCAGCATTCCGTTAACACTGCTGAGCAAGGTTGTCAGCAAGTCCTGCACCCAACCCAGCCAGTCAAGACTGATGCCTTCGCACACTTCCACCAGCAATAACCCAGGCTGCCCCGAAGTCAGCGCCAGATCAAACACCTGGCCGTGGCTGATAGCGGCGCGGCGCAATCGACCGGACAACCAGCAATCGAGTTGCCGTACTTGCGCCAGGTCCAGGCGCCCAGCCTCCACCAGTCGATCAAATAGCAACTGATCGCTGGCCAGCGATGGATCACCCAATCCCGGCGGGAAGTGCTGTGCGCCACCCTCATGGCTGTAAATCCCTGCCTGTGGCTGCCAGCTGAGATACACCGCCCGGCGCACCTCTGGACAGTCCTGTAACGCATGGCACAACGCATCGGCCCGGGCGGCCAGAGACACCCCCTCACGTTGCAGGCGCAACCAGCTGTGCAATCGAACGGGCGTCAGGGTCATCACAGGTCCGCTTTGTCGGGGGAGCCAAGAATATACCGGCTCTGTCGGTAAGGTCGCATCCATTTGGATGCGCAGGAATCAGATATAGTACATGTTCTATACTGCGTAGGTTGTACTTCCATATAGGTGGGATGTTGTTATATAAAGCAAGCCGGACATAAAGGATGACCGCAGCGGCTACGCTGAACAGGCCATCCATAGAGCTAACAATCAGCCACCGAGTACCCGTCATGTCGATTTATGAACAAGGGCTAGCCCCTTCGGCTGTCAATCACATCGCTTTGTCGCCTCTGAGCTTCATCGAACGCACCGCCAGCGTTTACCCTCACTACCCTGCTGTCATCCATGGTTCGATTCGTCGCACTTGGGCGCAGACCTACACCCGGTGCCGTCGCCTGGCCTCGGCGCTGGCCGGTCGCGGGATCGGCAAGAACGACACGGTGGCCGTGATGCTGCCCAACATTCCCGAGATGCTTGAAGTGCATTTCGGCGTGCCGATGATCGGTGCCGTGCTCAACCCGCTCAACGTGCGCCTGGATGCCGAAGCCATTGCGTTCATGCTTCAACACGGTGAAGCCAAGGTGCTGATTACTGACCGTGAATTCCATGACGTAATTCGCGCAGCCGTCGGCATGCTCGATCACCCGCCACTGGTGATCGACGTCAATGACCCGGAATACGGCGAAGGCCAGGCCGTCAGCGACCTGGACTATGAAGCGCTGCTGGCCGAAGGCGACCCGGCATTCGCCTGGCAATGGCCGGAAAGCGAATGGCAAGCCATCTCGTTGAACTACACCTCAGGCACCACCGGCAACCCCAAAGGCGTGGTTTACCACCATCGCGGTGCGTACCTGAACTCGTTGGGCAACCAGATGACCTGGGCGATGGGCAACCACCCGGTGTACCTCTGGACGCTGCCGATGTTCCACTGCAACGGCTGGTGCTACCCGTGGGTTATCACGGCCATGGCCGGTGTGCACGTGTTCTTGCGCCGGGTCGACCCGCAGAAAATCCTCACCCTGATCCGCGAGCATCAGGTGACGCACTTGTGTGCGGCGCCTATTGTGCTCAATGCCCTGGTCAACATGCCGGAATCGGCAAAAGCGGCCATCGACCACCCGGTCAATGCGATGGTGGCGGGTGCTGCACCGCCGGCCAAAGTGATCGGTGCCGTGGAAGAAATGGGCATCAAGGTCACTCACGTCTATGGCCTGACCGAAACCTATGGCCCCGTGACCCTGTGCGCCTGGCATGCCGAGTGGGACGAGCTGCCGCTCGATGAACGGGCACAGATCAAATCCCGCCAAGGGGTGCGCTACTCGACGCTCGAAGGCGTGATGGTCGGCGACTCCAAGACCCTGGAACCAACCCCGCGCGATGGCCAGACCATCGGCGAGATTTTCATGCGCGGCAACACCGTAATGAAGGGCTACCTGAAGAATCCGACCGCCACCGCCGAAGCCTTTGAGGGTGGCTGGTTCCATACCGGCGACCTGGCGGTGTGTCATCCCGACGGTTATGTCGAGATCAAGGACCGACTCAAGGACATCATCATTTCCGGTGGCGAGAACATCTCCACCATCGAACTCGAAGGCGTGCTCTATCGCCATCCGGGTGTGATGGAAGCCGCCGTGGTCGCCCGTCCCGATGAAAAATGGGGCGAAACGCCTTGTGCATTCGTCACCTTGAAGGCTGACCATCAGGACGTGCGCGAAGCCGACATCATCAGTTTCTGCCGCGAGCACCTGGCCGGGTTCAAGGTGCCGCGTACGGTGATCTTCACTCTGTTGCCGAAGACATCCACCGGCAAGATCCAGAAGTACGTGCTGCGCGACAGGGCTAAGGCGCTCTAACCCCAACCGACGTTTTACCCGCCCGGCGGCAGGTGTTGCACCTGCCGCCGAGGGTTCGTGCAGCCCGGATTCGGCGCTGCGCTGCCCTTCAATGCCCAACGCATCGATAACAAAAATAATAAGGAGCCACCCATGATCGACATTCATTCAACCGATACCGAACGCTGTGAACGCATTCGGGCCAATCCGAAATTCCTTCAACTGGTGAACACCCGTTCGCGCCTGGCCTGGTCGTTGAGTGCCGCGGTGCTGGGCATTTACTACCTGTTCATGGGCGTGGTGGCGTTTGCCCCGCAATGGCTGCATGCACCGCTTGCCGAGCATCGGATGTTGACCCTGGGTATGCCGATTGGCGCGGCGATCATCATTTTCTCCTGGCTACTGACCGGTTGGTACGTCTACCGCGCCAACACGCGCTTCGACGCCCTGGGTGCGGCCATTCTCGAGGAGAGCAAGTGATGACGCTGCTGCGAAAACTGATCCTGGCCGCTGCCGGTCTGTTGCCGGCCTCCATAGTTCTCGCTGCGCCAACACTGGGCGCAGTGGAAAAACAACCGCTCAACCTGCACGCGATCGGCATGTTCTTTGTGTTTGTACTGGGCACGCTGGCCATCACCTGGTGGGCTGCGCGACAAACCAAATCCACCTCGGACTTCTATACCGCCGGCGGTGGCATTACCGGGTTTCAGAACGGCCTGGCGATTGCTGGCGACTACATGTCCGCCGCCACGTTGCTGGGGTTGTCCAGCCTGGTGTTCGCCAAAGGCTACGATGGTTTCATCTACACCATCGGCTTCTTCGTCGGCTGGCCGATCATCACCTTCCTGATGGCCGAGCGTCTGCGTAACCTGGGACGCTACACCTTCGCCGACATCGTGTCCTACCGGCTGGACCAGAACAAAGTGCGGATCTTCGCCGCGTTCGGTTCGTTGACGGTGGTGTGCTGCTACCTGATCGTGCAGATGGTCGGCGCGGGGCAATTGATCAAGTTGCTGTTCGGTCTCGACTACCCGGTGGCAGTGGTGATCGTCGGCGCCTTGATGCTGGTGTACGTGATCTTTGGCGGCATGATCGCTACCACCTGGGTGCAGATCATCAAGGCAGTGCTGTTGTTGGCTGGCGGAACGACGCTGGCGTTCATGGCCATGTCGCAGTTCGGTTTCAGCTACGAGACCCTGGCCAGCAAAGCCGTTGAGGCTCACGCCAGTGGCTGGAACATCATGGGCCCCGGCTCAATGCTCGCCGACCCGATCAACACCGCGTCAATGTCACTGGGCCTGGTCTTCGGGATTGCCGGCCTGCCGCACATCCTGATGCGCTTCTTCACCGTGCCTAACGCAAAAGAAGCGCGTAAATCGGTGTTCTACGCCACCGGTTTCATCGGTTTCTTTTTCCTCGTGGTGTGCACCCTGGGCTTCGCCGCGATGGTGATCATCGGCACCGACCCGCAGTACTACGTCAATGGCGAAGTCGGTGGCACTTTGATTGGCGGTGGCAATATGGTCGCCATGCACCTGGCCAAAGCGGTCGGAGGCAACCTGTTCTTCGGCTTCCTGTCAGCGGTGGCGTTCGCCACCATTCTTGCGGTGGTCTCCGGGTTGGCCCTGGCCGGCGCCTCGGCGATTTCCCACGATCTCTACGCCACCGTGTTCAAGCAAGGCAAAGCCACTCAGAAACAGGAAATGCGCGTGACGCGCATGGCCACGGTGGGCCTTGGCATTATCGCGATTGTGCTGGGCATTCTGTTCGAGAAGATGAACGTCGCGTTCCTGGTGGGCCTGACCTTCGGCATCGCCGCCTCGACGAACTTCCCGGTGCTGATCATGGCCATGTACTGGAAAGGCCTGACCACCAAAGGCGCGATCATCGGCGGGTTCGCCGGGCTGATCTGTGCGCTGGTGCTGGTGATCCTGTCGCCAGCCGTCTGGGTCACCGTACTGGGTCATGCCCACGCGATCTTCCCGTACGACCACCCTGCCCTGTTCTCCATGCCGCTGGCTTTCCTGGTGATCGTCGTGGTGTCGACACTCGACCGCAGCGTACGGGCTGACAAGGAGCGTGATGCCTACGCCGACCAGTTCGTTCGCGCCCAGACCGGCCTTGGCGCCGCCAGTGCGTCCGCTCATTGATTGAACCGGCACGGCCCGCTGTTGCGGCGCCGTGCCTACCGCACAAACCGTCCTTTTGAGGTTCACGATATGTCCCAATTCAACGCCCCGCTGCGCGACATGCGCTTTGTGCTGCATGAAGTGTTTGATGCCCCGGCCTTGTGGGCGCGCCTGCCGGCCCTGGCCGACAGCGTCGACGCCGCCACCGCTGATGCCATTCTTGAGGAGGCGGCGAAGGTCACCTCACACCTGATTGCACCGTTGAACCGCAGCGGCGACGAAGAAGGCGCGCAGTGGCTGGATGGCCAGGTCAGCACGCCGGCCGGTTTCAAACAGGCTTATGCCACCTACATCGAAGGTGGTTGGGTCGGCCTGTCCGGCAACGCCGATTTCGGCGGCATGGGCATGCCGAAGATGCTCGCCGTGCAGTTTGAGGAAATGCTCTACGGTGCCAACTCAAGCTTCGCCCTGTATTCGGCGTTGAGTTCTGGCGCCTGCCTGGCACTGGATGCCCACGCCAGCGACACCCTGAAAAACCTCTACCTGCCGCCGATGTATGAAGGCCGCTGGGCCGGTTCGATGTGCCTGACCGAAGCCCACGCCGGCACCGACCTGGGTATCATCCGCACCCGTGCCGAACCTCAGGCCGACGGCAGTTACACCATTAGCGGCAGCAAGATTTTCATCACGGGAGGCGATCAGGACCTGACCGAAAACATCGTGCATCTGGTGCTGGCCAAACTGCCGGATGCACCGGCCGGACCCAAAGGCATCTCGCTGTTTGTCGTGCCTAAAGTGCTGGTCAATGCCGACGGTTCTTTGGGCAATGCCAACGCGGTGAGTTGCGGTTCGATCGAACACAAGATGGGCATCAAGGCCTCGGCCACTTGCGTGATGAACTTCGACGGTGCCAGCGGTTGGCTGATCGGTGAAGCCAACAAGGGCCTGGCGGCGATGTTCACCATGATGAATTACGAACGCCTGTCCATTGGCATTCAAGGCATCGGATGCGCCGAAGCGTCCTATCAAAGCGCCGTCGCTTACGCCCGCGAACGTATTCAGAGCCGCGCACCGACCGGCGCCGTCGCCCCGGACAAAGTGGCCGACCCGATCATCGTCCACCCCGACGTGCGCCGCATGCTGCTCGGCATGAAAGCCATGACCGAAGGCGGCCGCGCCTTTGCCAGTTACGTCGGGCAACAGCTCGATCTGGCGAAGTTTTCCGATGACGCCCAGGAGCGCGACAATGCGCAAAACCTGGTCGCGCTGTTGACGCCGGTAGCCAAGGCGTTCTTCACCGACACCGGCCTGGAAAGCTGCATCAACGGCCAGCAAGTCTTTGGCGGCCATGGCTACATCCGTGAATGGGGCCAGGAACAATTGGTTCGTGACGTGCGCATCGCGCAGATCTACGAAGGCACCAATGGCATTCAGGCGCTGGACCTGCTCGGTCGCAAAGTGCTGGCCGACAACGGTGTCGCTTTGCGTCAGTTCACTGCCCAGATCCGCCACTTTGCCCATCAGCCCGACGCGCCGTACGCCGCGCAACTGTTCGATGCCGTGCAGCGCCTGGAAAACCTCAGTGACTGGCTGCAGGACCAGGCCGCGACCAACCGCAACGAAATCGGCGCGGCGTCAGTCGAGTTTCTGCACTTGTTCGGTTACGTCGCGTACGCCTGGCTCTGGGCGCGCATGGCCCAGGTCGCTGGGCAAAAATTTGGCGAAGACGAAGGGTTTTATGGCGCGAAAATCGCCACCGCCGACTTCTACATCCACCGCCTTCTGCCGCGCATCTTAAGCCTGGAGCAATCCATTCGCGCCGGCAGCGACTCGTTGTACGGCCTGAGCGCCGAACAGTTCTAACGATTGAACCGCACGCGGCGCCACGCTCCTCTCTTTTTTGGCGTTCGCGTTTTTTATCGATCAGCCCTCGCCCACCCGGCGAGGGTCGCGGGACCCGCTTTTCCATAATAAAAACAAAGGGGCTTCACCATGGACCGTCACACCCGAAATCTCGCTACCCGACTGCTGCTGGCCGGTGGCGTCATCAGCCTTTCGGCCCCTGCCACGGCTGACTTCCTCGCAGACAGCAAGGCCAGCCTGGAACTGCGCCACTTCTACTTCAACCGGGATTATCGCCAGGCCAACGCCCCTCAATCGAAACAAGAGGAATGGGCCCAGGGTTTCCTGTTGCGCTATGAATCGGGCTTCACCGACGGTTTGATCGGTGTCGGTTTCGATGCCATCGGACTGGTCGGCGTCAAGCTCGACTCCAGCCCTGATCGCGCAGGCTCCGGCCTGCTCAAACGCCATCGCGACACGAGCAAAGGTGCGCAGGACGAGTACGGCGAACTGGGCCTGACCGCCAAACTGCGCGCCTCAAAAAGCACG
>Ga0157371_10002184_pt1 | contig 18993 bp, 18 predicted proteins | sample C45metaG_FD_113462 | JGI IMG/M metagenome (GOLD analysis project Ga0157371, IMG submission 113462) | Corn rhizosphere microbial communities from Kellogg Biological Station, Michigan, USA - C4-5 metaG | ecosystem: Host-associated > Plants > Roots > Rhizosphere > Soil | place: USA: Michigan...
GCACATCCACAGGCCATAGAGGCCCTGGACGGTCAGCGGCGTACTGCCGCTGACCACGGTGGTGAAGATGGCCAGGAAGAACAGGGTGGCCTTGGGGTTGGTGGCGTTGGTCAGGAAGCCGGTCAGGAAGGCCTTGCCGGGTGACTGCTGCTGCAGGTCGGCGGCCTGCCACTGACTGTCGTCCAGGGGCGCGGCGGTAGGCTTGCTGCGAATCAGGTTGAAGCCCAGCCAGAGGATGTAGGCGCCGCCGACGACCTTGGCGACCCCCAGCAGCCAGGGCGTGGCGTGCATCAGGGCGCCGATGCCGAGCAGGGTGTAGAGCACGTGCACCGAGATGCCGGCACCGATGCCCAGGGCGGTGCACAGACCGATCAGGCGCCCGTATCTCACGCTCTGGCGCACGGTCACGGCGAAATCCGGGCCGGGGGCTAGTACGGCGAGGAAGTGGATGGTCGCCAGGGCGAGGAATTCGCTCAGGTAGGGGGACATGTCAGCTCCAGTACGTGAGGGGTTCGGTCGCCCCGCGATAGCCCACGAAGCACGACAGCGACAGGCGCGGCTGGTCGTTGCCGGGCGTCACGGCGTGCATGCGGCGGGAATTGAAGAGGATCAGGTCGCCCGGTTCGGGGCGGAGGGTCAGGCAGGGCGGGCCGAGGCGGTCGGGCTCGATGCCGTAGCTGTCGCCGCGCATGGCGTCGAAGGCTTCCGGAGACAGCTCGCGCGACCAGAGTTGCAGTTCCCCGCCCACGCTGGGCATGGTCAGGTAGACGTTGCAGGCCAACTGGGCGACCAGGCTTTCGGCCTCTTCGCTGCCCGGGGCATCCTTGGCGAAGATGTCGTGGTGGGCGAGAAAGCGCACCCCGGGCTTCACCACCCGCGACAGGCCGACGTACATCTTGCGGCCCCAGAGGGTCTGCAACCGGGCGCCGGCCGGCCAGACCTCATCGAGGGTACAGCGCACCAGATCGATGGGGTTGAGGTAGGGGCGGCAGCGGCGACGCAGTTCCTCCAGGTTGCTGGCGACGCTGGCGAAATAGTCGTCCAGCTGCGCGCGCTGGTGCTCCGCCTCGTAGAAGGCCATGCCGATGCGGCCGATGCTGGGGGCATTGGTGTAGGTGGCGAAGCCATTGCCGAGGATCTGCTGGCCGAGGTCGTCCGCCAGCGGGCGCGGCACGAAGCGGCGGACGCGCACTGCCAGCAGGCGTTCAGTGGTGAGACGGAGCAGACTCTCGGTGTCGAGAGCGTCGAGTTCGAGCAGCATGGCGCTTCCTTTCTGCGGGTGAGGTGAACGGTTGGTCAGGCGCCAGCCATGTCGTAGCTCACCAGCAAGCGCCCCTTCTTTTCCTTCACGCCCAGGGCACTCAGGGCCCCGACGCTACGCAGGGAGCGCACATGGGTCCCGCCGCAGGCATAGCGCGCCACGCCCTCACCGAAGCTCACCTGGCGCTGACCACCGGCCTGCAGCTCGATCTGCAGGGGCAGGTCCGCTTCCACCAGGGCGTCGAAGTGCGCCTGCAGGGCGGCGGTGTCCAGTGGGCGTGGCTCCACGCCCGGGACGAATTCGATGCGGCCTTCACCCGGCCAGTGATGGGCCTTGACCGGCTTCCAGCCATAGGTCTCGCCGATGTGGCCGAGCAGATGGCCGGCCGAATGCAGGCGCGAATGCAGCTGGCGGCGACCTTCGTCGACCCGGGCCGGCACGCGGCCGAGCGTCAGGGCGCGCGTGGTGTGGTGCAGGATGCGCTCGCCGTCCTGGACCACCCGGATCACCTCGGCCGTGCCGATCCAGCCGGTGTCGCTGGGTTGGCCGCCACCCTGGGGATGAAAGGGCGTAGCCTGCAATTCGACGACATAGCCGTCCTCGGCGGCGGTACAGGCCTGGACCTCGACCTCGGCGATCAGGCTGTCGCTCAGAAAATACAGGCGCTCGGTCATTCGTCTTACTACTCTTGGAAAACGAGAAACGCCCTCATTCTAAAGAGTGCACGCAAGGGTGATAATCCACCCTATCTCCAAAGGAATTTTGCGCTGTGAGCATAAATCTTCCCCTGCCGTTGCTTAGCGAGATGGCCATCTTCGTGCGGGTGGTGGAAAGCGGCAGCTTCTCGGCGGCGGCCCGCCAGCTGGGGCTGACCCCGTCGTCCACCAGTCGTAGCGTGGCGCGCCTGGAGAAGGCCCTGGGCACCCGCTTGCTCAATCGCAGCACCCGCAAGTTGCGGCTGTCAGAAGCGGGGGAGGAGGTCCATCGGCGCTGCAGCGACATGGTCGGCGCCGCACGGGCGGTGCTGGAGGTCAGTGGCCAGTTCAACCAGGCGCCGGCCGGCATCGTCCGGCTGTCGGTGCCCAAGGCGGTGGGCAGCACGGTGATCCACCCGCACATGGCCGAGTTCCTGCGCCGCTACCCGGCGGTGGACGTGCAACTGCTGCTGGAAGACCGCTATGTCGACCTGATCGACGAGAACGTCGACCTGGCCATCCGCATCACCGACCGCCCGCCGCCCGGGCTGGTCGGGCGCCAGCTGCTCACCATCGAGCACCTGCTCTGCGCCACGCCCCACTACCTGGCCGAACACGGTCATCCCGCCCATCCACGCGACCTGGCTGGACACAGCTGCATCTACCTGGCCGAGGAGCCGGCCGATTCGCGCTGGAAATTCCGCCAGGGCGCCAAGGTGGTCCACGTCAATGTGCGCGGTCGCTACGCCGCCAACCATACCGGCGTGCGGCTGGACGCGGTGCTCAACCACATCGGCATCGGCAGCCTGCCGCTGTTCACCGCCCAGGCGGCGCTGGCTCGCGGCGAGATCGTCCAGGTGCTGCCGGAGTGGTCCTTTCTGCCGCATTACCACGGCGGGGCCTGGCTGCTGTATCCGGCGACCCGGCATTTGCCGCCCAAGCTCAAGGTGTTCATCGACTTCCTGGTCGAACGCCTGGGGGATCAGGCCCTGCGCCCGGGCCAGGGCGCAGCCGCGCTGCCGGAGCAGCGCTTCCAGGAGTTGACCATCGGCAGCTAGCGAGCCCAGCCTTTCGTGAGACTTTTCACAACTTCCGTTACAACAGGCGTCATTAGGTGAAGCGATTCACCTAACGTTTCTTTCCTGCCTCTATAGCGGTTTTCCTTGAGCCATGCTCCTCACGGCCCGCCTGCGCGGGTCATGCAGGTCGCTGTCGCGCTCCTGGCCCTGGCAGAACAAGAAAGGATTTCCCATGCTCGCTTCTTCACCCTCGCTCGCCGCACCCGTGGCGGCCACCCCGCGCAAGGGGCTGGTCGTGCTCATCGCCGTGATCGCCGCCCTGGGCGGCCTGCTGTTCGGCTACGACACCGGCATCATCGGCGTCGCCCTGCTCGGGCTTGGCCGCGAATTCGCCATGGACGACACCGTCAAGCAGCTAGTGACCGGCGCCATCATCTTCGGCGCCCTGTTCGGCTGCCTCGGCACCGGCCCGATCTCCGACCGCCTCGGTCGGCGCAAGACCATCATCGGCGTGGCCCTGGTGTTCGCCCTGGGCTCGGTGCTCTCGGCGCTGTCGCCCAACGTCACCCTCCTGATCCTGTCGCGCTTCCTGCTCGGCCTGTCGGCCGGCAGCTCCACCCAGATCATCCCGGTGTACATCGCCGAGGTGGCGCCACCGGAGCACCGCGGCAAGCTGGTGGTGCTGTTCCAGTTCATGGTGGTGTTCGGCATCACCGTGGCCTATTTCACCGGCTTCGCCCTGGACGAGCACTGGCGCTGGATGTTCGGCCTCGGCCTGGTGCCGGCGCTGATCCTGCTGGCCGGCATGGCCGTGCTGCCGGAGAGTCCGCGCTGGTTGCTGGTCAAGGGCCGCGAGGGCGACGCCCTGGCCGTGCTGGAGCGGGTGCGGGGCGGCAAAGCCGCGGCCCAGGCCGAACTGGCCGAGATCAAGACCGTGAGCAACGCGCCGGAAGGCAGCTGGAGCGACCTCTTCTCGCCCTGGGTCCGTCCGGCCCTGCTGGTGGGGGCCGGCATCGCCATGTTCTCGCAGATCACCGGCAACAATGCCCTGATCTACTACGCGCCGACCATCCTCACCCAGGCCGGTTTCTCCGACCAGACCGCGGTGCTGGCCACCGGCTGCAGCACCATCCTGGTGGTGATCATGACCGTGGTCGGCAGCTTCCTGGTGGATCGCATCGGTCGCCGTCGCTACCTGCTGACGCTGATTCCCGGTTCCATCATCGCCCTGGCGATCATGGGCTACCTGTTCCAGGGCGCCGGTCCCCAGACCGAGGTCGAGCGCTGGACGGTGGTGGCCTGCCTGGCCGCCTACCTGATGCTCAACTGCGGCGGTTTCGGCGTCTGCATCTGGCTGATCAACGCCGAGGTCTATCCACTGTTCGTGCGCGGCAAGGGCGCCAGCGTCGGCGCCTTCAGCCACTGGGGCTTCGATCTGCTGGTGACCCTCACCACCCTGAGCCTGGTGACCCAGCTGGGCGCCGCCCATACCTTCTGGCTCTACGCCGGCATCTCCCTGGTGGCCCTGCTGTTCATCTGGCGCCTGGTCCCTGAGACCAAGGGCAAGAGCCTGGAGCAGATCGAGCACGACCTGCGCGAACGGCGCTTCTTCCCCTACCAGCGGAAAAGCTGAACGCCGGCTCGGGTGCTAGGGTCGCAACAGCGGTGAGGGCTTGTTTGTCTTCACCGCTGTTCGCCTGTGCCGGAGTCCTGCCATGCGCCCCCTTACCCTCGACCTCGATCTGCTGGCTGCCGCCCTCGACAGCCGCGAGCGGGGTACCCACTTCCTCGATCTCGACAGCGGCGCCCTGCGCCTGCTCGATCCGGACGACCTCAGTCTGGAAGAGCGCGAGGAACTGGAAGATCCCGAACGCTATCTGCCACTGCCGCGCCTGACCCAGGAGGATCGCCTGGAGCTGCGCGAGGCCTTCCTGCACCAGTTGCGCCATCCCCACGCCCAGCCGCTGCTGTGCGCCGCCCTGGAAAGCCGACGGCCGATCCGTACCTTCGACTATGAACTGGATCTCTTCCCCTCGGTACGCGAGGCCTGGCAGGCCTTTGCCCTGAACCGGCTCAAGGAAGAAGTGCTGGCGCTGCTGGATGAAGCCGGCCTGGAGGCCGTGCCGGCGGACGGCCGTCTACCGCTGCCGGACGATGTCCCCGAGGGCATCCGGCGGCGGTTGGAGAAGGGACGGGAGCGCTGAGCTGCACCTCGGCTGTGAAAATCACCGAAGCGCGCCTTTGGAGTCGATTAAAGACCTCTATAGATCGTTGCTCCGAGGCCCGCTCAGCGCTAGTCGTGCCCGTGCCGATAGAGCTTCAGCTCCACCATCAGGTCGTCGGTGAGGGTTTCCAGGTGGGCCTGCAGGGTCTCGAGGGCGAGGTCCGTCGGGAGCGCCAGCAGGGCGGTGGCGTGGAACAGCAGCTCGCTGCTCATGGGTGCCGGCCGGGTCTCGGTGGACAGGCGTTCGACGTTGACCCCGACCTGATGCAGCGCCCGGGTGATGTCGCGGACGATGCCGACGCGGTCGTTGCCCAGCAGATCGAGCTGCACCAGGGGGGCGCCCACCGGCGCCGGCTGGCCGGGATCGCCGACCAGGATGCGCAGGCCGGGAATGGCCAATTGCTGCAACGCCTCCACCAGGCCGTTGCGCAATTCCGGCTCCACTTCCACCGAGAGGATCCCGGCGAACTGGCCGGCCAGGTGGGCCATGCGGCTCTCCAGCCAGTTGCCGCCCTGGGCGGCCACGCAGTCGGCCAGGGCTTCCACCAGACCGGGGCGATCAGGGGCGATGACGGTCAGGACCAGGTGTTCCATGGCGGGCTCCAGGGCAGTCAGAGAGAACCCCAGTCTAGCCCGCCAGATTGACGCCGGCCTACTGGATATCCTCGGGTTTGACGATCACCCAGTGCTTGTCGGCGTTGACCGCCACGCCGGCCTTGGCCTGGCCTTCGGCATTGCTCTTCATCATCGCCTCGATCTGGGTGCGATACTTGGCCTTGCGATCGACCCACAGGTGGATGCCGCCCTTGGCGGCGTCCACGCCCTGGAACAGCATGGGACCATCGCTGACCGGGGTGTCGCCGCCGACCAGGATGGGTTTCTTCCAGGGATCTATGTAGGTGAGGATGGCCGCGTACTTGCCGGCGAACCAGGTGGCCGGGGTCCAGAGGTAAGGCGTGACCTGCAGCTTCAGGTTGGCCTGGGGATCGTACTTGCCTTCGGCGATCTGCTTGCGGGCGGTGGTCAGGGCGCCGGTGGCAGGATCCTTGAGCAGGGTGGTGACGCCAATGACGTTTTCCGGCTTCACGCCATAGCCGTAGCGCGGATCGGCGGCGACCATGCGCACCAGTTCTTCATGGGCGGCACTGATCACATAGACCTCGATGCCGTTCTCCATCAGCTTGTGATAGAGCTCCTGCTGGCCGGTGAAGGGCTTGGGCGGATTGATCTGCACCGTCTCGACCTTGTCGTCCTTGCCGTAATAGGTGGCGGGGATCGGCTTGTCGTAGGCCATCAGCTCGTCGACGTAACCCTTGAGCTGCTGCAGGGTGAAGCCGGAGAACACCTGGGCGACCCAGGGGTAGCAGACCAGGTCGTCGACCTCGCACAGCCGGTAGTAGTAGCTGTTGAGGCTTTCCTTATGGCCGCCGACGTCCTTGAAGGGGATCAGCTTGAGGGAAGGGTCGAGGGTGTCACGGGTCAGCACGCCCTTCATTTCCAGGAAGGGCAGCAGGGCCTCTTCCAGGTCGTAGCGATAGCTGGTGTTGTCCATGTCGAACACCGCGTAGTTGCCCTGGTTGGCATTGGCGGCGATCAGGGCATCGAGCTGGCGGGCGGCATCGGCCGGCCAGTGGGTCAGCTCGGTGGCGGCAGCGGTGAGGCTGAGCAGACCGCCGGCCAGGCCGGCGAGAAGGCGGGGAAGGGTGGGCATCGGCGGACTCCGGCACGGTGACCGCGATAGGCGGTCATCTGGTCTAGACCATAGCAAAGGGTCATGACAGTTCGATGCACGGAGCGACCTGGGTAGGCGCGAGAGCGGCAGGACCTGCCGCTCTGCGACACCCTTGTCAGGCGGTGACGGTCTTGAAGCGCGGCTCGGTGTTGCCCTTGAACAGGGTCAGGGTGGCGACCAGGCCGAGCACGGCGGCCACGGTCAGCCACATGCCGGGAGCGGCCTTGTTGCCGGTCTCCTGGATCAGCCAGGTGCAAACCATCGGGGTGAAGCCGCCGAAGGTCGCGGTGGCCAGGCTGTAGGCCAGGGAGAAGCCGGTGGTGCGGACATGGGCCGGCATGACCTCGGTCAGCGCCACCACCATGCCACCGTTGTAGGTGCCATAGAGGAAGGACAGCCACAGCTCCACCATCAGCAGACGGGAGAAGCCCGGGGCGTTGGTCAGCCAGATCATCGCCGGGTAGGCGGTGAGGATGGCCAGCACGGTGGCGAAGATCAGCAGCGGCCGACGGCCGACGCGATCGCTCAGGGCGCCCATCACCGGCAGCCAGATGAAGTTGGAGATGCCCACGCAGGCGGTGACGATCAGGCTGTCCAGATCGGTCAGGTGCAGCTCGTGCTTGCCGAAGGTAGGGGTGTAGGCGGTGATCAGGTAGAAGGAGGCGGTGGTCATGGAGACCATGGCCACGCCCGCCAGCACCACGCCGAAGTTCTGGCCGATGGAGGTCATGGTCTCACCGAAGCTTGGGCGATGCTTGCGCGCCTCGAACTCGGGGCTCTCTTCGAGGGAACGACGGATGATGAACAGGAAGGGCACGATCAGGCAGCCGATCAGGAAGGGGATGCGCCAGCCCCATTCACCCATTTCGGCGGGCGACAGCCAATGGTTGAGCAGGGCACCCAGCACGCCGGCGAAGACCACGGCGACCTGCTGGCTGGCGGACTGCCAGGAGACGAAGAAGCCCTTGCGACCGGGGGTGGCGATCTCCGACAGATAGACGGACACGCCGCCCAGTTCGACGCCGGCGGAGAAGCCTTGCAGCAGGCGGCCGAGCAGCACCAGCAGCGGCGCGGCGACGCCCAGGGTGGCATAGCCCGGCACCACGGCGATCAGCAGGGTACCCAGGGCCATCAGTGCCAGGGTCACGATCAGGCCATGACGACGGCCGTGCTTGTCGATGTAGGCGCCGAGGAAGATGGCACCCAGCGGGCGCATCAGGAAGCCGGCGCCGAAGGTGGCCAGCGACAGCATCAGGGAGGCGATTTCGTTGTCGCCGGGGAAGAACGTCTTGGCGATGGCGGTGGCATAGAAGCCATACACCATGAAGTCGTACATTTCGAGGAAGTTTCCGCTGACGACACGGAACACGGATTTGGCTTTCGAGGTGGTGGCCATGACTGCTAGCTCGGATTGGGTTTGTTATGGAGACAGCTCGCGCAGGGCGCCCAAACCTCTCGCGGGTGGGTCGCGCTGTTTGTAACCTTATGTGTTGCAAAACGGCGCTGGCAAGCTTAATCCGACCGAAACCCGCGAATTTCCTGGATTTGAAAGGTTATTGAAAGGTTCGCGACATTACGTCTGGAAATTATTGTCCAGTTGACACGTTGTCGCGTTCAGGTTGAGAGCATTTGCCAGAATGCCGCTCCAACGCCGGCCAGGCTTTCCCCGGCGATCAGCCCGGCCGCGGCGGCCAGGGCGAAGCGCCCGGCCACCGCGGGTGCCCGCCAGCGCACCAGGGCGGTGAGCAGGGCGCCCAGGGTCATCATCAGCGACACCGAGGCCGGCAGGATGAAGGCCAGGCCCAGGGCTGCCGAGCTGGGCAGCCAGTGCGCGCGGCGGACGGGCAGCAAGGCTTCGGCCAGGCCCAGCAGCAAGCCGGCCAGGGCGCCGAGGAGGATGCCCAGGCGCATCGCCGTGTCCAGCGCGCCCAGGCCCTGGGTCAGGGTTTCCGCTACCGCCTTCCACTGGGCCACCGCCGGCGCCGGCCAGGCAGCACTGAGCAGCAGCGCCTGGGGATCGGGAATCAGCAGCCGGTAAGTGAGCACCCCGGTTACCGCGCCGAGGGCGATGCCCAGGCACTGGGCCACCACCTGCTTGGCCGGGGTGGCGCCGATGGCCTTGCCGACCTTGAAGTCGTTCATCAGGTCGGTGCTCTGGCCCGCGGCGCCGCCGGCGGTGTTGGCGCCCATCAGGTTGATGTTGACCTGCCCGGGCGCGGCCAGGCCGAAGGTGAGCTGTGACAGCTGGCCGATGGCGCCGATGGGCGGAATGCCGGTGGCGCCCACCACCCGCGCGGCCATGGCGGCGAGAAACAGCGCCAGGGGCAGGGCGAGCAGGGCCAGCCAGGGAGCTATGCCGAACAGCCGTACCTGCAGGACCACCACCAGCAGACCCGCCACCAGCAGCAGCGCCAACGGCCAGGCGCGGGGCCGACGCCAACCCCAGCGCTGGCGTTCACCGCGGGGCAGGGTGATCAGCCGCACCGCCAGGGACGCCAGGGTGGCGCTGACCATCAGGCTCACCCCCGGCCAGAGCAGCCATTGCACCAGGAAGGCATATTGCGGACCGCTGGCGTCCGCCGGTAACGCGGCGATGCCGCTGGCCAGCAGCCAGGGCGCCACCCCACCCCAGGCCAGCAGGGTGCCGAGCAGCAGCGAGAGGCCGACCCTGAGGCCGATGATGCCGCCGAAGCCGAGCAGCAGCAGGGAGGGATCGAAGCTGAAGGTCAGCCGCTCCAGGGCGGGCGAGGGGGCCACCCGGGGCAGCATCCAGGCGAAGGTATCGATCAGCTTGACCGCCGCCGACAGCGCCAGGGCGCCCAGCAGTACCCGCAGCCGGACCAGGGCCTCGGCGCCGCTGGCGTAGACCTGGCGCAGCGCCTCCAGGGTGGCCAGGCCCTCGGGAAACTTCAGGCTGGCATCGGCCAGCAGCAGGGGGCGCAGGTACCAGGCCACCCAGATGCCGAGAAAGCTCACCGCGAACACCCAGCCCATCAGCGGCAGGGTCGGCAATTCTTGGCCGGTCAGCAGGGTATAGGCCGGGATGGGCGCCACCAGGCCGCCGGAGACGATGCTGGCCGCCGCCGAGGCCACGGTCTGGTTGATGTTGCTCTCGTGCAGCGTCCAGCCCGGTTGCTGCAGGCGGCGGCCCAGGCGGTGCCAGAGGCCGTAGCTCACCAGCAGGGCGATGATCGACATGTTGAACGACCAGCCGATCTTGAGCCCGGCATAGACGTTGGCCGGGGTCAGCAGGATGCCCAGTAGCGCGCCGGTGAACAGGGCCCGGGGGCTGAGTTCGCGCCTCACGGGCAGCGGTTGATCGAGCGGGGCGGTGGTGGCGTCGGACACGTTGGGCTCCTCGGTCACGGACATCGAACGTCGTCAGGGGGGACCCCTGGGCGCGCCGGTTGGTTCGCTCGGCTCAGGGGTGCCGCTCGATCCAGGTCTGCCGCAGCGCCTCGATCAACTGGCGCAGCCCCGGCGGTGGCTGGCGCCGACTCGGGTAGTAGATGCACAGGGGCGCGCCGGGCGAGGCCCAGTCCGGCAGCACCTGCTCCAGGCGACCGTCGCGCAGCTCCTCGGCCACCCGCCATTCCAGGCAATAGGTCAGGGCCAGGCCGTCGAGGGCGACCTGGATCGAGGTTTCGGTCTCGTTGACCGTGAGCGGGCCCGGCACGTCCAGCGTCCGGGTCGCGGCACCGCCGCCCAACTCCCAACGATAGAGCGCGCCGTTGCCCAGCCGTAGCCGCACGCACTGGTGCTCGACGAGATCGTCCGGCTGTTGTGGGCGCCCGTGGCGCGCCAGATAGGCCGGCGCGCCCACCACGATCCAGCGCAACTCCTCGGTGAGCGGCAGGGCGACCATGTCCTGGGGGACGGTATCGCCATAGCGGATGCCGGCGTCGAGGCCGCTGGCGACGATGTCCACCGGGCGGTCCTCGACGCTGATGTCCAGCTGCAACTGCGGATAGGCGGCCAGCAGCCGCGGCAGGGTCGGGGTCACCAGCAGCCGCGCTGCATCGCGCGGCACGCTCAGGCGCAGGCGGCCAACCGGGGCATCGCGGTGATGATCCAGTTCGCCCAGGGCCTCGCCGATGAGGGCGAAGCCCTGCTCGAGCTTTTCCGCCAGCGCCGCGCCGGCCAGAGTCGGTACCACCGAGCGACTGGTGCGGTTGAGCAGCTTGACCCCCAGGCGCGTTTCCAGCTGGCGCAAGGCGTGGCTCAGCGCCGAGGTGGTGACGCCCAGCTCGATGGCGGCCTGGCGAAAGCTGCGGCGACGGACCAGGGCGACGAAGACATTGAGGTCGGCCAGTTCGCCGCGATTCAGGGTCGGCATGCACAATCCTCGCGCGATAAGAGCCTGTTCAAAGTGTGCTGCGCGTCGGCCAAACGGCGTTGAAAACGCCCTGGAAGGCCAGCCCCGTCGGAATGCTCATTTACTACCCGTAAACTCGCGCGCGAGTCCGATCCGCTTCCTCAGGCATTTTCGTGGGCCGCCTAGGCCTTGTTTGTCTCTAGCTCGCGAGCCTTTGCACAGACTCCAAGGGTCAAGAGTTCGTTGAGCCCCATTCAACGCCTTTTGAATTAGCCTCACAAGGCTAACCCTACCGACTGGCGTCCTCGCCTGGAGATCCCCATGAGTGAAACCCTGCGCATCCCGGGTATCGATACCCCCGTTTCCCGCATCGGCCTCGGTACCTGGGCCATCGGTGGCTGGATGTGGGGCGGTACCGACGAAGCCCGCTCCATCGCGACCATCCGTGGTGCCGTGCAAGGCGGCATCAACCTCATCGACACCGCGCCGGTGTATGGCTTCGGCCATTCCGAGGAAATCGTCGGCAAGGCGTTGGAAGGCATCCGCGACCAGGCGGTGATCGCCACCAAGGTCGCCTTGGACTGGTCAGACGGACAGGTGCGCCGCAACGCCAGCGCCGCCCGCATCCGCCAGGAGGTGGAGGATTCCCTGCGCCGCCTGCGCACCGACCGCATCGATCTCTATCAGGTGCACTGGCCCGATCCCCAGGTGCCCCACGAGGAAACCGCGCGCGAGCTGGAGCGCCTGCGCCAAGAGGGCAAGATCCTCGCCATCGGCGTGAGCAACTATTCGCCCGAGCAACTGGAGGCCTTCCGCCAGTTCGCCAACCTCTCCAGCGTGCAGCCGCCCTACAACCTCTTCGAGCGGGCCATCGAAGCCGATGTGCTGCCCTATGCCCAGCGCCATGGCCTGGTGGTGCTGGCCTACGGTGCCCTCTGTCGCGGGCTGCTGTCCGGGCGCATGCAGGCGGATACCCGTTTCACTGGCGACGACCTGCGCCAGGGCGATCCCAAGTTCCAGGCGCCGCGCTTCACCCAGTACCTGGCCGCCGTGGAGGCCCTGACCGCCTTTGCCCGCGAGCGCCATGGCAAGTCGGTACTGGCGTTGGCGCTGCGCTGGATCCTCGATCAGGGCCCGACCATCGCCCTGTGGGGCGCGCGCAAGCCCGAGCAACTGCAAGGGCTGGACGAGGCATTCGGCTGGCGGCTGTCCGCGGCGGATCTCGCCGCCATCGACGCCATCCTCGCCGAACACGTCAAGGATCCGGTAGGACCGGAATTCATGGCACCGCCTCTGCGTTGAGGCGCGTGGAGGAGGGCACCCTGGCCGCCTCCCGTTGCCTAATGAACTCAGCCACAAGAGGTGAGCATCATGGCCAAGCGCGACGATCTCGACCACCAACCGGAAAACGCTGGCAAGGTCGGCGAGACCCACAAGAAACTCAACCAGGGCGGCGAAGCCCAGCGACCGCAGAACAACGAGCGACCCGAGCAAGCCAAGGAAAATCCGGATCCGGGTTACTGAGGCAGGGTCGATACCAATGAAGACGCAGCGGTCCAGACCGCTGCGTCTTTGTCGTGGCTGCCAGGCTTATTCGCCGACTCCGGTAGCCCTGCCGTTAGGTAATCGGGGAGGGAGCCATGGTGCTTGCGCAGCCGCGGTTTAACGGCAGCGCTGACAAACGGTTTTACCTACAGCGCTAGCTACAGGCGTAGCGGCGGTAGGGTGCGTAGGCTCTGGGGCGAGCAATGAAACGCAGTCGCAACGCCAGCAACCATTCGTCTTGCCCATGATGGCAATACGCACATCCAATGAACGATTTTTCGCCTGGTGCGGTCGATTTCTGCAGACGTTGACGTTCGCGCCCATTCAAGCGAACCCCTTTTTCTCTTCACGTCCTGACAGGAGATTTCTCATGGCCGTTGCCAATGCCAAGCAAGAACTCAAGACCGTTTCCAGCGTCAAGCAGAAGGCCCACCAGGGCGAAGACGCCACCCTGCAGAATCAGCAAGCCGTAGGCGAAGCCCTGGCCGTCCTGCTGTCCGATGTCTTCGCGCTGTACATCAAGACCAAGAACTACCATTGGCACATGAAGGGCTCGCACTTCCGCGACTACCACCTGCTGCTGGACGAACAGGCCACCCAGCTGTACGACATTACCGACCTGATCGCCGAGCGTGCCCGCAAGATCGGCCAGCCCACCGTGCGCTCCCTGGAGCAGATGGTGCAGCTCAAGCGCCTCGCCAGCAGCGATGCCACCGACCTGTCGGCCGACCAGATGCTGACCGAGCTGCATGACGACAACCAGTCGCTGGCCGCCTACATGCGCACCACCCACACCCTGACCGACGACGCCAACGACGTCTCCACCACCAGCCTGCTGGAAGAGTGGATCGACCAGGCCGAAGAGCGCGCCTGGTTCCTGGGTCAGACCGTCGGCAAATAAGCTGCTTTGACCGAGCAGCCGTCTCCGGACGTAATGCTGTTCACTTAAGAGAGAAAAACGCCGCGGACTCGATAAGAGCCGCGGCGTTTTTTGTGAATTGCTGGCTAACCCTTGTGGGGTGGTTTTGGTGTTGACGCCCTGCAATGGGCGAACATACGAAAAAAATTGCCACCGGGCGGTTTGGAAACGATCTCTGGAAGAGCTCCCGGCAAATCTCAAATACCTGGGTGAACAGCATTACGGCCATGGTGGACGTTGTGTTTCTACAGCCACGTCGCTTGTCGGCAGCCATAACCTCGACAAGTTAAGCACCTGTCCCGCTGCTCAATTTCCAGGCCCCACCGTGGTATAGGGAATCGGTGCCCACCAGCTGCCGTAGGCACACCGTACTTGGCGATATAGGCCTGGGTGACATCGGTCAAGGGCAGGGCGTATTGCCCTTTCATCTGCCCTTGGTAGGGCCCCTTAGGTTCGATCTCCGCCTGGAGCGTCATGACCTCGATGAGGTCCAGGCAAGGACCCATGATCCACACCTTGACGACGCCACCAGGTGCCAGGCCGATGGTGAGATCTTTACGATAATCCGAAGTTCGACCGCTGACCGGACATTCAGCGAGCAAGCGTTCGATCATCTTCGCTCGTGCCCAGTCCGGCACCGTGAACAGTGCATGGTAAGTCTGAGGTTCAACCAAGGATTGCCAGCGAAGCGAGACCACGTAGGGTAGATCCAGGCCAGTCATATAGCGGCCAGAACCCGAACCAATTCTCTCAGGCCACCCCACAGCAGTGTCCGATAGGTCGGCAGGCTCGCCCATCGCAACCACGCCGCCCATGGCATTGGGAAAGATTGCCCATTGATGTCGCTGATATTGGCCCGCTCCAACCAGACCTGCATGTAGTTGGGCGCCAGGAAGCCCAGGTACCAGGCGTCATACGGCAGCTTGGTCGCGGCCCTGGATTGGCAGCCTGCCAGACAGAGGGGCAGGATCAGGCACAGCAGCCAGCGACTCATTGCGGGTACCCTGGCTGAGGACGGCTGGGATAGGCGATACGCCGGCCATCAGCGGTGGGGGCGTTGACGAAGACCGTCTCCAGGTTGCCCAGGCCGCTGCCCAGCACGGCGTTCCAGTGGGCGCAGAGGTGCACGTAGCGACCGAACAGTAGGCGGATCTCGGCGTCATCGAGCGCCAGCGGAGCGCCCTGAGCATGCGCCTGAAGCTTGGCGGCGATACCCTCTAGCTCATCGGGAATGGCCAGGTCGGGCGTGCCGGGAATGGGTGAGAAGGGCACTCCGTAGGCACTGGCCAGGCGATGCATCACCCGTAGATAGACCAGCGATAGCGCTCCCCGGACCTGCCGCTCCAGGCGAATGGCGGCGAAGATCTCGGATTCCGGCTGTTCGCCGCGAGTCTGGGGCAGCCGGTGTCGCCAGGTTTCGAGGGTGAGGCGGGTATGGGCGGGATCGATCCAGGGCTCCTGCTGGAAGTGCGCCAGGTCGAGCTGGGCCTGGCGATAGCTCCAGGCAGCATGACTGTCGGTGCCATAGCGCTCCCGTGAGACGCGCGGTTGTGTCAACAGCAGGCGTTCGGTCATCTCGGCCGGATAGCCTCCACCCAGATCGGCATGGGCGCCGGGCAGGGCGATCTCCTCGTGCTGGGGGGCGGCGCGGGTGAGGGCGAAGTTGCGGCGCTGTTCGTCATGGGCGACCAGGTGTACCACCTTGCGCGCGCAACCGGCTGGGAGATAGAGGTTGAGTCCTGGATTGCTGGCTTCAGCCGCAACGGTGCCCGTACTCGCCCCACTTCCCTGAGTACCGATGATCACGGTCCCCGAGCCGCCGATCACCACCCCGCCATGGCTGGTGATGCTACCGAGCACCGCTGCCGGTTGGCCGTTGATGAGGACGTTGGGGATGACGGCAGCGCTTACCGCCGCACCACAGCTACAGGCGTGACCGAGAGTGGCGGCGGGCAGGCCATCGAAGAAGACGTTGGACGACCCCTGGACCAGGGCGGTGGTGCCGCATTTGGGGCAGGCGACGGCGTCGCCCAGGCGTGCAGCGGGCTTTCCAGACATGACCGATCTCCCTATCGGTAACTGCAGGTCCGGGAAAATGCCGCAGGAAAGGCTCTGGGACAAGGCTTCTAGCTGGGTTTGCGTCCGTTATCACAAAACGGATCGTCAGTGCGGACGCATCGCTGCCGGGCATAAGAGCGCCTGGCCCGTCTCCGGACGGGCTTTTTCATGGGCGCTCGTCAGGGTCACCGGATGCTGCTGGTATTGTCGTGGCGTACAGCCGAATTCGCGACGAAACACCGAGTGCAGATAGGGCGCAGAGGTGAAGCCGCAACGCCGGGCGACCTCGGCCAGGCTTGGCGCCCCTTCCTGGAGGGCGACTGCCGCCGCGGCCAGCTTGAAGCCCAGAATCTCGTCGTGGACGCTCCGGCCCAGCTCGCGGCGAAAGGAGGTTTCCAGCGCCGAGCGGGAAATCCCCACATAGCTGGCCACCTGGGCGGTCTTGATGCCCTGGCAGGCGTACTGGCGGATGAAGTGCAGGGCGCGCATCACCTGGGGATGGCGGACCGCCTGGTGGCGACTGGAGGCCTGCACGTTGATGCCCTCCGGCGGGATCAGCACCCGCGGCGCGCCCAGCTCGACGCCGTGCAGCCGCTGGTGCAGCAGGCGCGCTGCCTCCCGGCCGATGGCCTCGGTCCCCTGGATCACCGAGGTCAGGGGCACCCGGGTCAGGGTGCGTGCCAGGGGATCGTTGTCGATGCCCACCAGCGCCACCTGCTCCGGCACCGAGATGTTTGCCGTGAGGCAGGCCTGCAGCAGTTGCCGCGCCCGGGCGTCGGTGACGGCGAGGATACCCACCGGCTTGGGCAGCGCCTCCAGCCAGGCGATCAGTTGCTCCACCGCGGTATCCCACAGCGGCGCGCTGGTCTCCAGGCCACGATAGATTTCCACCGGCAGGCCGTCGCGACGCAGCAGCGCGGCAAAGGCCGCCTCGCGTTCGCCGGCCCAGCGATTGGTGTCGGCGGCGGGCAGGCTGAAGCAGGCGAAGCGGGTCAGCCCGGATTCGATCAGGTGGTCGTAGGCCAGCCGCACCAGGGCCGCGTTGTCAGTGGCCACATAGGGAATGCCGGGCGGGTAGTCACCTGGCGCGGCATAGGAGCCTCCCACGGCCACCACGGGCAAGGCGCTGTTGGCCAGGGCGGCGCTCACCGCCGGATCGTCGAAGTCGGCGATGATGCCGTCGCCCTGCCAGCGCTCGATGCCCTTGAGCCGGCAGAGGAAATCCTCTTCCAGGAACAGATCCCAGCGCGCCCGGGTGCCGCTCAGGTAGTTGCCGATACCGGCCAGGATGCCGCGATCATAGATCTTGCTGCCGTTGAACAGCAGGGCGACGCGGTGGACGGGCGGCTGGCTGGGCATGGCGGGCTTCCGGCGAAAGGCGCGGGCGGGGCTCCAGACTACGACCGGCGCGCCTACCCCTCAAGCGGCAAAATCGCATTCGGCTCTGGTGATTTTCACAATAGGCAGTCCAGGTGGCGGCGCTACCATCGATGCAAACCGGTACGCCGTATCGGGTGCGACAGATAAAAACAAGGACAACGCCATGGCTTATTTCCCCAATGTCGAGAAGGTTCGCTACGCCGGCCCCGACAGCGATTCCCCCCTTGCCTTCCGCCACTACGAGGCCGACCGCCTGGTCATGGGCAAGCCCATGCGCGAGCACCTGCGCATGGCCGTCTGCTACTGGCACACCTTCGTCTGGCCGGGTAGCGATGTCTTCGGTCAAGGGACCTTCCAGCGTCCCTGGCAGGCCGCTGGCGCACCCCTGGAACAGGCCCGCGCCAAGGCCGCCGCTGCCTTCGAGTTCTTCTCCAAGCTGGGCGTGGACTACTACTGCTTCCACGACACCGACGTCGCCCCCGAAGGCGCCAGCTTCGCCGAGTACCGCGAGAACTTCGCCCGCCTGGTGGACGAGCTGGAACGCCACCAGAGCGAGACCGGCATCAAGCTCCTGTGGGGCACCGCCAACTGCTTCAGCCACCCGCGCTATGCCGCCGGCGCCGCCAGCAACCCCGATCCGGAAGTCTTCGCCTGCGCTGCCACCCAGGTCTGCACGGCGATGAACGCCACCCACCGCCTGGGCGGCGAGAACTATGTGCTCTGGGGCGGTCGCGAAGGCTACGAGACCCTGCTCAACACCGACCTTGCGCGCGAGCGCGAGCAACTCGGCCGCTTCATGCAGATGGTCGTGGAGCACAAGCACCGCATTGGCTTCCAGGGCGATCTGCTGATCGAACCCAAGCCCCAGGAACCGACCAAGCACCAGTACGACTACGACGTGGCCACCGTCTTCGGCTTCCTGCAGCAATTCGGGCTGGAGAAGGAGATCAAGGTCAACATCGAGGCCAACCACGCCACCCTGGCCGGCCACAGTTTCCAGCACGAGATCGCCAGCGCCGTGGCCCTGGGCGTGTTCGGCAGCATCGACGCCAACCGCGGCGATCCGCAGAACGGCTGGGATACCGACCAGTTCCCCAACAGCGTCGAGGAAATGACCCTGGCGATCTACGAGATCCTCAAGGGCGGCGGCTTCACCCGCGGTGGCTTCAACTTCGACGCCAAGGTGCGTCGCCAGAGTCTCGACGAGGTGGACCTGTTCCACGGCCACGTGGCGGCCATGGACACCCTGGCGCTGTCCCTGGAGCGCGCCGCGGCACTGTTGCAGGACGATCCGCTGGGCACCTTCAAGGCCGAGCGCTACGCCGGCTGGGAGCGGGATCTCGGCCAGCGCATCCTCGGCGGCCAGCTCAGCCTTGCGCAACTCGCCGAACACACCTTCACTCAGGGTCTGGCACCCCAGCCAGTGAGCGGCCGCCAGGAGTTGCTGGAAGGTATCGTCAATCGCTACCTGTATCGCTGAAGTTTGTGAGCGGGCTAGTAAAAAAAGCCTCTAGTCCGCTTGTTTAAGCGTGCTGAATCGTTAAACTCAAGGCCGTTTGATCGCTCCACAACAACAATAACCAAGGACGCCACCATGAACTTCAAGACGACCCTGCTCGCCGGTCTGCTCGCCCTGTGCACCACCGGTTTCGCCCAGGCCGACGCCCAGCATCCCAAGATCGGTTTCTCCATCGACGACCTGCGCCTGGAGCGCTGGGCCCGTGACCGCGACTATTTCGTCGCCGCCGCCGAGCAACTCGGCGCCAAGGTCTATGTGCAATCCGCCGACGCCAACGAGCAGCGCCAGCTGTCGCAGATCGAGAACCTGATCTCCCGCGGCGTGGA
>Ga0157371_10002185_pt1 | contig 18986 bp, 20 predicted proteins | sample C45metaG_FD_113462 | JGI IMG/M metagenome (GOLD analysis project Ga0157371, IMG submission 113462) | Corn rhizosphere microbial communities from Kellogg Biological Station, Michigan, USA - C4-5 metaG | ecosystem: Host-associated > Plants > Roots > Rhizosphere > Soil | place: USA: Michigan...
CGCAAGTCCCGGACTTGCCTGGATCGCATGCTGGTGCGGTCGAGAAGACTCGAACTTCCACGGCCTTTCGGCCACAGCGACCTCAACGCTGCGCGTCTACCAGTTCCGCCACGACCGCACGTGCATGAAAACGGACGGCCGATGAGCCGTCGCGCCTGGCAAGGCCCGCGCCTCTATCAAAGCGATTCGAGGGGCGCAATGCCGAGCCCGCCGATCCCGTATCGAGACAGTGTTTAACGCCGTGTTTACCATCGGCGCCCGAGCGCGTTACACGGGTGGATGGTCAGCCTCGCCCTTGCCGCAGCAATCGCCGCCGCGCAGCCGTGGCAGCCGCAGTCTGGCGTCACGGCGCAGGCGACGGCGAGCGTCAGGATCGTCGCGGGCCAGCAGGTGCGCTTCGGACAGACCGGCGCCCAAAGCGCTTCCATTCCCACGCCGCGCAAGACGAAGCTCAACGTCAATGACGACGAAGTGCCTGCCCTGCTTGTGGAATTTCCCTGATCAGCCCTTCAGGCTGAGGGTCACCGTGGAATCGAGCCCGCTCGGCGGGACGTCCATTTCGGCGCTGTTGAACGACGCGGTCCCGCCCGGAGGCAGCGTGCGCGCCGGCGGCGCGATGGTCCACGAATAAACGAGCTTGCCGGATTTGTCGCGAAGCTGTGCCTCGATTGGCGGCACCTGTTGCGGCTTGGCGCTGGGATTGATCACCCGGCCGCTGACGACGACCAGCTCATTACCGCTGGCGAGCTTCTGCCGCTCGGGTGTCCCCGGCGCGATTTGGAGCGGAGTCGCACCTGCGCCCGCAATGCCGACCGTCTGGCGAAGGGAATCGGGCGCGACGAGCCACAATCCCGCGACGATAATGACGACGATGATGAGAGCGATGACGAGCCCCAACAGCCAGGTCCGCTTGCGCTCGGGCGAATCTTCGGATTCCGCGGCCGCGATTTCCTCGGCATCGGGGATCTCCTTTTCGGGATCCCAATCCTCCTCGTCGCTGCGCAGTTTCGGCCAGCCGCCGTCAGGTGGCGGCACCGGGACCGCCGTCGGCGCTTCGACGAGCTCCGCCCCTGGTGCGATCGGCTCGATCGGGACGTAGCCAACCGGTTCCGGCTCGCCCGGCATGGCATCGTATCCGGTCGCCGGAGCGGCGGGATCGCCTGGCTCGGGCGCGGGTTCCGGCACCGGGACGATTCCGGCTTCCGCTTCGGCGCCGCTCTCCGGCATCTGGTGCCAGCTGTGCCCGCAGGCGGCGCAGCGCACTTTCCGGCCGCCTTGCGGGATCGCGCCCTCTTTCACCGCATATTGAGTCCCGCACGACGGGCAGGTGAGGGTCATGTCCGCGCGCCTCCGTAATCCGCCTTGCGTAAACAGGAATGCGCGACCGTTGGCAAGGCGGCGGCCTCATGCGACAAGGCAGCGAGACGCGGGAGGGGCAGCTGTCGGCAATCGTCCAGTTCGAGAGTGTTGGACTGCGCTACGGCACCGGCGCCGAAGTCCTCCGGGACCTCGATTTCAGTCTGTCGAAGGGCAGGTTCTATTTTCTCACCGGGGCATCTGGCGCCGGCAAGACGTCGCTGCTCAAGCTCCTCTATCTCGCACAGCGGCCGACACGGGGCCGGATCCGCCTTTTCGACCAGGACTTGAGCGATGCCGAGCGCGACTCCCTTCCCCACTTCCGCCGCCGAATCGGCGTGGTGTTCCAGGACTTCAGGCTGATTCGGCACCTGTCGGCCTATGACAATGTCGCGCTTCCGTTGCGGATCGCCGGCCGCGACGAAGCCGATATCAATTCGGCTGTTTGCGAGATGCTCGACTGGGTCGGGCTCGGTGATCGCGCCGGAGCGCGCCCGGCGACTCTTTCCGGCGGCGAGCAGCAACGCGTCGCCATCGCCCGGGCGGTGATCACCCAGCCCGACCTGCTGGTGGCGGACGAGCCGACCGGCAATGTCGATGCCGAAATGGCGAAACGGCTGCTCCACCTGTTCGACGCGTTGAACGGACTGGGAACGACAGTCGTCGTCGCAACCCACGATCTCGGGCTGATCGCTTCCAATCCCGGCGCGGAGATCATGCGCCTCGATTCCGGCGCCCTCGTCGATCCGACGGGGCTGCTCAAGAACCCGCCGCGAATGGACCGGCGCGAGGCGCGGCTGTGATCCTGGACCGCATCTGGGTGTCGGGTCCCGAAGCGCGCCTTCTGCCTGCAGAGGGGCTCCACGGGCCCACCGTCGCTGTCATGGCGATGATGAACTTTGTCATGATCATCGTTGCCGCCGCGGGGCTGGCGCTGGCGAACACCGCTGGCGTGGTCGTCAGCGGCACCGAGAGCCGGTACGTCGTCGAGCTTCCCGCCGCGTCGGCGTCCGACCTTCCTCGCGCGGTTGTCGCCGCGCGAGCGGTCCCGGGTGTCCGGCGAGTCAGCGCGGTCCCGCAGTCGGAGATGCGCAAGACGCTCGAGCGCTGGCTCGGCGAAAGTGCCAACAGCCCCGATCTGCCGATCCCGGCAATGGCGACCATCGAAATCGCGCCGGGAGCCGATCCCGCCGCAGTCTCCAGCGCCGTCCACGCGCAGGTGCCCGCAGCCCGCTTCAGCGCGCAAAGCGCGGAGCTGAAGCCGCTCCTGCGGTCGCTTCGGGCGCTGCAGTGGCTGGCGCTGGCGCTGGTTCTGCTCATGGTCATGGCCACCGGCGCGGCGATGGTCCTTGCAGCGCGCGGTGCGCTCGATACCCACCGCGCGACCGTGGAGATCATGCATCGAATCGGGGCCACCGACCGCCAGGTGACGCGGCTGTTCGAGCGCAAGATCGCCACCGACGCGATCGCCGGCGCACTTGCCGCCACCATTGCCGCCGCGGTCGTGCTGATCGCCGTGGGCGGCGGCGTCTCGGCAGCCGCCGCCGACCTTGAGTGGTCGACGCCTTTCGCTTCTCCCGACCTTCTGATCCTCGCCCTCGTTCCGGTCGCGGCCGTGATCGTTGCCGTAGCCGTTGCGCACGCGACGCTTCTGAGGGCATTGCGCGCCAATCTATGATCCTGCGCTTCTTCTCGATCCTGGTCCTGCTCTATCTGCTCGGGTTCATCGTCTTTGCCGTGACCCTTGGCACGCCGGCGAAGGACCAGCGAACCGACGCGGTGATTGCAATCACCGGCGGGCCGGGCCGTATCGAGCGCGGGATCGACGTTCTGTCGCACGGCCTTGCCAAAAGGATGCTGATCGCAGGCACCGACCCGTCGGTGACGAAACCCGATCTCATCCGGCGCCTGCAAGGCAAGAAGAAGCTGGTCGACTGTTGCGTCGACCTCGGCAGCGAATCCGTCGATACGCGGTCCAATGCCGAGGAAGCGACCCGCTGGCTGGCGAAGCGCGGCTACAAAAGCTTCCGCCTTGTCACGAGCGACTGGCACATGCGCCGCGCCCGCTATGAATTCCGCCGAGTGATGGACGACAACTATGCAATCGTTCCGGACGCGGTGCGGACTCAGCCGAGCTTCATGACCCTGTTCAGCGAGTACAACAAATATCTGCTGCGCCGCGTCGCCGTGCTGCTCGAGATCTGACGTCGTGCAGTGGCTCCGGTCGATCCTGTACGCGCTCATCTTCTATCCGGCGACGGCGCTGTTCGTCTTCGCCGGCATCACCATGACGCTCTTCGGGCAAGGCGCGACGCGACGGCTTGTCCGGCGCTGGTGCAGCTTCAATCACGCATTGGCGCGAGGCCTGCTCGGAATCGGGTCGCAGGTCGAAGGCCGGATTCCCGGCGGCGCGGTGCTGATCGCGGTCAAGCATGAGTCCATGTACGAGACGCTGGAGATGGTCCGAATCGCCGACACGCCGGCCATCGTTATCAAGCGCGAACTGTCGGACATCCCGTTCTTCGGCTGGCTGACCCGTCAATATGGCAACATTCCCGTCGACCGACGCGCCGGCTCGAAAGCGCTTCGCAAGCTGGTGGCGGCCGGGCGGTCCGCGGTCGAGACCGGGCGCGCGGTGCTCATCTTTCCGGAAGGGACAAGGGTTCCGCACGGCACGAGGCCGCGGCTGCAGTCGGGGTTTGCGGGACTGTACCGCGCCCTGGGCCTTCCCGTCGTTCCGGTGGCGGTCGACAGCGGAAAAGTGTGGCCCAAGGGCCTGCTGAAGCGCCCAGGCATCATCCATTTCCGGATCGGCGAGACGATCCCGCCCGGACTCAAGCGCGACGAGATCGAAGCGCGCGTGCACGCCGCGATCAACGCGCTGAATTCCTAGCCGCGCAGCTTCGCCCCGAGCTTCTCGGCGGCAGCCACGATTTTCTTGGAAATCGCCGCGAGCTCGTCATCGGTGAAGCTCTTGTCGGCGGGTTGGAGGGTGACCTCGAACGCAAGGCTCAGGCCTTCGGGAGCTTCGAACCGGTCGAACAGCCGGACGTCGGTGATCAGCGCCTTGTCGGCCCCGCGGATGGCGCGGGTGAGCGCTTCGGCCGGCAGGCCGGCCGGGACGAGAAAGGCAAAGTCGCGGCTGAGCGGCTGCAGCACCGGCGGTTCGAAGCGCGGCCGCGCCCGGCCGCTGCTTCGCGGCACCGGGATCGCATCCAGATACACTTCGGCCGCGACCACGCCCTGCGGGGCGTCGAGGGCCTTGGCCAGCGCCGGGTGGATCTCGCCGAAGCTGGCGAGGATCGTCTTCGGGCCCAGGCCCAACTTCGCCGACCGTCCCGGGTGCCAGGTGGGCCCGGCGTCGGGGAATAGCTGGAGGTTGGCGACAGGCGCTCCGGCTGCATCCAGCAGCGCCAGCGCCTCGGCCTTGGCATCGAACGGGTCGAACGTCGCGGACTTGCCGCTTCGCCACTCGCGCGGCTTCTTCTGGCCGGCCAGCACCAGCGCAGCCGTCGGCCGTTCAGAATCGGCAAGGTAGCGGCGCCCGACCTCGAACAGCCGAACGGACGAGGCGCCCCGGTCGATGTTCCGGCGGGCAGCAGCGACCAGGCCCGGCAGGAGCGAGGGTCGCATCACCTTCATCTCTTCGCTGATCGGATTTGCGAGCCGCCACGCTGGACCGAAAGGCGCCGCTTCGTCTTCGGCAATGAAGCTCCAGGTGACCGCCTCGTCGAGCCCGCCCGCGGCGGCGGCCCGCCGCACTCGCCGCTCGATCAGCTGGGAGCGAGTGGCGGTCGGCTTCGCAACGCCCGGTTCACGGTCGAGCGGGACCGAGGGAATGAGGTCGTAGCCGACGATTCGGATCACTTCCTCGACGAGATCGGCCGGCCCTTCGACGTCGGGCCGCCAACTGGGGACGCGCACCGCGTTGGCGCCTTCGAATTCGAAGCCGAGCGAAAGCAGGATCGCCCGCTGGCGCTCCTCGGGCACATCGATCGCGCCCAACGTCAGCGTGCGCTCAGGACTGAAGACGATGGTCCGCCGCCCAATCGGCGGTTCGCCGACGAGCAGGGCTTCCGAAGGTTCGCCTCCACAGATATCGAGGATCAGCCGGGTGAGGATGGCGAGGCCGTCGTCGAGGAACGCCGGGTCAACGCCGCGCTCGAACCGGCTTCGGGCGTCGCTGGCCAGTGCCAGCTTCTGCCCCGTCCGCGCGATCCGCGCCGGATCGAAATAAGCGACTTCCAGCATGACGTCGGTCGTGCCCTGCGTCACTCCGCTATCCTGGCCTCCCATGATCCCGCCGATGTCGTGAACCCGGCTTTCGTCTGCGATCACCGTCATCGACGAATCGAGCACATAGTCTTTCTCGTTGAGCGCCAGCACCTTTTCGCCGTCGCGGGCGCGGCGGGCGATCAGGGCGCGGTCGAGCTTGGCGACGTCATAAGCGTGGCTGGGTCGGCCGAGGTCGAGCATTAGATAATTGGTGATGTCGACGATCGCCGAGATCGGCCGCTGACCTGCGCTCTTGAGGCACCGCTGCATCCATTCGGGCGAGCTGCCATTGGTGAGTCCGCGGATCGCCCGACCGTAGAAAGCGGGGCAGCCCTCCGGGTCCTCGATCCGAACCGCGATAGGCGAGGAGAAGCTGCCCGCGACTTCCGGCACGTGCAGCGGTTTGAGCTTCCCGGCGCCGGCCGCCGCGAGGTCGCGAGCGATCCCGCGAACGCCCATGCAATCGGCCCGGTCGGGCGTGATCGCGACATCGAAAACAGGATCGTTCAGGGAAGCATATTCGGCGAAGCTCGCCCCGACCGGCGCATCTTCTGCAAGCTCGATGATTCCTTCATGTTCGTCGCCGAGCTGGAGCTCGCGGATCGAGCATAGCATTCCGTGGCTCTCGACCCCGCGGATCGCCGCGACCTTCAAAGTCATGTCGCTTCCGGGAACGTAGGCGCCCGGAGGGCCGAACACGCCGAGCATCCCGGCGCGCGCGTTGGAAGCGCCGCACACGACCTGGACTGGGCCATCGCCGGCATCCACCGTCAGCACCTGGAGCTTGTCGGCCTGTGGGTGCCTCGCGGCGGTCAGCACTTTCGCGACCTTGAACGGCGCCAGGGCCTCGGCCGGGTTGCTGACCTCCTCAACCTCCAGCCCGATATTGGTCATTCGCTCGGCGAGATCCTCGGCCGAAGCGTCGGTGTCGAGATGGCCCTTCAGCCACGACAGGGAAAACTTCATGCGCCCACCCCACCCGACAGCGTCGGCACATCGAGCGCCCGGAAGCCGTAATGCTTCAGCCAACGGAGATCGCCGTCGAAGAAGGCGCGCAGATCGTCCATTCCATATTTCAGCATCGCCAGCCGGTCGACGCCGGTGCCGAAGGCGAAGCCCTGCCATTCGTCGGGATCGAGCCCGCAATTGGCGATGACGCTCGGGTGCACCATTCCCGAGCCGAGCACCTCCATCCAGCCTTCGCTGCCGCCGACAACGCGCCGTCCCTTCTCCGTCGACCAGCCGACATCGACCTCCGCCGAGGGCTCGGTGAACGGGAAGTAGCTTGGGCGCATGCGCAGGACGATGTCGTCGCGCTCGAAGAAGGCCTTGAGGAACGTCTCGAGGGTCCACCTGAGATGGCCCATGGTTATCGCGCGGTCGATCACCAGCCCCTCGATCTGGTGGAACATCGGCGTGTGCGTCGCGTCGCTATCGGAGCGATAGACCCGGCCCGGCGCGATAAGCCGCAACGGCGGCGGCTGTGACGTCATGGTTCGTATCTGCACCGGAGAGGTGTGGGTGCGCAGCACATGCGCCTCGGCCGCCGGATCGCCATCGATCCTTCGGGCGTAGAAGGTGTCCTGCATCGCCCGCGCCGGGTGGAACTCGGGCATGTTGAGGGCGGTGAAGTTAAACCACTGCTCCTCGATCTCCGGTCCTTCCGCGACGGAGAAGCCGAGGTCCGCGAAAATCTCGGCAAGCTCGTCCATCACCTGGCTGACCGGATGGACCGAACCGCGGGGCGCTTCCGGTGCCGGGAGAGACAGGTCGACCCGCTCGGTCGAGAGCCTTTTCTCCAGCTCTGCCGACTCCAGCGCAGCCTTGCGCTCGGCGATGGCATCGCTGACCGCTTCGCGCAGAGCGTGGATCTTCGGCGCTTCGCTGGCACGCTCGTCGGGACTCATCTTGCCCAGCGACTTCAGCTGCGCGGTGATCGTCCCCGACTTGCCCAGAACAGACACGCGCAGCGCATCGAGCGCACCCAGGTCGGGCGCGGAACGGATCTTGTCGAGCAAATTGGTGTCAGCCATGGCGGGGGCCTTATCCTTGCTGCCGCGAAAAATGCAAAGGGACGTGCTACATCCTCGCGAGATGAATGACTGGCCGAGCATGGACGTCGAGCACGATCACGAGACGCTGGCGCTGCTTCACCTCGTTTCGCAGATGCTGGGCAAGATCAGGGTCGCGCACGCGCCCTGGGTGAACCATGGGTGGCACGTTACGCTGCGGCCCAACGCGAGCGGGCTCGCGACGTTGCCGACGGCGGCGAGCGGCGGCCGCACCTTTACCCTGGCGCTCGACCTGTGCAGCCACGGGATTGCGCTTCGGGTGTCGAACGGCGCCAGCGACCTCATTCCGTTCGCGGGGAAGAGCGTCGCCCAGCTTCAATCCGAGCTGATCGCCCTCCTCGATCTTCACGGGCTTCCGTCGAGCTTCAACGGGCGGCCCAACGAGATCGTCGACGCCATTGCGTTCGACGAGGACACCGCGCCGCGCCATTACGATCCGCGGAGCGCCCGGCGCTTGCACGACACTCTCCAGCTCGTCGTTCCGATCTTCGAACGATTTCGCGCCGGCTTCACCGGAAAGGCGAGCCCAGTCCATTTCTTCTGGGGCAGCTTCGACCTGGCGGTGACCCGCTTTTCCGGCCGGAGCGCCCCGCCGCATCCGGGCGGCGTGCCGGGCCTTCCCGACCGGATCACGCGCGAAGCCTATGACCGGCAATTGTCGAGCGCCGGCTTCTGGGCATCGGGCGTCACGCCCGCCGAGCCGTTCTTCTACAGCTATGCCTATCCGGAGCCGGACGGATATCGGAAGCGGTCGCTGTCCGCCAGCGGCTGGAGCCAGGAGTGGCAGGAGTTCACTTTGCCCTACGAGCAGGTCCGCACGGCGGCCGATCCCCAGGCCATTTTGATGCGCTTCCTGCATGAGACCTACGATGCAGCGGCGGATCTCGCGAGCTGGGACCGCGAAATGCTCGAGCGGGAGCCGGTCGCGCCATAGCCAGCGCAGCTGTGTCCGGGGGACGGAGCGAGCAGGTTATGAGACGACGAACGGATAAGGCGAGATCGTCTTGCGGTTCTCCTCGACCGCAAGCATCCGCCCGGCCGGCGCGGTCGCGCGATAGGCGCAGCCGATGCGCGGACAGATCGCACAGGCGGGGCCGACCGGAGTGGCCGGCGTGTTCGTTAGGTCGAGGCCGTCCGCGTAGGCGATCCGGGGCGCATATCTGACGTCGCAACCGAGGCCGATCGCAAGCAGCGCATCGTCGCGCAAATCGGGACGGATCGGCCGTTCGATCGTGCGGCTGATGGTGAAATAGCGTTGGCCGTCCGGCGTTTCGATCAGTTGGCGGATCGTCTGGCCCGGGGTCTGGAACGCTGCGTGCAAATGCCAGCGCGGGCAGGTGCCGCCGAAGTGGGAAAAGGGGAAGCTCTCGCCCGCATAGCGCTTGGAGATGTTCCCCGCCGGGTCGACCCGGAGCATGAAGAACGGAACGCCGCGAGCGCCGGAGCGGCCGAGCGTCGTGATCCGGTGCGAAACCTGCTCGATATTGGCGCCGAACTGGCCGCACAGCCGGTCGAGCGCGTAGCGATGCTCCTCGGCCGCGCGAAGGAACCTGCCGTAGGGCATCATGATCGCGCCCGCGGCGTAATTGGCGAAGCTCATGTGCAGCAGGCGGCGGCTTCCGGCATCGGGCGGGCGGGCGCCTTCGACCATGCGATCGATCACCGGCGCGAATTCCAGCAAGGCCAGCTGGTAGGCGAGGCCGAACGTCCGGTTCTCCGGCCGAAGCAGGGTCGAGAGCATGAAGGTCCGCCGCTGCGGGTCGTAGTGCTGGCTCGCATCGTCGAGCTGCTCGGGATCGACGACCCGCGCTTCGACTCCCCACGCCTCCTTCAGCCGCCGCCTGAGCGCCTCGGCCACCGACAGCGGATCGCCGAGCGCTCCGCCGAGCGTTTCAGCGCCCTCTTCCAGCTCGGGGAAATGATTGCGCTGGGCCTGGATGTAATCGCGCACCCACGTCTCCGGAGTGATCAGCACCCGCGGGTCGGAGCCGGTGTCGCCGCCAGGCTGGCGCTGAAGCTCGCGAAGCGCGGTGTACAGGCGCACGATCCCGTCGGCGACCATCGGCGCATTGTCGGCAAGCTCGACCAGCTCGGACCGCAGGATTCCAAGGCCGGCGAGCATCGGATCGGAGAAAATTTCAGCGAGCTGGTCGGGACCGGCCGATTCGCTGCCCTCGGCGGCGAACGCCTTCACATCGACATCGAACGCCTCGGCCAGCCGAAGCAGGACCCCGGCAGTGATCGGCCGCTGGTTGCGCTCGAGGTGATTGAGATAGGAAGCCGAGATCGCCAGCTCGGCAGCCATCGCATTCTGGTTCAGTCCGCGATCGCGCCGGAGCCGCTTCAATCGCGCTCCAAGGAACAGCTTGCGGCCTGCCATCTGTAGAAGTGTGAACAGATTTACAAGATTTACAAGTCAGACGCTGACACATTGGCGCTTTTCTGTGCATCTTTTTCAAAGCTGATGGGGTTTGATGCTGGGACTCGAGGAGGCGCAGCATGGCCGATTTCAGCGAAGTCACCCCAGCCCCGACCCGTCGTTTCGAGGGCATCGAGCGCCCTTATTCGCCCGAAGAGGTGGTGAGGCTGCGGGGATCGATTCCGATCGAGCACACGCTCGCCCGCCGCGGCGCGCTCCGGCTCTGGGAATTGCTGAACTCCGACGAGCCGGTGCGGGCGCTGGGCGCCATGACCGGCAACCAGGCGATGCAGATGGTCCGGGCCGGCCTCAAGGCGATCTATCTTTCCGGCTGGCAAGCGGCGGCGGACGCCAACACCGCCTGCGCGATGTACCCCGACCAGTCGCTCTATCCGGCCAACACCGGGCCGGAGCTTGCCCGGCGGATCAACCGGGCGTTGCAGCGCGCCGACCAGGTCGAGCATGCCGAGGGCGGAGCGAAACGGGACTGGTTCGCTCCGATCGTCGCCGATGCCGAAGCCGGATTCGGCGGCCCGCTCAACTGTTTCGAGATCATGAAAGCCTATATCGAGGCGGGAGTCGCCGGCGTTCACTTCGAGGACCAACTCGCGAGCGAGAAGAAGTGCGGGCACCTGGGCGGCAAGGTTTTGATCCCGACCCAGGCGGCGATTCGAAATCTCGACGCGGCGCGGCTTGCCGCCGACGTCTGCGGCGTGCCCACGATCCTCGTCGCCCGGACCGACGCCGAGAGCGCCAAGCTTCTGACCAGCGACATCGACGAGCGCGACCGGCCGTTCATCACCGGCGAGCGGACGGCCGAAGGTTTCTTCCAGCTGCGAGAGGGCAGCGGCCTCGATGCCTGCATCGCCCGGGCCAGAGCCTTCGCCCCACGTGCGGACCTGCTCTGGTTCGAAACCAGCCGCCCCGACCTGGAGGACGCGCGCACCTTCGCCGACGCGGTGCACGCGCTGTTCCCGGGCAAGATGCTGGCCTATAATTGCTCGCCCAGCTTCAACTGGAAGGCGAAGCTGGACGAAGCGACGATTGCGCGGTTCCAGGCCGAGCTCGGCGCGATGGGCTACAAGTTCCAGTTCGTGACATTGGCCGGCTTCCACAGCCTCAACCACTCGATGTTCACGCTCGCCAGCGGATACCGCGATCGCGCAATGGCGGCTTATTCCGAGCTCCAGCAGGCCGAGTTCGCTTCGGAAGGCGACGGCTACACCGCGACCCGCCATCAGCGCGAGGTCGGCACCGGCTATTTCGACGCGGTCGCAACCGCCATCTCCGGCGGCCAGTCATCGACGGTGGCGCTCAGGGAATCGACCGAATCCGCGCAATTTGTTGCAGCCGAATAGGAGGCTAGAGATGGGACAGCGTTACTGGGTCATCGGCGGCGAATATCGCAACTGCCAGTTCGACGAGGTCGTGCCCGGCACCGAAGAGATCAGCGGGCCCTTCAAGGACGAGCTGAAAGCGCGCATGGAGTGGCAGCGCCTGACGTTCCGCGACCATCGCGGAGCGACCGAGCGCTTCACCATCTGCGTGGAGCCCGCCCAAAGATGAACGATGTGCTCGAAATATCCCGGATCGTCGCCGAACCGTCATCAGTGCCGGGCGCGAGAGAGGTGCTGAGCGACGACGCCTTGCAATTCGTCGCCGATCTCCACGAACGGTTCGACCAGAGGCGGCTGGCGCTGCTCGACAGGCGAATGGAACGCCAGGTGCGGTTCAATGCCGGCGAGCTTCCCGACTTCCGCGACGACACGGCGCATGTCCGCGACAGCGACTGGACCGTGAGGCCGGCGCCGGCAGACCTTCAGGACCGGCGGGTCGAGATCACCGGCCCGACCAATGCCAAGATGCTGATCAACGCGCTCAACAGCGGCGCGAAGGTGTTCATGGCCGACTTCGAGGACGCGACATCGCCGATGTGGGACGAGCTGATCCAGGGGCAGGCGAACCTTCGCGATCACTGGCTTCGCCGGCTGGATTACACCGACCCGGACAGCGGCAAACATTATGCGGTCGGCGAAAACCCGGCGGTGCTGATGGTCCGGCCGCGCGGGCTGCATTTGCCGGAGGACCATGTCACCGTCGACGGACAGCCGGTCGCCGGCGCCTTCTTCGATTTCGCGATCTACGTCTGGCACAATGCCCGCCGCTCGCTGTCGGCCGGATCCGGCCCTTATTTCTATATCCCCAAGCTCGAGAGCATGGAGGAGGCGAAGCTGTGGAGCGACGTCTTCGCGCTCGCCGAGAACCGGCTGAGGCTCGAGCGCGGGACCATCAAGGCGACGATCCTGATCGAGACGATCCCGGCAGCGTTCGAGATGGACGAGATCCTCTATGCGCTCAAAGAGAATATCGTCGGGCTCAACTGCGGCCGCTGGGATTATATCTTCTCCACCATCAAACGGCTGGGGCGGTCGCACGAGCGGCTGACGCCGGACCGCTCGGCGATGACCATGGATAAGGCGTTCCTCGCCGCTTACTCGCTGCGACTGATCGCCACCTGCCACCGCCGAGGCGCGCACGCGATGGGCGGAATGGCCGCTTTCATCCCGGTGAAGGGCGACGAGCAGGCCAATGCGGCCGCGCTGGAGAAGGTCGGGCAGGACAAGCTTCGCGAAGTGCGTAACGGCCACGACGGCACCTGGGTCGCGCACCCGGCGCTGGTGCCGGTGGCGATGGAGGCTTTCGAGGCGATGGACGGAGCCAACCAGCTGTCGAAGATGCCCGAGCACATCCCCGGCCGCGACGAGATGCTGGAGCTTCACACCGGCCCGCGTACCGAAGAGGGCGCTCGGCACAACATCCGTGTCGGGGTGCAATATCTTGCCGCCTGGCTCGGCGGCCGCGGAGCGGTGCCGCTCTACAATCTGATGGAGGATGCAGCGACGGCGGAAATAAGCCGCGCGCAGCTGTGGCAGTGGCTTCACTTCGATGCGGAGCTGGACGGCGGCCGAACCTTCGACCGCAACCTGTTCGATCAGCTCTTCGACGAGGAAGTCGGGCTGCTCCAGGACGTCCCTGACATCGACGAAGCCGCCGAGCTCTTCCGCGAGATGGTCGTCTCAGACGACTTCGTCGAGTTCCTGACCCTGCCCGCTTACGAACGGCTGGGGTGAATCTGTGCAGTTGCGATTAGCCGCCGCGTGTGAGAGCAATTCCCGGTGGTCTACGATCATCGTTACAGCCGCAGCAAATTGGCATGGTACGATCGGTACGCCATCTGGGCATTAACGGAGACTCGCGCAGGCGGAGCACTACTCTGGCCTTCGCTTCTGCTCCTCATTCCCGCAGTTTTGCTCATGCAAGTCGCGGGTGCATCACGATTTTCTAAGGGGTTCCTTCTGGTCAGCGGTGTGGCGGCCACCGTCGTAGCTGTCGCGCTCTTGGCAAGAGCGATTCATGTGAAGCGCGGTGAGCTGCACAATGAAAGACACATTGACGCATTCTGGGAACGCAAGTGGAAATCCGGCGACATCACGACGACAATGTGGTGGGCCATGGCTCTCCAGACGGCGCTGCTGATCGGCGGACTGATCGCTATCGGTTACCTATACCACTGACGCAAAAAGGGCGCCGGAATCGCTTCCGACGCCCTCGTTGTTCGTCTGTCGAGAAGACTTAGGCCGAAGCCTTTTCCTTCTTGTCGAGAGCACCCTTGGCCTGGGCGATGATGCCCTTGAAGGCTTCGCCCTCGTGCATCGCGATGTCGGCCAGGACCTTCCGGTCGAGGTCGATGTTCGCGAGCTTCAGCGCGTGGATGAACTGGCCGTAGGTCAGGCCTTCGGCGCGGACCGCGGCGTTGATTCGCTGGATCCACAAAGCGCGGAAGCTGCGCTTCTTCACCTTGCGGTCGCGGTAGGCGTACTGGCCGGCCTTCTCGACCGCCTGGCGGGCGACTCGGATGGTGTTCTTGCGGCGGCCGTAATAGCCCTTCGCCTGAACCAGCAGCCTCTTGTGCTTGGCGCGCGTCGTCACGCCGCGTTTGATTCGTGTCATTGCTGCGCTCCCCTACTTCAGGCCGTAGGGCGCCCAGAGTTTCACGCGCGCCGTATCGGCGTCGGCGAGGATCTCTGTGCCGCGGTTTTGGCGGATGTACTTGGCATTGTGGCTGATCAGCCGGTGGCGCTTTCCGGCGACTCCATGCTTCACCTTGCCGGTGGCGGTGAGCTTGAAGCGTTTCTTGACGCCGCTCTTCGTCTTGAGCTTGGGCATTTTCGTCTCCTGACGTTCTGAACTGCCACGGCAGCCCTAACTGGCCGGGCCGTTCGTCATGTTCCAAAGGCTGGAAAGGCCGCGCCTATAGAGGGCGCCTGGATTTTAGGCAACTACCAGGGGATCTGCGAGCCGTCGTGGCTGAAGAAGCCGCCGCTATCCGCCTCGGTCAGGTCCTCGATGACGTTGCGCATTCCCGAAACGCTGTCCTCGGGCGAAAGCGGCGCGGAGCGGCCGCCCATCCGGGTCTGCACCCAGCCGGGGTGAAGGACCGCGCATATGACCTTGTCGCCGCTGTCGACCGCGAGGCTCTTCCAGGCGGAGTTCAGCGCGGTCTTCGACGATCGGTAGGCGATGTAGCCGCCGGACGTATTGTCCTCGATGCTGCCCATGCGCGTGCCGATCGCGATCAATTTGCCCTGGTTGGCCGCGACCAGCGCAAGCACCGACTGAGCGAGCAGGTACGGCGCCACGGTGTTGACCGCGAACGTCTCCAGCCACTCCTGCCCTTCCTCGCCATTTCGCGGCGACCTGGGACCGTAGGTGCCGGCGTTGGCGATCAGAAGGTCGAGCGAGTCGAGCCGCTCCGCGAAGCTCGCGACCGCGTCGACGTTGCGCATGTCGAGCTGCTCGACTCGGACGTTGAGCGAGTCGAGCTCGGGGCTGTGCTCGCGGACCGAGGCGACGACCTCCCAGCCGTCGGCGGAATATTGGCGCGCGAACTCGAGGCCGATGCCCCTGTTGGCGCCGGTGATCAGGACTGTCGGCATGATTCCTCCTCAACCACCGTCATGCTGAACTGGTTTCAGCATCCATTCCGGTGACGAACGAGCGGACCTCGAGAATGGACCCATGCCGGAAACGGACCGTCCCCCAGACGGTCCTAGTTTCCGCCATCGAGTTCAGGGTGACGATCACGCGGCCGCAACATCGAGCTCCCCGGCGGCCGTGGGGTGCAGCAGGTCGAGCGACTTGGCGCTGCCGTCGAGCCAGCTGTGCCACTGGTCGGGCCGGAGCAATGCGATCTGGCGGTCATGGTAGGGCTCGACGTCCGGCCCCGGCGGCGCGGTCAGCAAAGTGAACGCTTCGCCGACCTCGGGATTGGACCGGAGCAGGCCCGCGATCGCGAATTCCTGTCCCGCCGCGGGCCGGAAGCGCCAGCAGGCCTTGCGCTTCTGCACCGGGTCCGCGGGGCTGGTATATTCGTAAAAGCCGTCGAGCGGGACGAGGCAGCGGTCCTTCGGAAATTCGCGCCCGTCAGAGCGCATGTTGAAGACCGGCTTGCCGTTCGGGCTGGGCCACGACCAGCGGCGGACCACCAGCTCGGCATGGTCGGCGTTCCAGCGAACCACCGGGGCGCGGTCGGTGATGTGGATGTCGGCCGGCTGGATGTTGGGAACGCCTTCGGGGAAGGTCAGCGGGATCCGGACGCCTTCGAACAGCCGGCGGATCGCGTCGGGGTTCTTCTCGATCCGGTAGAGGTTGCACACCCTAGTCGAACAGGCTCGACACGCTGGCTTCGTCCGCGATGCGGTGGATGGCCTCGGCGAGAAGCGGCGCGACCGTCAGCCGCCGGACCTTGCCGCCTTCCTCGTCGGCGCCGCCGCTCCAGATCGAATCGGTGACGACCAGTTCCTTCAGCTCGGACGCGCCAACCCGGGCGGCGGCCCCGCCGGAGAGCACGCCGTGGGTACAGTAAGCGTAAACGTCGGTCGCGCCCTGCTGCCGGAGTGCTGCAGCGGCGTTGCACAGGGTTCCGGCGCTATCGACGATGTCGTCGATGAGGATGCAGGTCCGGCCCTCGACGTCGCCGATGATGTTCATCACCTCCGATTCGCCGGCGCGCTCGCGGCGCTTGTCGACGATCGCCAGAGGCGCGTTGTTGAGCCGCTTGGCGAGGCTTCGGGCGCGAACCACGCCGCCGACGTCGGGCGAGACCATCGTCAGATTGTCGGTCGAGAAGCGCGCTCGGATGTCCGCGGCGATCACCGGCGAGGCGAACAGATTGTCGGTCGGGATGTCGAAGAAGCCCTGGATCTGCCCGGCGTGCAAATCCATCGTCAGCACCCGGCTGGCGCCGGCGACGGTGATGAGGTTGGCGACGAGCTTGGCCGAGATCGGGGTTCGCGGGCCCGGCTTCCGGTCCTGCCGGGCGTAGCCGAAATAGGGGAGGACCGCGGTGATCCGCTTTGCCGACGCTCGGCGCAGCGCGTCGATGCAGATCAGAAGCTCCATCAGATTGTCGTTGGCCGGGTAGCTGGTCGACTGGATGACGAAGACGTCCTCGCCGCGGACATTCTCGTTGATTTCGACGAAAATCTCCTCGTCGGCGAAGCGGCGCACGCTCGCTTGGGTCAGCGGTGTCTCGAGATAATCCGCGATGGAGCGGGCCAGCGGCGGATTGCTGTTCCCGGCGAGCAATTTCATGGCGGTCAAGTTCCCCAGCGGCGGTGCGGCTGCCTTAGACACCGCGGGCATTGGCCGTAAAGCCTTGGTTGCTGTTGGGCGCCGGCGCGTTAAAGCGCCGACATGACCGACCGGCTGAATATTGCGCTGGCGCAGATGAACCAGCGCGTGGGCGATCTCGAAGTCAATGCGTCGGCGATGCTGGAGATGCGGCGCAAGGCCGCGGGCGCCGACATGATCCTCTACCCGGAGCTCCAGCTGATCGGCTATCCGCCCGAGGACCTGGTGCTCAAGCCCGAGTTCGTCCGGCGAACCATGGAAGCGACCGAGCGGCTGGTCGACTCAACCGCCGAGCCGGGACCGGCGATGCTGATCGGGACCGTGATCGCGGAAGAGGGCGCCACCTACAACGCGGTCGTGCTTGCCAACGAGGGACGGGTGCTCGGCCGGACGCTGAAGCACGAGCTTCCCAACTACGGCACGTTCGACGAGAAACGAATCTTCACTCCCGGGCCGCTGCCGCTCCCGCTCGAGTACAAGGGCGTGAAGTTCGGAGTCCCGATCTGCGAGGACATCTGGTGGGACGCGGCCTGCGCCAATCTTGCGCGCGAAGGCGCCGAGTTCCTGCTGGTCCCGAACGGCAGTCCCTACGAGCTCGACAAGGACGAGATCCGCCAGAAGATGGTGCGTTCGCGGGCGCTGACGACGGGGCTGGCGATGGTCTATCTCAACCGCGTCGGCGGCCAGGACGAACTGGTGTTCGACGGCTCCTCCTTCGTCGTCCATCCCGACGGAGAGCTGGTCGCCCAAATGCCCGATTGGGACGAATCGCTGTTGATGTCCGAGTGGCGACGCGAGGCGGACGGTTGGCGCTGCCTGACGCGCGACCGTCACCGCCTCGATGGCTATCCCGAGGACATCTATCACGCGATGATTCTGGGCCTCCACGACTACGTCGAGCGCAACGGCTTCTCCGGCGTGATCCTTGGGCTGTCGGGGGGCATCGACAGCGCGCTTTCGGCGGCAATCGCGGTCGATGCGCTCGGGGCTGACAAGGTCCGGGGCGTGATGCTGCCCTCCAAGTACACCAGCGAACAGAGTCTCGAGGACGCGCGCGCGTGCGCCGAGCTTCTCGGCTGCCATCATGACGTCATCGAGATTGTGCCGGCAGTTCAGGCATTTGACGAGATGATGCCTGATCTTCGGGGAGTGCCCGCGGAAAACATCCAGGCGCGGCTGAGGATGGTGACCCTGATGGCCTTGTCCAACGCCGACGGGCAGATGCTCCTCACCACCGGCAACAAGAGCGAGATGAGTGTCGGCTATGCGACTCTCTACGGGGATATGGCCGGCGGCTTTTCGGTTCTGAAGGACGCGTACAAGACGACGGTGTTCGCGCTGTCGAAATGGCGCAATCGCAACAAGCCCGGCGGCGCGCTGGGTCCGGACGGTCCGGTCATGCCGGAGCGGGTCATCACCAAGCCGCCGACAGCCGAGCTCAGCCCGGGCCAGAAGGACCAGGACACGCTTCCGCCTTATGCCGTGCTGGACCCGATCCTCGAGGCATTGGTCGACAAGGAGATGTCGGTGAAGGAGGTGGCGCTGGCGACGGGCGCGGACCTCGGTCTCGTGTCGCAGATCGAGCGGATGTTGCTCGGCGCCGAATATAAGCGCCGGCAGGCTCCTCCAGGCGTCAAGATCGGCGTTCGCAACTTCGGCCGCGACCGCCGCTATCCGATCAGCAATTTCTTCCGGACCGGCAAATGACTCGATAGGATGCGGTCTTTCGGGTGGGGGAGACGCGATGTTTCGCGCCGTTCGAGGCTGGTTTGGAAGCGGCCATGGCAAGCAGACGCTTCGCCTGTTCGTCTTCGAGCTGACGGTGGTGACGCTCGGCGTACTCATCGCACAATGGGTCCAGGCGCAGGCACAATGGCGTGCCGAACGGACGCATATGGAAGACGAGCGCGCTCGGGCGCGGCACGAACTCCAGCGGGTTCACCTCATCGCGGACGAATGGTTGGTTGCGATTCCATGCCTGAACAGACGCATGACCGAGATCATGTCAGGCCGATCAGCGCCGAACGGATCGACGCTTGCGCGGCCATCGTTCGTAAACCCCAGCTACATGCCGCCCGATGATCCGGCGATGGTCCTCATCGACCGCTATTACGGGCACAAGGAGGCGGCGGTGCTGTTCGGAATGACCGTGAACACTGCCAACGTCCGCA
>Ga0157371_10002188_pt1 | contig 18972 bp, 17 predicted proteins | sample C45metaG_FD_113462 | JGI IMG/M metagenome (GOLD analysis project Ga0157371, IMG submission 113462) | Corn rhizosphere microbial communities from Kellogg Biological Station, Michigan, USA - C4-5 metaG | ecosystem: Host-associated > Plants > Roots > Rhizosphere > Soil | place: USA: Michigan...
ATCCTACTGCTGAAGGACAAAAGATACTTGCAGAAAACGTTTGGGCAAAATTGAAAGGTGTGCTGTAAATAGTAAAGATTTTTTTTATTATCTTCATTATCTAATCAAATAGGAATAGTGTATGAACATAGTCGTTAAAATTTGGGTACGCAACCCGGAATGGTACTGTGATGAGCATCAAAATCCGGATCACCGAAAGGAATGGGAACAATTGAATGCTGCTAAAATTCCAAAACACTCTCATTGCGCAGCTTTTAAATTCTCTGAAGAAGTGACTGGGTATTCTAAAAAAGACACTAATACTTATGAACTGACAATTTCTGCCGAGGATGAAGGTCAGGAAAATTCGGCTGTTTTAGGTACCGTGGTGTTAGAAGATGTTCATGTAACTGAATTTAATCATGGAGAAGATAGTACCCCTGTTGTTATATCAAATGATATTATTCATGATATTGTTACTACTAAGAAAGAAAGTGGAAAGATCTGCTGGAATTACTTTCTTAAAGAAAATATAGATATTTTAAATCTGGAGTCTAATATCTGGCTATCTGCGGCTCATAGAGATCAGATTCTAAAAGAAGTTCCCGGGCTTACGCTTTCCTGATTACTAATATTTTTAGTTATTAAATTGTTTAACTAAAAATATTAGCTTAATTTTGTCGTGACCTAAATTTATTTGTCATGAGGGAAGGGAAGCAAATAATTCATATGGATCAGGACGCGTTTTTCGTGTCTGTAGAGATTAAAAAAGACCGCAGTCTTGCTGGGAAGCCTATAATTATCGGCGGTACATCAGACCGTGGAGTGGTAACTTCATGTAGTTATGAGGCTCGTAAGTTTGGGGTACACGCAGCTATGCCAGCCAGGATGGCGAAAATGCTATGTCCACATGGGGTTTTTATTAGAGGGAACATGGACGCTTACTCAAAAGCATCTCATGAAATAACTGATATTATCAGAGAAAAGGTGCCCTTGTTTGAAAAAGCGAGTATTGATGAGCATTATATAGATATGACTGGCATGGACAGGTTTTATGGCTGTATGACGTATGCACATGAACTTAGGCAAACTATTATCAAAGAATTGGGGCTGCCGATTTCTTTTGGGCTTTCGGTGAATAAAACAGTTGCCAAAATGGTTACAAATGAATGCAAGCCAAATGGTGAGAAGAATGTTGTAGCATCGGATGTGCAGCCGTTTTTAAATCCGCTTTCTATCAGAAAAATTCCGGGACTTGGTGAAAAGACTTTTATTAAGCTTAGTGACATGGGGATCAAGAAGATTTCTACATTGGCCCAGATCCATCCGGATCAGATGAGTATGCTGATGGGGAAAAATGGGTTGTCGTTACTTCAAAAAGCTAAAGGCATAGATAATAGTCCGGTAATTCCTTATGCCGAACAAAAAAGTATTGGTACCCAGTGTACATTTAAAGCTGATACTATAGATGTAAATATGATTAATAACCTGCTTATTTCAATGGTAATGGATATTGCATTTCAGTTGAGGGAAAAAAAGAAACTTGCTGCCTGTATTACTGTAACAATCAGGTATTCTAATTTTGAGGATGTTACCAGGCAGGCATCTATTCCTTATACTTCACTTGATAGTACACTTATTCAAAAGGCCAAAGAGCTTTTTAGACAGGTATATACCAAAAGGATGTTATTGCGGCTTGTTGGTGTGCGTTTGTCTAGTCTGGTGAACGGTTTTGAACAAATAGATATGTATAGTGAGTCGCAGGAGCAATATAGCCTGGTACAGGCAATGGATAGAATTCGCAAGCGCTTTGGAGAAAAGGCAATAACAAGGGCATCCGTTTTGGGTATTGATGTATAAGTTATGTATTTAAATGTTCATTCTCATTATAGTTTACGTTATGGCACCATGCCTATCGAGAAGCTTATAAAAGAAGCGGCCTTTTGTGGTGTTACACAAATGGCACTTACTGATATTAATAACTCTACAGGTATTATGGAGTTTATGAGGGGATGCGATGAGCATGGTATTAAACCCATTGGAGGGATTGAATTTAGGCGAAGTAAGCAATTACTTTATGTAGGGATTGCCAGAAATAAAGAAGGAATGAAAGAGTTAAATGATTTCCTGACTGAGCATAATCTGGAACAGAAGGAATTGCCCGACAAAGCAAAACCCTTTAAATATGCAATTGTAATTTATCCTTATACAGATGATATTATCACAAGATCATTGGGAGAAAATGAATATCTGGGAATTCGCTTTGATGAATTGCACAGTTTGCATGGAAAGAATATTAGTAATGTAAAGGATAAACTGCTTGCATTACAGCCAGTTGTTGTGGCTGATAGAATTGAATATCGTTTACATGAGTATTTAAGAGGAATAGACTTGAATACGTTGCTTACAATGGTTGTACCTGAAGATAAATGTAGCAGGACTGATATGTTTTTGCCCCCGGGGGAATTGGAAGCAAAATTTAGTAAGTATGCTTTTATACTGGATAATACGCGGAAACTGATGGATGGCTGTAAGATGGACTATGAGAAGGGGAAAGTTCACTTAAATAGGAAAACCTTTACAGGGAGTAAGAATGACGATAAAGCATTGCTTGAAAAGCTGGCGATGGAAGGTATGGCATATCGTTACGGGAAGAGCAATAAGAAGGCATTAAAGAAAGTAGAGGACGAGTTGAAAGTGATTAATGACCTTGGATACTGTGCTTACTTTTTGATTACATGGGATATTATTCGTTATTCTATGGCTAAGGGATATTATCATGTAGGGAGGGGCTCTGGAGCTAATAGTACTGTAGCTTTTTGTTTGCGTATTACTGATGTAGATCCATTGGAGCTTGACTTGTATTTTGAGCGTTTTTTGAATGCACAGCGTACTTCGCCTCCTGATTTTGATATTGATTATTCCTGGGACGAACGTGAAGATGTACAGGATTATATCTTTAAGCGTTACGGGAAAGCACATACTGCGTTGCTAGGCACAATGAGCACCTTTAAAGATCGCTCGGTTATCCGTGAAATTGGTAAAGTAATGGGGCTGCCAAAAGTGGAGATTGATGGTTTTACAGATCCGGCTAAAGCTGCGGAAAATAGAAATAACCCTACTTTTGAAAAGATCACTGCTATATATGGAATGATGAAGGAGATGCCGAATCAAAGAAGCATTCATGCTGGTGGTGTGTTGATTTCGGAAGAACCAATTACCTATTACACTGCACTGGATTTACCACCCAAAGGCATGCCTACTGTGCAATGGGATATGTACGAGGCAGAGGTTATTGGATATGATAAATATGACATATTAAGCCAAAGAGGAATAGGGCATATTAAGGAAGCAGTGAGGTTGATAGAGGAGAACCAGCAACGTAAAATAGACATCCATCAGGTAAAGGTGTTTATGAAAGACGCTAATCTGAATGACAAGCTAAGATCGGGCAATAGTATTGGGTGTTTTTATATTGAATCGCCTGCTATGCGGCAATTGCTTACCAAGTTAGGCTGTAATAATTACATGACTCTGGTTGCAGCCAGCAGTATTATCAGACCAGGGGTTGCACAGTCGGGCATGATGAAGGCTTATATTCAGAATTTTCATCAGCCGGATAAAGTGCAATACCTGCATCCGGTAATGAAGGAGCAGTTGCAAGATACTTTTGGTGTGATGGTTTATCAGGAAGATGTAATTAAGATCTGTATTCATTATGCAGGGATGGACGGTACAGATGCCGATATTTTGAGGAGGGGGATGAGTGGGAAATACCGTTCGAAAATTGAATTTAATAGGCTGATAGAGAAGTTTCATGAAAGTGCTAAGGCTTTGGGGAGGCCTGAGGCTATTACTGCTGAGGTATGGAGGCAGGTGTTTTCTTTTGCCGGTTATAGTTTTTCTAAAGCACATTCGGCAAGTTTTGCAGTAGAAAGTTATCAGAGTTTACATTTAAAGACCTATTATCCACGAGAATTTATGGTGGCGGTGCTGAACAATTATGGAGGATTTTATACGCGCTGGTTGTATGTTCATGAATTACAGAAAGCTGGCGCAAAGGTGCATCTGCCTTGTGTAAATATAAGTAAGTCTGTAGTATCCATTACGGGAACAGATGCCTACCTGGGACTTATTGGTATATTGGGGCTTGAGAATAAGTATATAGAAATAATTCCTGAGGAGGTTAAGCGGAATGGTGCATTTATTGATCTGGAGGATTTTATAAAACGTACGGGAATGGGACTGGAGCAGGCAATTATTTTGATTAGGGTGGGGGCTTTAAGGTTTACCGGCAAGAGTAAGAAAACTTTGTTGTGGGAGGTACATATGATGTTGGGCGGTAAGGCTAAGCCCGTTAATTATGCAGCGCTTTTTCATCTGGAAAGCAAACATTATACATTACCGGAATTGATTAATACCGAACTTGAAGATGCTTATCATGAGCTGGAGCTACTTGGATTTCCTTTGTCGCTTTCTATGTTTGATCTGTTGAAAACCCCATACAGAGGAGATGTACGTACCAATAACCTGATTCAATATGTTGGGCAAACGGTAAAAATGGTGGGACAATATGTTTGTGAAAAGACTGTGCATACTAAAAATGATAAAAAAATGTGGTTTGGTACTTTTCTGGATGCAGATGGAAATTTCTTTGATACTACGCATTTTCCCAACAATACGCCTGCTTATCCTTTTAGGGGAAAGGGTTGTTACCTGATATTGGGGAAAGTAGTGGAGGATTTTGGTTTCCCAAGCGTTGAGGTAATCAGATTTGCAAAGCTACCTATTGTTGACAATCCGGTGATGGCTTAATTGGAGCGTGATTGATAAGGTCTGGCAGGTTTAATTAAATACAAAATTTGGAATTTTATTTTTTATGGATGATAACGCCAAACAAAAAATTGCTGTAAAGTTAATAGCCGGAAAAAGTGCGGAATGTATGATATTCTTTGTTTTTGAATTGAGAGAATGAGACTTTTGTTAATAGAATTGTGCGCCTAAATTGTAGTCTCATTAATTAAATTTTTGTTTAGCACCTTTCTTTAATTATGTCTATCTAGATTTGTAGACATGCTTATATTTGGTTTTTAGGCATTGTTGTTCCTGCATCGAACAGCAATGCCTTCTTTAAAAACTTGCCGCCGGGAATTTTTATCAATTGTCTTGATTCAGTTTGGATGTATCTTTTGTATCCTTCATGAAAAAATACACTAGTAAAGAAATAAAAATACAAATGGTAATGTACCAATAATAGTATTCTTCATGGTGCCAGTTTTTTAATTGCAAGGCAATATATTCTGCAGACCCACCGAAAATGGCAACGGTTAATGCGTAAGGTAACCCAACACCAAGTGCTCTAACCTCTGCAGGAAATAATTCGGCTTTTACCACTGCATTTATACTTGTATAACCACTAACAATGATTAGCGCAATCATTAAAAGAAAAAATGCCTGCCATTGTGATGTGGTGTGGCTTAGCGCGGTGAGTAATGGAACTGTGCATACTGTACCTGATACACCGAAGGCTATGAGAAGCGGCCGCCTTCCTATTTTGTCTGATAGGGCTCCGAAGACAGGTTGCAAACATGCAAAGATGAATAGTGTTAAAAAAGACATCAATGTTGATTGTTCTTTTGTCATGTGAACGGTGTTGACCAGGAACTTTTGCATGTAAGTTGTATAGGTATAAAATGCCAGAGTACCCCCTAATGTGAGCCCTATTACTGTTATTACTGCTTTTGGATGTTTTAACAATTCTTTTATAGTTCCTTTTTTATCATCTTTTCGCTGCTTTTGGTTTTGGAATGCTCTTGTTTCGTCAAGGTTTTTTCTAAGGTAAAGTGCAACAATAGAAAGTATTGCCCCGAATATGAATGGGATGCGCCAACCCCATTCCTGAAGCTGATCTTCGGAGAGTAGTAATCTTTGCAGAATTAATTGAATGGCGAGGGCAAGCAATTGGCCGCCAATGAGGGTTACATATTGAAAACTGGAATAGAATCCGCGTCTGTTTTTTGTGGCCATTTCACTTAAGTAGGTTGCGGATACTCCATACTCGCCCCCAACGCTTAAGCCCTGAAGTAACCTTGCTGTTAACAACACGATGGGAGCCATAATGCCAATGGTTTTGTAGGTTGGAGTTAGAGCGATTAACAAAGAACCGAGCGACATTAATAATACTGAAAGTGTCATGGATTGTTTACGGCCAATACGATCGGCAATACGACCAAAAATATATCCCCCGAGTGGGCGCATTAAAAATCCTAAAGCAAATATTCCTGCCGTATTTATTAGTTGTAGAGTAGGGTTGCCTTGTGGGAAAAAGGAGGCAGAAAAATAAATTGCGAAAGCAGAATAAGCGTACCAGTCGTACCATTCTACAAGATTACCTATCGAGCCGCCAAAAATGGCCTTTAGTCTTCTTGCGGAGATTTTATCGTCATTTCCTATCATAGGTTTAATACTCAAATGTATGTAATATAATTATTATCGTAAGGATTTGATGTTGTACGATGAATGAATTAATTTGTATCTTGTATTGTTTATTTTATACACTAAAGCAGTAAGTTATGAATCAAAAAGAAATTAACGACGAGTATGTTAATGCAGTTAACAAGATCGAGACTATTCTTAAATTCGATAAACATGTTTATCCTACGGCTACCGACTTTATAGGTCATCTTTTGAAACTATCTAAAAACCATCATTTTGAAGTGTTGACAAAAGATGGTTCTAAATTGGAAGATGCTATTAATGGATAGATAAAATGAGAAAGTTAGGCGTATTGAGTTATAAGTTGTTGTAATTGCGTTGCCTGAACGACTCCGGACTGTCTCCAAACGATTTTACCTTGTTTGAAGAGTATAAAAGTAGGTACACCTTGCACACCGTATGCAGCGGCAGCGGCTTGATTTTTGTCGACATCTATTTTTAAAATGGTTGCAGTTTCTCCAACTTGTTTTTTCAGTGTATCCAGAATAGGCGACATAACTTTGCATGGCCCACACCATGTAGCATAAAAATCGACAAGTACGGGTTTATCACCTTTAATGATTTCTGAGAATGTAGCCATAATGCTATTTGTTTAAAGTTATGTTGTTTTAAAGCAACAAACAGGATGCCACTTGTAAGAAGGACAATTTCTAATATATAAAATGATAGCTTTGTAAGCTAGATTTTAATGATATGATTAGATATTGCTTTATACTGTTTATGATGATTCAACTGAACAGTTTTGCACAAGATTATAAGGCACAGATTGCAACCCACCGTGAAAACTACAAAGCCGATTTCTTAAAGGATGTACGATCGCCATTAAAGGAAGGTGATCTTAAGAATTTACATTTTTTTGAGGCTGATAGTAACTACAAGGTAAGGGCTAAAGTAGAGCTTTTAATGAATGAGACACCCTTCCAGATGCCAACCTATACAGGCACAAGCAGGGAGTATATCCGTTATGCAGTTCTTAGTTTTAAATTAAATGATGAACCTCAGCAACTTACTATCTATAAGAGCATTTCGTTATCTAAAATTGCGGAATATAAGGATCATTTATTTTTGCCATTTACTGATGAAACCAACTCAGAGGAATCGTATGGCGGTGGAAGGTACATTGATTTAAGCAGTCAGGATATTTCAGGGAATATTATTGAGGTTGATTTCAATAAGGCTTATAATCCTTATTGTGCTTATAGTGATGGTTACCAATGCCCTAAGCCTCCGGCGGAAAATGACCTGAAGCTTAAGGTGAAAGCCGGTGAAATGGTTTATACCGGAGATAAAAAGCATAAGTAATTATTTTTTTATTAAAAAAACGGACTGCCATAGGGTTGTCAGTGGGGGTAGTTTTCTTTGTATAAGAAATAAGATTAACTACTAAAAACCCTACATTATGACTACGATTAACACAACCACAGAAACAGTTTCAGCGCCTTTATTTATTAATTCCAATGCATTGCTGGATCATTGGCAAGGCCACCGGAGACTTACAAGGAGAGTAATTGAGGCTTTTCCGGAAGACAAGTTATTTAATTATTCTGTTGGTGGAATGCGTCCGCTGGCAGGTTTGATAAGCGAAATTACCAGTATGTCTGGTCCTGGCGTAAAAGGTATTGCTACAGATGAGTGGACAACCATTAATGAAATGGATCATCATACTGGAAAAACTGAAGTGAATTCCAAGGAAGAATTGTTAAAAGAGTGGGATAGGATTACAGATGAAATCAATACCTATTGGGCACAAATTCCAGAGGAGAAATTTCAGGAAGTAGTATTGGCATTTGGACAGTATGAAGGAGAAGCTTATGGTATTATCCTTTATTTTATCGATAATGAGATACATCACCGTGCACAGGCTACTGTTTATCTGCGCAGTTTAGGTATTGAGCCACCTGCATTTTGGAACAGAGATTAATTGCCTAAATTGCATGCATGGAAAAAATCTATGGTGATCATGTAAATCTTTTAACTATACCCGGTGAAGCATTTTTTCATCCGGGTTTTTTTATAGAGGATGATAGCTATATGTACCTGGATAGATTAACTGAAGAGATTGAATGGAAACAGGAACCCATAAAGATTTTCGGAAAAACTGTTCTTCAGCCACGTTTTACATCCTTTTATGGGGATGATGATGTAAGTTATACTTATTCTGGTATTACCATGAATGCTTTGCCGTGGACAACTACCTTGCAACAAATAAAAGAAAGTATTGAAACTGCTTTTGAAACTAAATTTAATGCCTGCCTGTTGAATCATTATCGCGACGGTAAGGATTATATGGGCTGGCATAGAGATAATGAGCGAAACCTGGGTAGATTTCCTGTGATTGCTTCAGTAAGCTTCGGTGCCTCAAGGATTTTTCAATTCAGGAACTATAAAGATAAATTGCCAATAGTTTCTATTGAATTGACCCATGGGAGCTTGTTGATAATGAAAGGAGAGACCCAGCATTATTGGGAGCACAGACTCCCTAAAACGGTAATTGAAACGCAACCAAGAATTAATTTGACTTTTAGAATGATTAAATCATAGCATCTGATATTTGTTAGTGGTAAAGGAGGAAAATGTTTGTTGGAATTAAGTCAGAAAAGTATTTGAAATTTTAATTGTATCTTAAACCCATTACTTTTGTTAACACTGTTAACTAAAATTAAACCAGTATGGGAATTGCAGAACGTAAAATCAGACAAAGAGAAGAATTCAGATCCAGCATTCTGGAAGCTGCGTGGCTTCAGGTGCTAACTGATGGCTGGCAATCTTTATCTATTCGTAAAATTGCTGATGCCATTGAATACAGTATTCCGGTTATTTACAATCATTTTGAAAATAAAGAAGCTATTCTTTTGGAATTTACTAAAGAGGGCTTTCAAAAATTGGCAGATGTACTTGTTGAAGTGAAGAGCAAACACACTAAACCATCGGAACAACTGGAGGCTATGGCTCATGCTTACTGGGATTTTGCTTTTGAACACAAGGAGTACTATCAGTTGATGTTTGGTCTTGGGATACCTGCTTGTGAAATGGTAAATCAAATTGCCGAAATGAAACATATGACGGGTATTATGATTACTACTATTCAAGAAGCGATTGCTTTAGGTGATAATACCGAAATCAACTATTTTTTAAAGTATCATACCTACCTTTCCATTCTGCATGGTTTGGTTTCAATAGAGATGATTCAGAAGGTTGGAAAACCTGATCCAGAGAAGAAATTGATCCTTCAGGATGCGATTTCAGGATTTATTAAATCATTTACAAATAATTAATTTCTAAAATTTCTATATTTATCGTTAACTGAAAACTGAAAGTTTAAACATGAGAAAACTATTTAACACTAATTTTAACAATGAAGGCGTACATTTTATGCTTCTTATTACCCGTATTGCCATTGCTGCGTTTATGCTTACCCATGGTCTTCAGAAATTACCATGGCTTTTAGCCGGGGGTGAGATTCAGTTTGCAGATCCTATAGGTCTTGGTCAGGCTACCTCTCTTGTATTAACCGTGTTTGCAGAAGTTGTATGTTCTGTTTTGATTTTATTAGGACTGGGAACCAGACTTGCAGTGATACCTCTGATAATACTTATGCTTGTTGCTGTTCTTATTATTCATGCACCAGACGCATTTGAGAAAAAAGAGCTTGGATTACATTTTCTCGTTACCTACTTGTTTTTACTTGTTGCCGGTTCAGGTAAGTATAGTGTAGATCATTTAATAAGCCGTAATAGTAATAGCCGTAGGCGATAATGAAAAATCTATTTGTATAATTTTTCTGAATAATCCGTTATAGCTGTTATGAAAAAGATATTATTAATTTGCCTGATGGCGATAGGGATAGCTGGTTGTGGCATAAATAAGCAGGCTCAACAGATAAAAGCGCTTGAAAGATGTAAATACAGGATCACTTCGGCTGAGGAGATCAGTTTGGCTGGTGCTGATGTAAAAAAGATGATCAATAATCAGGATATTAATCTGGGTAGCCTTCCGGGGCTTGCTCTGGGATTGTTGAGAAGGGATGTTCCATTAAGAGCACGTTTGAACCTGGAAGTGAAAAATCCTACTGGTAATGATGCTTCAATTAATCAGTTTGAGTATAAAATATTAATAAACAGACAGGAACTTGCCACAGGTTTTGTAAATCAGGAAGTAAATGTAACTGCAGGACAAGCTACCATAGTACCGGTTGACATGGAGGTGAATGTTTATCCGTTTATCTCTGACAGCAAGGTAATGAGAGAGATCACCGATTTTGTTCAGTCAGGGAAAAATGGACCTGAAAAGAAAGGAATACTTACACTTAAAATCAGACCAAGTATTAAAGTTGCCGGAGGATTAGTGAAATATCCAGGCTTTATTACTATTGATAAGGAAGTGAGCAGTAAAATTCTCCTATAAGAACTGTAGTATTTTTGCAGGATTGTTACGGATTTAAGTTTTTAATAACACTTGGGATTAATGTTTTTTAATTATTTTCGGGCTATCTAGAGTTTACATAAAATGTAATCTAAGATATTTATATGAAGTTACGTTTATGTTCGCTCCTGCTTACGGTGCTGATTCCTTCGTTAATTAAAGCCCAGAATATGCAGCAACTTAATGCTGCGGAGATAAAGCAGGGTCTTGAAGGTTTGAGTGTTGCTGGCAGTGTTTTATATATTGCTGCCCATCCTGATGACGAAAATACCAGGTTGTTGGGTTATCTGGCAAAAGAAAAAAAGGTTAGAGCCGGTTATTTATCTCTGACAAGAGGTGATGGAGGGCAAAATCTTATTGGTAATGAACAGGCGGAGTTGCTGGGGTTGATACGAACCCAGGAATTACTGGCAGCCAGACGTACAGATGGTGCCGAGCAGTTTTTTACAAGAGCGAATGACTTTGGCTTCTCTAAGAATCCTGAAGAGAGTTTTAAAATCTGGGATAAGTCGAAGATACTTGCAGATGTTGTTTGGGTGATCCGAAAGTTTCAACCTGATGTGATCATTACACGCTTCCCTGAAGATTCGCGTGCTGGTCATGGCCATCATTCAGGATCTGCAATACTTGCCCATGAGGCATTTTTGGCAGCCGCTGATCCAAAACAATTTCCTGAACAGCTTGCTTATGTAAAACCATGGAAGGCTAAACGCATCCTTTGGAATACTTTTAATTTTGGTGGTAATAATACTACTTCAGATGATCAGCTGAAAATTGATGTTGGTGGCTATAATGCTTTATTAGGTAAAAGTTATGGAGAAATTGCTGCCGAAAGTAGATCCAATCATAGAAGTCAGGGATTTGGTTCTTCCAGACAACGTGGATCAGCAGTTGAATTTTTTAGTTATGTAGCAGGTGAAAAGGCTTCGAAAGATATATTTGAGGGGATAGATTTTACACTTAATCGTTTCCCTGGAAATGGAGAAGTCCAAAAGCTTGTATCTGAAATTAACGCTGAGTATGATGTAGCTGATCCATCTAAATCGGTAATAAAGCTTTTGAAGCTTAGGCAATTGGTTAAAGGGAAGCCTTTTAAGCAGGGTTTGCTGGATGACCTGATTTTAGCTTGTGCAGGTATATGGTTTGAAAGTGCTGCTGTAAATTCATTCTATGCTATAAATACCCCTGTAGACGTTAGGATACAGGCTATTGCAAGAGCTAAACAGGGTTTTCCTTTAAAGATTAGTATTGAAGAAATTAACAGTAAAGCTTCTTTTGATTTGCCTCTTAATCAGTTCGTTTCGGAGGACAAAACAATATCTACTGCCGGTACGGGGATTACTCAGCCTTATTGGCTTGAAAAGAAGCATACTTTAGGTTCATATGTTGTCGATTCATTATCAAAGATAGGATTAGCAGAAAATCCAATTGGCTTAGATGGTCTGTTCCGGATTAAAATTGGAGATCAGGTGATTGAAAAGAAACGGCCTGTAGTTTACAAATATACAGATCAGGTTCGTGGTGAAATTTATCAGCCACTGGTAATTGGTCCGCCGGTTACAGCAACTATGAGTGAAAAGGCATTTATGTTTATTAATAATGAGCCTAAAAGAATAGTTGTTCAACTAAAGAGCTTTAAGGATAATGCTTCAGGGGTATTGAAGCCTGAAGTGCCTGTTGGATGGAAGGTTACTCCAGAGGATATTAGTTTTAACATTGCTAAAAAAGGGGAGGAACAGGTTGTAGAATTTACAATTACCCCGTCGGGAAACACAATTAGCGGTAATTTGGCTTTGAATGTTGTTGTTGATGGGAAAACATATAACCGCGGTTTACACGTAATAGATTATGAGCATATACCTACGCAAACACTTTTTCCATTTGCTGAAGCAAAAGTGGATAAAGTAGATTTAAAATTGGCTGGAAAGCGAATAGGTTATATAGCAGGAGCGGGAGATTTAGTCCCGGAGTCATTAAAGCAGATTGGTTACGATGTTATAAATTTAACTGCCGGACAGGTTATAAATGGTGATTTGTCGGGATTTGATGCTATTATTGCTGGCGTAAGGTTATATAACGTAAACGAACAAATGAAGGGCATGCAGCCTAAATTGATGAAGTATGTAAATGATGGTGGTACTTTGCTTGTTCAATATAACGTAAATGGGCCATTAAAAATCAATAATTTAGGGCCATATCCTTTTAGTCTGTCACGTGATAGGGTAACTGAAGAAGATGCCAAGATAACAATACTGAAGTCTGATGACCCTGCTTTAAATTATCCTAACAAAATTACTGATAAAGATTTTGAAGGATGGGTACAAGAGCGAGGATTGTATTTTGTTACAGATGCTGATCAAAAGTACAGGGCATTATTGGGGATGCATGATAACGGTGAAAGCGAGAAGACGGGCTCATTAATTATTGCGGATTATGGTAAAGGTAGATTTGTTTATACCGGCTTGTCGTTTTTTAGACAATTACCAGCAGGTGTTCCTGGAGCATACAGATTGTTTGTGAATTTAATATCAGTTAAGAAATAATATAAAACAGCATGGCAGAACATGACAACCCGGTACCAGAAAACCCAGAACAAGAGTTACCCCCTTTTGTTAAAACCTGGAAACAGTTTTACCGGTTGCTAATTGGCTGGCTTATATTCCTTATCCTAATCTTTTACGCATTTACAAAATATTTCGAATGAGTATTATAGATTGGGCGGTATTAATTCTTACACTTGTTGTAATTGTAGCTTACGGTATTTATAAAAGTCGGGGGGCTCAAAATATTCAAGGGTATTTGCTTGGTAATCAGTCATTGCCATGGTATCATGTATGTCTTTCTGTTATGGCTACCCAGGCAAGTGCTATTACTTTCTTATCAGCACCAGGATTGGCTTACTCTTCTGGGATGAGTTTTGTGCAGTTTTATTTTGGTGTACCTCTGGCAATGATTGTTTTGTGTATCACTTTTGTACCTATATTTCATCGTTTAAAGGTGTATACAGCTTATGAATATCTTGAACAGCGGTTTGATCTTAAAACAAGGGCGTTAACGGCGTTTCTTTTTCTCGTGCAAAGAGGGCTTTCTACGGGTATTACCATTTATGCCCCTTCAATTATTCTCTCTACTATTTTAAATATAAATACTACTTATACAACATTGTTTATTGGAAGTCTGGTGGTGTTTTATACAGTTTATGGAGGTACAAAGGCAGTTTCCTACACACAGATGCTACAAATGAGTATCATATTTTGTGGTTTATTTGCGGCAGGTGTTATGGTGGTTCATTTGCTTCCTGCGGATATTGGTTTTATGAAAGCGATAAGTATAGCGGGTAAAATGGGTAGGGCTAATGCAATAGACTTTACTTTTGATCTTAACAACCAGTATACCGTTTGGACCGGATTGCTTGGAGGCTTCTTTTTGCAATTGTCTTATTTTGGCACAGATCAGAGTCAGGTGGGACGATATTTATCTGGTGCATCTGTTAGTCAGAGCAGATTGGGATTGTTAATGAATGGTCTTGTTAAAATACCTATGCAGTTCCTTATATTATTAATTGGGGTGCTGGTGTTTACATTCTACCAATATAATAAACCACCAATCTTTTTCAACAGCTTTGAACTGAATAAGCTCGAAAACAGTAAGTATAATCAAGAACTTGATAGAATTAAAGCTGATTATGATAAAGCTTTTAAGGAAAAGCAGGTTGAAGTTAACAAAATGAATGTCGTTCTGGATCAAGCTGATCAATCATTAATTGACCAGCAAAGGAAGGCATTGCAGCAAGCAGATGAAAATGAGAAGTTAATAAGGCAACAGGCTACTGATTTAATGGTTAAAAATGATGAGCACGCAAATACAAAGGATAACAATTATATATTTCTAAGTTTTGTAACTCAGTATTTACCACAAGGTTTAATCGGATTGTTAATTGCAATTATATTTCTTGCTTCAATGGGCTCTACAGCAAGTGCTTTAAATTCTCTGGCATCAACAACAGTAATTGATATTTATAAGCGATTAATTAAAAAGGATGCGTCAGATCATGAATATTTACAAGCTTCAAGACTTGCCACAGTGTTTTGGGGGGTGATTTGTATTGTTATGGCACTTTATGCTAGTAAGATAGGGAATTTGCTGGAAGCGGTAAATATACTTGGCTCATATGTTTATGGTACTATCCTGGGTGTGTTTTTAGTGGCTTTTTATGTGAGGCATGTAAATGGGAGAGCTGTATTTTTTGCAGCCTTAGCAACTGAGGCAGTGATTGTAATTATTGGTAAACTTGATCTGGTAGCTTACTTGTGGTTGAACGTGATTGGCTGTTTGTTAGTAGTTCTTTTGTCTGTAATTATTCAAAGTTTAATGAAGGAACCTGAAATTTCCAATGAGAAAAATAGTATTTAATATGGTAAGAAGCTTTTTAACTGTTTTTATCTGGACAATTTCTGTAGCAATAGCATTTGGCCAGCAAGTATGGAAGAAAACGACGGATGAACTGATATTTAATAATCCCCCATTTGAACAATGCCATGCATCTACGTTAGTTGAAATTGATGGGGGGAAACTAATGGCTGCATGGTTTGGGGGAAGCCATGAAGGAAGTAAAGATGTAAGAATCTGGTTGTCTGTAAATGAGCATGGAAAATGGACTAGTCCGGTTGCCGTTGCAGACGGTAAAGTTAATGGTGAATGGTCATATCCATTATGGAATCCGGTATTGTTTAAGACAAAGAAGGGGAGGATTTTTTTATTCTATAAGGAGGGACCTTCGCCTAGAGAATGGTGGGGAATGGTGCAAACTTCAGATGACAATGGAAAGACGTGGTCACCGAAAAGTCGGTTACCTAAAGGAGTGTTAGGGCCAATAAAAAATAAACCCATTGAGTTAGCTGATGGAACAATTTTATCTCCATCAAGTACTGAGACGGATGATAAATGGAGCGTTCACATTGAAAGATCCACGGATGGGGGTAAAACATGGGCAATTATTCCTGTTGATCCGGATAGTAAATTTGATGTAATTCAACCAAGCGTATTGGTATATGGAGGTAAGAAGTTACAGATACTATGCCGCAGTAAGCAGGGAGCAGTGGTTGAGTCATGGTCTGATGATAATGGAAAGACATGGGGTAAATTAAACGCGACCACTTTAATGAATCCAAATTCAGGAACTGATGCCCAAACGTTAAAAAACGGCGCGCACATGATTGTTTATAATCCCACTGTACCAGGAAAGGAGTGGTTTAATGGACGCTATAAACTAAATGTGGCCTTATCAGAAGACGGGAAAAAATGGGCTGATATTTTGAAACTTGAAGATGGTGATACCAAAAAGGAGTTTAGTTATCCGGCAATTATCCAAACTAAAGACGGAAAAGTTCATATTACTTATACTTTTGATAGGAAGAATATTAAGCACATAGTACTAGAGCAGATAAAAAAATAAAAAACCGGATGCTGATATATGGCATCCGGTTTTTTATTTTACAGATTTAAATTACTATTTTTTTGCTTCAGCTAATAAGCCTGTGTGTAATCTGATATACTCAGGGTTTTTGATTTCAGTGGCTAATTTTATTCCTTCTTCTGCTGTAGCAGCGGCAGCTTTTTTATCTCCTGATTTTAATTGAACCCGGCCTTTTAATAATTTAACCCAGGGAGCTTTAGGATCTGCAGCTTCGGCAGCAGTAGCCCATTCAAGAGCTTTGCTTAGGTCTTTTCCAGATTCAAGATAGTAGTATGCGGCCTGGAAATAAGGTTTTTTATCACCTTTCATTGCTTCATCGATCCCCGCCATAACTTTGGCATCGAAATCAGTGGTTAGATCAACTGTTAAAGCCGTATTTTCCCACATTAACTGTAATTTGGCAGTAGCCGGATAAACATCTGCAAATTGAATAGTAAATGTTTCTACTTTTTCTTTAAGCTTAGTCGGCTTAACCTTTATACGCAATACGTCATCACTTTCTTTATACTCGTAAGCACCCCATTGTTTTGATCCTTTATTTATGATTACAGTCCATTCACTTTCACCTGGAATTGTAAATAATTCATATTCTCCTGCAGCAAGATCTTTCCCCCCAATTTTAACTGCTTCAGTAAAAGCAATAGTAGTTGCAGAGTTGGCACCAGTTCGCCACACCGAGCCATATGGTTCTAATCCACCAAAGATTTTGCGTCCTTTAGTGTTTGGGCGAGAATAACTGATTGTTACTTTACCCAAACCAAAATCCTGAGAAATGGTTTGTCCTGAGCTTGGTTGAGGCATTTTTAAGCCTTGTGCTTTAAGCTCAGATTGTAATGATACCGCCAGGGCAATAAACAGTACTGTCGTTAATGTCTTTTTCATGATCATAAATTTGTTTTAGGTGATCAGTCAATTTAAACTGATCTAAGTTTTGTTGTCGCTAAATTACCACTTATTTAATGCTTTAATTCAACAAAATCTTAAATTCGCTGCTATGGTTAATTTGCGCACTTCAATGGCTGTTTTATCGGTCTTTCTTATCTCATGTTCGGGCGCAAAATATGCCTCAAGGCCGATGTTGGAGACTGGAGTTTCTAAAAAGCTGGCTATTTATCGTAAATCAGTTTTAAGTAATATTAACTATAAGCTTGAGCTGGATATTCCTGAGAAAAGGAGTGAAGTTATAAATGCTGTTGAAGAAATTGTGTTCCAGCTTGGTACTAATCAATATCCATTACAGTTGGATTTTAGAGAGGATGCAAAAAAGATCAGGAGTTTGCATGTAAATGGAGTATCTGTTACAGTGAATTATCAGGATGAACATTTGATTATTGATACCAAATATTTAAAGCAAGGTGGGAATTTAATAAGTTTACACTTTGAAGCAGGTGAGGCTGCGCTTAACAGAAACAGTGATTACCTATATACTTTGTTTGTTCCGGATAGGGCCCGAACTGTTTTTCCTTGCTTCGATCAGCCCGATTTAAAGGCAACATATAATTTAACCTTAAAAATTCCTGCAGATTGGAAAGCGTTAGCTAATGCTACATTAAAGGATTCGGTTGTTAGTGATAACCGTAAAACTTATAGATTTAACACTTCAGATACTCTAAGTACCTATTTGTTTGCCTTTGCAGCAGGAAAATTTACACTTGCAAAGGGGAAAACCGGATCTATGATGAGTGATTTTTTATATAGAGAAACCGACTCACTAACAATAAAAAATAGCCTGGATGAAGTGTTTAATATCCATACAAGATCATTGGAATATTTGGAGAAGTGGACTGGGATTCCTTATCCCTTTCAAAAATTTGGTTTTGTAGCTATTCCGGATTTTCAATTTGGAGGAATGGAACATGTAGGAGCAATTCAGTATAAATCGTCGGCCTTATTTTTGGATGAAGGAGCTACTAAAGATCAGTTGAATGGGCGCAATAACTTGATAGCTCATGAAACTGCTCATATGTGGTTTGGAGATCTGGTTACCATGAATTGGTTTACTGATGTATGGATGAAAGAGGTTTTTGCAAATTTTATGGCCGATAAAAGCAGTGAGGGTATTACTGGAAAGGAAGCTTTTGACCTTAAGTTTTTGATAGATCATTTTCCTGCGGCTTACGGAGTAGACCGAACAACAGGATCAAATCCAATAAGGCAGGACCTGGATAATTTAAAGGATGCCGGAACACTTTATGGAAATATCATTTACCATAAAGCGCCGATTATGATGAGGCAACTGGAACGCTTAATGGGAAAGGAGAAATTTCAATTGGGGGTACAGGAATACCTGAAAAAATTTGCAAATAAAAATGCATCATGGCCGGATCTTATAGCAATTCTTGATAAGTATTCGGATGATGATTTGACTAAATGGAATAAGGTTTGGGTAAACGAAACAGGAAGGCCTTTAATAGATTACTCCATTAAAGGAAATAATAATAAAATTAGCGAATTCATAATTAAACAAGTTCCAGAGTATGGAGCAAATAGAATTTGGCCTCAAATAATAGAAGTTACTCTATATTATCCTGATCACAGTAAAGAGTTAACAGTTAGCCTAAATAGCAAAGAAGTAAAATTAAAAGCAGCCGAAGGCATGG
>Ga0157371_10002198_pt1 | contig 18932 bp, 22 predicted proteins | sample C45metaG_FD_113462 | JGI IMG/M metagenome (GOLD analysis project Ga0157371, IMG submission 113462) | Corn rhizosphere microbial communities from Kellogg Biological Station, Michigan, USA - C4-5 metaG | ecosystem: Host-associated > Plants > Roots > Rhizosphere > Soil | place: USA: Michigan...
AGAAGTTTATCATCAACTTTTTTCTTGGTTAGCCCAAAAACAGCTATAAAAGCGCCAATTCATTCTTCTTTACAAGCGAATGATCAGTTAAAAGTATCCTGCAAAATCAATGTTCATCTTTATATTTCATTAGAATTTGATGAGCAGGATGCCCGACTGGTGTAAGTTCAATCAGACGCTCAACGGCATCAATCGCCTCTGGAAAATGTGCAAGGTGTTTTAATAAAGCATCTGTTTCATTGGCTTTAAAAATCGCTTCACTCAGGCGTGATTCAAGGCAGTCTCGCCATGCAGATAAAAAAGGACTTTCAGTTTTAGCTAAAAATACACCTTTGCATAATTTTAAAGCGGATTCGGTATAACCCGCATCTAAAGCATTCTCTGCTTGCAAGAAATCTGCCTCAACATGTGCCAATAAACGATAGGGCCGTGAACCCAACATGCCACCCAAGATATCGCGCAACTGCGACATTTCAGCTTTTAATGTGCCGACACTTACTTTTCGTTCACCATATAGCGCTTGATGTAAATTTTCCAGATTCATCCCTTGTGGACACAACGCAAGAATGGTCAAAATTTCAATTTGTCGTGGTGTCAGTACCACGATCTTGCCATTGAACAACACTTGTGGCACAGCAAAAGCCCGGATAAATAAATGTTGTTGCTGAAACTCTAGCAATGCCGATTGAATAATTGAGGCACAACGTTCAGCTGCCAGTAATCCCAAACTATTGTGATGATTCCATGTGGTTGACAGATCAATCACCCCTAAAACTTGTTTGGAATATGGATCTATAATTGGAGAGGCATAACAAACCCAGTCATGCACAGAAGACATAAAATGTTCGTTAGAAAACACACAACTGGATTGTTGGGTTTTTAATGACAGTGCCAAAGCATTGGTTCCCACCAAATCTTCTCGCCATTGTCCACCAGCAATAAAATGAACACGTTCTGCGGCATTGCGCATTTGCCCACTTGCGGCTGACCAGATAATGGTACTGCCGATATCCCCTACTGCAGCAACCATTGCCGACTGTTCTGCGATATGAGTTAATTCATCACGACAATGTTCGATGGCTTTTTCTAACAGTGTTTTTCTTTCTTGTTTTACATTCATCAAGGGTGCAGCATCACGATCTTTGGGAATCGCAGCTGAATTGGAACGTTGCCATGAACTTGCAATACTCTGCCCGAGTTGATCAGCATGTTTTAAAGACAAACTACTACTTTGGCGTAATTGCTCAATTAAACTCCGTTTATTTGATAACTCTTGTTGGCTTAACATACGCTACTTCCTCTGTAATTCGTTAAAAAATATCCTATCCTTTCTCTGTTGTTTTTATCCAGCGGACCTGCTTATAAATTACTCTAGCACATTAACACAGTGAGCTTAACCTCAGTCAACACAACTCATACCAAAGCGTTAGAATAAAACCAATTTTTTCCAATATTTAGCAATTTTTCAATAAACAAGAAAATATTGCCAAAGATTAAAGCATAGCGCAAATGTGTCTTGGATTTCATCCAACCTTTTCCCTACCTTTGACTCTCTATGCTCAAACCATCATGTAAACAATCATTGTTCATACATGCCATATTAAACACATCATGAATGATCATGAATATAAGTAAAGGGATACTCTTATGCGTTATGTAGATCCAAATCAGCCTGGTTCAAAAGTACAGTTCAAAGCCCAATATGAAAACTTTATTGATGGCAAATGGGTAGCACCTGTTAAAGGGCAATATTTTGATAATGTCTCTCCTGTAGATGGTAAAGCCTTTACCAAAATTCCACGTTCTTCTGCGGAAGATATCGAACTTGCATTAGATGCAGCACATAAAGCCAAAGCTTCATGGAACAAAGCATCTCCAACAACACGTTCAAATGTACTGCTGAAAATTGCAGATCGTTTAGAAGAAAATTTAGAATTACTAGCGGTTGCAGAAACATGGGAAAACGGTAAGCCAATTCGTGAAACATTGGCAGCCGATATTCCTTTAGCAATTGACCATTTCCGTTATTTTGCAGGTTGTTTGCGTGCACAAGAAGGTGGTATTTCTGAAATTGATGAAGATACCATTGCTTACCACTTCCATGAGCCTTTAGGTGTAGTTGGTCAGATCATTCCATGGAACTTCCCTATTCTTATGGCAGCATGGAAACTTGCACCAGCACTTGCAGCGGGTAACTGTATTGTACTGAAACCTGCTGAACAAACACCATCAAGTATTTTAGTTGTTGCTGAACTCATTCAAGATATTTTACCGCCAGGCGTTTTAAATATTGTCAATGGTTACGGCGTTGAAGTGGGCCGCCCACTGGCAACCAATCCACGTATTGCTAAAATTGCATTTACGGGTTCGACTGCTGTTGGTCAAATGATCATGCAATATGCAACTGAAAATATTATTCCTGTGACACTTGAGCTTGGTGGTAAATCACCAAACATCTTCTTTGAAGATGTCATGGATAAAGATGATGATTATTTAGACAAAGCGCTTGAAGGCTTTGCCATGTTCGCTTTAAACCAAGGTGAAGTATGTACTTGCCCATCACGTGCCTTGGTTCAAGAAAGTATTGCCGATAAATTCCTAGAAATGGCAGTTGAACGTGTAAAACGCATCAAAACTGGACATCCTCTAGATACAGACACCATGATTGGTGCTCAGGCATCTCAAGAGCAACAAGACAAAATTTTGGGCTGTATCGCAACAGGCCGTGCTGAAGGTGCTCAATTGCTTACAGGTGGTGGCAATCGTCAGGAAGTCGGTCAAGGTTTCTATATTGAACCTACCATTTTCAAAGGCGACAACAGTATGAAGATTTTCCAAGAAGAAATTTTTGGACCAGTGCTTTCTGTCGCAACATTTAAAGATTATGACGATGCAATCCGAATTGCCAATGATACGATGTATGGCTTAGGCGCTGGTGTATGGTCGCGTTCTGCGCATACCTCTTATCGTGCGGGTCGTGCGATTGAAGCTGGTCGTGTATGGACCAACTGCTACCATATCTACCCTGCACATGCTGCATTCGGTGGTTATAAGAAATCAGGTATTGGCCGTGAAAACCACAAGATGATGCTCGATCATTATCAACAAACCAAGAATTTATTGGTTAGCTATTCAACCAAAGCAATGGGCTTCTTCTAAGTTTAATAGTTGATTTACACTTTAAAAAAGCGAACTTCGGTTCGCTTTTTTTGGTCATGATGAAGATGCTTTTTAATTCTTATCACTATCAATTCATTCATTATTTTATACAGATTGCGATGATTCGCTAAATTTAGTCGGTTGTTGGATTCATCCAAACATCTTCATAGCCATGCTTATCAATAATGACATGATAACCGTGCTCAAGCGCCAAATAAGGTAAAATTTCAGGTAAATATTGCTGTAAATGCGAGGCATGCAGCGGTTGATAAAAATCATCAGCGGAAGAATATTCTCCACAGTGAATAAACCAAGAAACATTGTCTGGTTTTTTAAGCGCAACTCGAACTGCATAAATCGGTTGTTGACCTAGACTCTGTAATGCAATTGCAACCCTATCCGACAGATTAAATTCGATATATTTTGACTCATATTTTTTGCAGATTTGCCGTTGTAATGTTTCTAAATCCATCAACACATTCCTTTATTGCTTGTTTAGTATTGTTTGTTTAGTTGCATAAACCAATACGTTCAAATCAGATATATTGAGATCAGCAGCAAAATTATTTAAGTCTTTTCCATAACATTTTAATATTTTCGAAGCTATATCCCACCACGACTCTTAAATTCATCATCAATAACATTGTGAAAAACACAATCACAAACATCACTAAACTTCGTGGAAAAAATTTCTGATCTAAAACAGATTTATAAGTATTCAATGCTAAATATAAAATGATCAAAAGTGTGTAAAACAACAGTTGAAAGTAGATTTTGTATCTTGGCTTTTTCTCAACAATTTCCATCAAATATACAGACAAAGCCAATGCAGAAAATGCGGTAAAAATGAAAAAGCCGAGTACCCATAAAATGCTAAAGCTTTTGATATGGCTGATTGCCCATAAGGATAGGTTAGCAACACAGCCACATAAAATAAATGCTGTTTTAGGACGTTCTATGAGTTTATAAATCAAATCATTCATTCTCTGTGCTTATACTCTTCTTTTGTTCTTTTGCGAAAGGCTCACGATAAGATGCTAAACCATTTGTGCAATATCAATAAATGCCTGTGTAATTGGACTCATCTGTTTTTTATTCTTCACTGCCAGACTAATAGACCGCTTGATATTGGGTGATAAAGGTAATTTTTGAACATTGGGAAACAGCGTCATCAACTCTTTGTTCAAGGCCATATCTGCGACAATTGAAACACCAGCACCATTGTTCACCATATTAATAATGGTCAAAATTTGAGAAAAATAACATTTAATTTTTGGACTCAGATTGGCTTTTCTAAACATCTCTGTCACATGGTTTTGACTGCCTGCTGAGGTCATTAAAAAAGGATGTTCTACCAATTCATCCAATCGAACTGCACTTTGTTGTGATCGTGCATAGGATTTGGGAATAAGTGCTACAAAAATATCCTCAATCACAGGAAAAGTATCAAAACGTTCTTCAGGTAAAACCACAAATCCAACATCAATAGTACGGTCATGAATCCATTGGGTAATATCTTTGTCCGTTCCTTCTTTAATAAACACTTCAATATTTGGATATTTTAAACTAAATTTTTCTAGAATTAAGGGAATCAGTACATTAGAAGATGAAGCACCAAAAGATCCAATTCTTAAAGTCCCAGAATGAAATCCTTGTATATCGGAGATTTCTTGTTTTAATACATTAGAAATATTCAAAATTTCTTTCACATGCACTAAAAGCCGTATACCCGATTCAGTTAGCTCAACTTCATTATGATTGCGATAAAACAATGTGACTGACCAATCTTGTTCTAAGCCTTTAATTGCATGAGAAATCGCAGATTGAGAAATTTGCAAACGCTGCGCTGTGACAGTAAAGCTTTTCTGTTCAGCCAACATGGCAAAAATAGTCAGTTGAGTAAATGTCATCGCCACTCTATCCATGAGTAAAAACTCATTTTACCATGAATAGGCATAAGTCATATTCTTGATTAAAGTTTACTTGGGTTTAGCTTACAGATGAAAAAATCAGTGGGTAGGACTTGGTCGAATTAGGTTCTGCATAGAGCGTTCATCATGCTACAAATGATTACTATTCTTTTCCCATCCATCGCCCTGATTGGTTTAGGTTTTTATCTGTTCCAGTCACGTATCCTTGATGAAAAATTCTGGAATGGCGCAGAAAAGCTCAATTACTATATTTTATTTCCAGCCTTATTGTTTAGTTCTCTTGCAAATGCAGATATGAATATGGGGCATCTCAATAGCATTCTTACGGTCATTTTTTTAATTATGGCCATGATCATTGCTGGCGTTTATCTGTTTGCAAAGTTAAACCGCACACCTATTGCCCAGATCGGTGTATATGTTCAAAGCTTGATTCGTTTTAATACCTATCTCGGCCTCTCGATTGCCACGACACTCAATAATGCTGAAATCAAAAGTATCTTGGTCAATATCCTTGCTATAGCGATTCCGTTGGTTAATGTTGTTTCGATCCTTTCACTGACAGATAAAAATCAACTGAATATTAAAAATATTTTCTGGTCTTTAATCAAAAACCCACTAATCAGTTCTTGTATATTGGGTATTACATTTAATGTTTTAAACATCCCTATTTGGTCTGGCTTTGCAAATCTGTTAAATGCTTTTTCAAGTAGTAGTCTGATGTTGGGCTTATTGTGTGTGGGAACAGCAATTCAGTTTTCGACGCTTAAAGTTTATCTGAAAAAGTCTTTACTTATTAGCCTATTCAGATTATTGCTGATTCCGCTTATCGCCTTTGTATGTTTGCAGTTTTTTGATCTCAGTCATGCCGCCGTAATTGCCATCATGATTTTCTTTTCTATCCCAACGGCATCTTCCGCTTATATCTTAACCAAACTGTTAAACGGCGATCATCAATTAATGGCTGCAAGCATCAGTATGCAAACGCTTTTATCAGTTTTCACTTTGGCTCTGATCCTTGCGCTATTACAGCATTATTATGTTTGATCCGCTATATTTTTGATTCGTGTTTGTGCATCAAATATTTTACTGATTTGATATGGTTTGGCTTTTTTGTAGAATTGCTGTACTGCATGGCAAGCTGCAGCACAATACAACGCAATTCTCTCATGCTAGCAGTCTAAATCATAGAATCAGAATCTATAAGCTTATTTATCAAGATTTAGCCAATTCCATCTCAACAAAATGAAGATGATCAACGCCCCAAAACATTTCATCGCCAATAAACCATGTCGGTGCACCAAAAACACCACGCCCAATGGCTTCTTCTGTCATATTTTTTAGTTGGGCTTTAACATGTTCATCTGAAAGCCAAGTTTGAACCTGCTCTGTACTAAACCCCAATGATTGAAGCAAGCTAATAAGTTCATTGATATCATTTAAATTACGCGGATGCCCAAACATTGCATCAAATAAAGCGTTTAACACTGTTAAGAATTTTTCAGCTTGATAAAGCTGAACCGCTGTAATCACGCGCATCAGATTTAAAGTATTAATAGGAAAATAGGGATTCATTTGTATTGGAATATTCCAGAGTTTTGACCAACGCCCCATATCGATCATTGAATAACTGGCTTTTGCTGGCACAGCCATTGGACTACTGTTCCCAGTGGCTTTAAAAATCCCACCAAGCAAGACTGGCTTCCAAATCACTTGCGCTTGATTTTGTTTTGCAATTTTTTGAATCTGATAAAAGCCTAAATAACTATATGGACTACCCAAATCAAAATAAAATTCTACCTGTTTCATTCAGTGTTATTCCTTAACTGTACTGATCATGTTTTTATCGTACTACTGCAAAAATGATTCTAGAAAAAACTTAAATCATCCAGACGTACTCTCGCTATACAAAGATAAAGCCAGCTGCTTATACAACATGACTAATAGCAACTAGCAACCATTAATTAACTTACTAATATAAAGTGACTTACCATTTTTCCATCCAAGGACGTAAATCTAGCTCATGTGTCCATGCATCACGTGGTTGCTGGGCAAGATGCCAATAATTTTCAGCAATATGTTCAGGATTTAAAATACCATCTTGGTCTTTTTTCTCATAAAGATCAGGAAAACTATTTTTAATAAAATCTGTATCAATTGCACCATCAACTACCACATGAGCCACATGAATATTCTGTGGACCAAGTTCACGCGCCATACTCTGTGCCAAGGCTCTAAGTGCATGCTTTGCCCCTGCAAATGCTGAAAAATAAGCAGCACCACGTAGACCAGCAGTCGCGCCAGTAAAGATCAATGTCCCGCGTTGTCGGCTTACCATTCGTTTCGCCACTTCACGACCAGTTAAAAAAGCAGAAAAACACGCCATTTCCCATATTTTAAAATATTTACGCGCTGTTTCTTCAAGTATGCTACATGGAACATTGGCACCGATATTAAAAACCAGTACCTCTATTTCGCCAATGTTGCTTTCAATTTCTTCGATCAATTGTATAACTTGCTGTTCTTTTCGAGCATCAGATGCAAAACCATATGCTGTTCCACCTGCCTGTTCAATCTCATCAATCAGTGGTTGTAACTTGTCAGCATTGCGACGGGTCATACAACTAATATATCCCCCTTTGGCAAAACGTTTCGCAATTGCGCCACCTGTTGCATCACCTGCTCCAATAATCAATGCAACCTTCTGATTTGATGTTGTTATTTCATCTTGCATATCATGCTTCCCTTTTTGCATAACGATCGTTATTATAACGATTACTATGTTATAGTTTTACTAGAGCGTCAAGGAAAAATTTGATTGAGGAAAATATGCGATACAAATCTGGCTATAAAGAAGAAAAAAGAAAAGAGCTATTAAAAATCAGTGGACAGCTTGCTAAAAAAGATGGTTTTGCTGCAACCGGTGTAGATGGCTTTATGAAAGCTGCTGGTGTGACCAGTGGTGCATTCTATTCACATTTTTCTTCCAAGCAGGATTTGTTTAAAGCATTGATTGAAAACGAACTCAAAAATAGCATTCAGATGTGGCAAAACAATCCCCATGAGCAGGCTGAGTTATGGATTGAATTTGAACTCAATCGTTACTTAACCCTCTCGCATGTTGAACATCCAGATTATGGTTGTGTATTGCCAACACTCGCTACAGAAGTTGCACGTTCTGATGAGGAGATTAAACAACGCTATCAACAAGAATTACAACGCGGTCATGACCTATTTACTCAACGCCTCGGAAGTGAAGAAAAAGCTTGGGGCGTCTTATGTCAACTGGTGGGTGCTATACTGATAGCAAGAAGTGTTTCTGATGATTCGGTTAAATTGACCATTTTGGAATCAAGCAAACACTGTATTTATTCGATGTTGCAAATCACAGCATAAATTTAGTTTTCAACCCAATACAATCTAGTATAAATTAGCAATATTCTCGTTAAATCATTATAAAACCATGACTTCCTCCACACACGCTTTGCCGAAGACAATCTATGCCATTCAACATTTAGCATTTGAAGATTTAGGTATTCTTGAAGACACTTTTTATGATTTGGGCTATCGTATACGTTATTTTGAAGCGGGTATGGATGATTTAAAACAAGCATTTGAATTTGAAGGTCTAGTCATCATTCTAGGCGGCCCAATTGGCGTTTATGAAACAGAAGATTATCCTTTTTTAAATGATGAAATCGCTTATCTTAAACAACGTTTGGCCAAGAATTTACCCACAATTGGCATTTGCTTAGGTGCACAATTGATTGCACATGCTTTGGGTGCAAAAGTGTATGCAGGCCATCAAAAAGAGATTGGTTGGAGTCAATTGAAGCTAAATCTAGCTCAAAATAATCCCTTATTACCGCTTGTTAATACCGAAGTTTTACATTGGCATGGTGATACCTTTGACTTACCTGTACAGGCTGAATTACTTGCCAGCTCAGCAATTTATACAAATCAAGCGTTTAGAGTTGGGCAAAATATCTTGGCGTTACAATTCCATGTCGAAGTTGCGGCAGACGATATGGAAAAATGGTTGATTGGTCATACGTGTGAATTACGCAAAGCTGGCTTAAATATTCCTCATTTACGATCTGAAAATGAAAAATATGCAGCAAATCTTGAATTAAAATCACCACTGGTTTTAGAGCATTTTATCAAACACTTAAATGTATAATCTATTTATCTATATCAGCATGAAATAGACTTTTCTGTTTCGTGCTTTTTATAACTTATTTACTCTTCATCCATAAATACGACGTTACTCGAAATATAATATCAATACTGCATTGCCTATATTTAACTGATTATTATATTTAACTGATTATTATATTTACATTAAAAAGATATTCTTTATTTACACACAATATTACTTAATCAAACTTAATATTTTACACTAAATCATACCTGATCATTATGTTTGAGCTACAGGATTATACAGAGTAGATACATTAAAGCTTGCTGATTTATTTATACTGCATACTTTAAAACCAAGACTTTGTTTGCAATGAATAAAATATATATTGGCGCTTCTGTGCTCATGACAACACTTCTTTCTGCCTGCTCTACCCCTGAAGTAAATAATCAAAATGCTAAACCGCTTGGCATGGCCAATCCTGCAAGTGTGTATTGTCAAAAAATGGGAGGAGAATCTCAGATTAAAAAAGATGCTTTAGGAAATGAAGTAGGATATTGTAAGCTTCCAAATGGAACAGTGGTTGATGAATGGAAGTTGTTTAGAAGTGCACAAGGCGATGAGCAAGCTGCTACTAAATAATTTTGAATAATCGCTGCGGAATATAAACAATAGATAAGCCTTCTGGAATGACTGATTTTCTATTGGCATAAATTTCAGACTCATTACTGTATATTCACTACGGTAATGAGTTGCTCCATCATTGTCATAGTTAAAATAAATTAGATCTAAACATGCATTAAATATAAACAGTATTGTATTTATTTTGGGAATATTGAATAAATGAAAACCTACCAATCTAAACAGGAACTGATTGTTGCAATTAATAATTCATTAAAGCAATATTTAACAGAATTTGAAGAAATATCCGAAGACTTAAAAGATCATAAAGTTGCGGCTGTAGATAAAACCCCTGCCCAAAACTTAGCCTATCAATTGGGATGGGTAAATTTATTATTAGAATGGGAAAGCAGAGAACTTGCAGGTTTCCCCGTTTCAATGCCGAAAGAAGGCTATAAATGGAATAACTTAGCAAGTCTATATCAAAATTTTTATCAAACCCATGCCCAGCATCCATTAAAAGAAAATACTCAGTTATTGTCTAAACGGGTCAAAGAAGTCACAGACTGGATTGAAAATCTAACAGATGAAGAACTATTTGAAATAAATCAACGTAAATGGGCAACCACACCTGCCAACTGGCCATTGTATAAATGGATTCATACCAACACTGTCGCCCCTTTTACCAATTTTAGAGTTCAAATCAGAAAATGGAAGAAACTCAACATAAATACTGAACCAACTAAAAAGCCTTAACAGGTTATTTTTTTCAGTTCTAAGTATTGAGTAATGGTGTTATTTAATTCATCCAAATAATACTGTTTTGGTTTTTCTTGCCCCAAGGATTTGTCATATTTCATTAAAGCAGGTAGGTATTCTGTTTTATAGACACGCTCATATTCACCACATAATAATGCTCTATTTACCTCAGTACTGGTATTTTCATCATCCAGTTGCTCATGCATGACTTCAATGGATTTTTCTTTTTTCATCAATACCAAACTATTTTTATCCTATATCACCTTCTCAATTTATCGATAACAATTAAAATTTGAGTTTTACTAAAGTACGTATTAAAATCTTGATTAAGTAACAAAATCAAGATTTGATATAAACAGATCGAATATCATTCACTAAAAGTGCAGAGCGTTAAAATTCAATCACTTGTAGTTTTATTGATTATCAGCCATCAAGGTGTAAAGAATTTAATCCATGTCCCCTAGAAATAAGCCAAACAGAAAACAATTGTTATCCTCTGCTTGGTCAACAGATCAAGATTGCTTTCTGATTGAAAACAACCATTTAACTGTTGATCAATTGGTTGAAATACTGCCCTACCAACATGATGAAATTATCGCAAGAAAAAGTCAACTTGGACTGCTTAGAAGAGATTTTTACATGAAAAAACTACATGACTTGTAAGCAAAATTACAATATCCCCGCATCGGGCGCGACATAATGAATATATATATTAAATACTTAAATATAGGGCTATGTCATGAACAACAAGTTTAAAATATTAACGCTCGTCGGTGGAATATCATTACTGAGTGTTGCGGCATTTGCTTATGCAGGAAATGAGAAGATTCAAACCGTTAAAAATGTAGATTTAAAGAGGTATCTGGGTACTTGGCATGAAATTGCACGCAAGCCAATGTATTTTCAAAAGAAATGCGATTATAACGTTACTGCTGATTATTCCTTAAATGAAAATGGCTCAATCAACGTGGATAATCGTTGTTACGATAAAAATGGCAAGCTTCAACAATCAATTGGCGAAGCATCTGTACAAAACGCGCCTACAAATTCTAAATTAAAAGTGAGTTTTTTACCAAAAGTACTTCGTTGGTTACCTGTAGGGCGTGGTGATTATTGGATTTTAAAGCTGGATGAAAATTATCAAGTTGCATTGATTGGCACACCCAATAAGAAATATTTATGGTTACTCAGTCGATCTCAACAGCTTGATCCAGTCACGACTGAAGAATATTTAAATTATGCTAAAAGCTTAGGATATGATTTAAGTGATTTAATTGAAACCAAACAAAAATAAATGCATACAAGCCCTCTTTTTGAGGGCTTGTTGAATCTGGCTCATTTTATACGATTGCACTATAAGCCCTTTTGATCAATATTGTCTACGAAATGAGACACAACTGATGAGCAAGCCCACAACCATCAATGCTCCGGCACAGATAAAGGTAAATTGCATCCCATCAATGATTGCTAAAGCCGTTGCCTGATTGAGCTGATTTGTGCCAACACCGAATGAAAAAATAGCTCCCATCACAGAAGCCCCGATAATTAAGCCCATATTACGAGATAAGCTAAGAAGTCCTGATACCATCCCTTGTCGAGCTTTAGGAACATCCGCCAAGGTCATCGTATTGTTGGCTGCCTGAAACAACTGATAACCTGAAGTCAAAATAATAATAGCTATAATATAGCCACTTATACCTATCAATTTCGGTAAGATAGCGAGCATCAAGCTACCGATAATCAGAAAAATCAACCCTATAGTGACGATATAGCGACTTCCCCAACGATCGACAAGTCGACCCGATGGAATCCCACTTAAGATAGCAACCACTGGCCCAATTCCCATAATCAAACCCACTTGCATTTGATCCAAGCTTAGACCAAGACTGAGATAAAAAGGTCCAATGACAAGTGTGGTCATCATAACGGCGGCAACCAACAAATTAACCATGAGGTTTGGCGTTATGTTCTGGTCTGTTTGCAAAGAAGTTAGTGCAGGAATTTGTTTTTTAATGTAATCATTAGGCAGCAGTACCCTAGCCAGAATAATCGCGATACCCGCAAGTATAAACTGTAATCCAAAAATGCTTTGCCAACCGCTCACGACAAGCAGAAACCCGCCCAACACTGGTCCAAGTGCTGTACCTAAAGCAGATATTGTTCCAAGCATTCCCATTGCTCTTCCCAACTGTGATTTACTGACAGTCTGACGTGTAAGTGCCATTGCAAGTGTCATTAAGAATGCCGCACCTATTCCTTGAAATGATCGTGCAGCAACCAATATCCATAAGCTGGGTGCAACACTACATAGCAGTGAAGCCAAACTGAATATAATCAGTCCAACGATCAGCATAGACTTACATCCATATCGATCACCTAAGCGTCCAGCAATCACAACCGTGATCGTCAACGAGATCAGATATCCAATTACAACAGCCTGTACTTGAATAAATGGCAGTAAAAAGACCTTAGCTAGTGTGGGTAATGCGATATTAGCAATGCTTGTTCCCAGCGATGCCAATAACATGGATAACGCCAAAGTGATCGTGATTCCAGTTTGGGTCTTGTTTGTCAATGTTAATGATTCTGTCTGCTCTGTCATGTTGTGCTCTTGTCAGCAGTGGTGTTTAATCACATACTACTAATTCAAGTTGACTTGAGGTCAAGTATGAAATTTCTTGATATTGGTGAAGTTTCAGCAAAAAGCGGAATTAAACCTTCAGCACTACGCTATTACGAAGAAATCGGTCTGATTTTCTCAATTTCTCGCCATGGATTACGTAGACAATTCTCTTCGGAAGTTCTGTTACGACTCACTTTGATTTCAATGGGGAAATCAGCGGGCTTTTCACTTAAAGAGATCGCAGCAATGTTCGATAGTCATGGCGCACTTGATCTTTCCCCAAGTGTTATTCATCAAAAAGCCGATGAGATTGATCTTCAAATTCATAAATTGATCGCACTCCGTGACATACTTCGTCACGTAGGTGACTGCCCTGCACCATCGCATTTGCAATGCCCTAGTTTTAAGCGACTTGTTGAGAAGGCTGGTAAAAGTAAGCTAACTTGAATGCAATTAAATTCAAAGAATTAAAATTATTGGTATTCAAATAGTGCTGGGTACTAGAGAGATTCAATTGAAAAATTTTGATTAAAAGATAAAAAGAAAGAAAAGTGTTAGAAAAAAAGCAAATGTAAATTTTATAAATTATGACTGTTGATAAAAATACAGGCTTCTCTATGAGAGGATCACATCTTATCTAATTTTTCTTTATTAAATTCAATCTTATGCAGTATTATTTAATCACTTATAAATATTGGCCTAATTAAATGATTAAAAAAATCAAAGTTAAAACTATACTTTATGGGTTTGGAATCACACTACTTGGCGGTTGTGCTGCCAACTCAGGTATTGTGCCCATGGGAAGCAATACTTATATGGTATCGCGTCAGGCTGCATCAGGATTCACAGGCATGGGAACATTAAAAGCCGAAGCAATGAAAGAAGCATACTCTGAATGTAAAAAAACGGGCAAAGCAGTTAAGGTATTAGAAACAATTGATGCTAAACCTCCGTATATTTTAGGTAATTTCCCTAAGACAGAAATTAGATTTAAATGTGTGGTGGAAGAATAAAATATCACCTTTTGAAAAGTAATAGACGATAAAAAAGGCCTATAAAGCAAGTTAAACTAACTTTACAGGCCTTTAATCTATTTAAATATTACTTCGCTACAGAAGCTTCTGTTGTAATATTTACAGTGATTTTATCACCTACATTCGGGACATATGCCCCTACACCAAATGCTGAACGATTAAATGATGTCGTTGCATTGAAACCAATTGATTGTGCTTTAGTCATTGGATGCTCACCTTGTTTGTTTAAAACAGCATCTAAAACAACAGGCTTAGTCACATCTTTTACAGTTAAGTTACCTGTAATTTTGTATTTGTTTTTACCTAAAGCTTGAACTTTCGTACTTTTAAAAGTGATGTTTGGATACTTTGCAGCATCAAAGAAATCTGCATTTTTTAAATGTTCATCTAATGCTGCGACATTGGTATTTAAACTAGACAATGGAATAGTTACATTGACAGATGAGTCTGCTGGTTTTGCATTATCAACAGAGATCGTACCTTGAATGTCACTGAAGTTTGCAGAAGGAGTTGAAAAACCGAAATGATTCCAAGTAAATACTGTTGCTGTATGTGTTGGATCAATTTTGTAATCTACAGGTTTTGCCATGCTAAAAGTTGCAACTGATGCTACAGCTAAACCCAATGTTAATGCTTTAAAGTTCATCTTTATATTCTCGCTATCGAATGGATATTAGTTTATACACTTCCCGTATAAATTCATTGTTATTGATAATACGATATGTTGCATATATGCAACGATTCTATAATGACCATTTTTAAAACTTGATCAAGACCTTAAAAAATCAACATAAAATATTGTTTTAAATAATAAAAACAAATTAAACCAAGTATGGATCAGAAGTTAAATTCAAATCTAAAATTTATAAAGCAATAAATTACACTAGATCATTTTACGGAAATTTTATGTTTATGGTACTGGTCTTTTTTATCTAATGAACATTTTATGGCGAATATTGCTCAAGCGCAAATCAAAATCATGAACACCTATTTGTACATGATTTTTATCATGGTATCTCATTGGAAGAAGCTGAAAGACGTATTAAGAAGATGATGAATAGCCTTGTCTTAAATTTCCTAGTTCAAATTAATTTTTATACATCAGTATGAGAATTTTCAAAGTTTTATTTTTATTAATCAGTTTATTAAACTTAACTTCTATACAGTTATCACATAATTCTCTTTTTACAAAAAATCAAAGCCCCTTTCGGGGCTTTTAAACTTATAACTTCTCAACCAAGACACGATCGACTTGCTTTAAACCAGATTGTTTTTCATGGTTTTTACGGCGGATCTTAATCAGCTTGTCTTCTTGAAAATCTTGTAACAGCAACTCAACTGCAACCATAGATTCAAGCGGCAAATCTTGCCCAATCCACTTTTGCTCACCTGCGTCCATCAAGGTAATTTCATCACTAATTTGTTCATAAAGGCTCATATTTTCCTCACTTTTGGGATATGTATCACTATGTTTCATGAATACCCAATGAATGGCACAACTATATACCTATTGCTAAAAACTGCTACTAAAATTTAATTAATTTACAAACAAATTTCACAAAATAAAAACGCCCTAAATGGGGAGTTTTTATACCTTATAATTCAGAAATTTATATTTAAATTTAGTACTAAATATTTCTAACTACATCTAAAATTGAGCAGGGTTCTTTGTACCATAATACATTCGTCTCAAATAAAACCGATTGCCAAGACTTACACTATTTTTAAATCAATAAATATTTTTAGCTCCTTATTATTGGAGATATTTTTATACGATAAAAAAGCAAAAAACCCACTGAAAAGTGAGCTTAATATCTACTGGATTAGCATAATATCGTCCGCTCTAACAGAAATATCCCTATACCTTGATCAAGGTGAATAAGCTTTTACTTGGGCAACATCATATTGATCTTTAGCAAGCTTTCCTTGTTTAAAAAGCCAAGTTGCTACTTCTGGCCATGACCATAAAGGAGACTTAGTGGATACACCATATATTGGTGTAGGAAACAAACCATCACCGCGTTTATTCAATGCATATAGTGATAGTGCTTGGCGACTTAATCCTGCACGCTCAGCCATTTCAGATAATGAGGCAACCCCATTCTCTTCCAAAACTAATTGGTTAAATCCAGCCGATTGAATATTTTCAAATGCAGAATTAATCGCCTCAGCAGCACTGCTCGCTTCGCGATCAAATTCCAAATAAACTGTACTATTTGAACTACAAATCAAAGCATCATCACAACCAGCTTCAAATAATTTATCTTCTAAATTCTCTATATTTGGACGTGCATCACGAATCACAATTGTAAAGTGATAAGTATTCATTGTTCACTCTCCATTGCATTGATTAACATTACGAATAATTTGCTTTGCATGATTCTCTGGATTTCTAGGCGTACTCCATACACTCATTTGATGCTCCGTATGCCCTGCTATACAACGCAGTCTACAAAATGCATGTGATGATTTACCTGATTCCACCACATCCCACCCATTTTCAATTGCATATTCGATTGCTTCACGAATATGCTTATTAGGATGCTTATCCATGGTTACACCTATTCTAAATAAATTATATGCCTACATGTTGACACATGTCAACAAAGCTAAAGTGCATGACACTCTGTTTCTAATTTTTTGATTAATTTCATTTATAAAAACATTCAAATTTTTTAATTCATCACTCAATTGAAGAATCAGTTTATCAAGCTCAAACTGACTTTTCACGCTTTCCCTGTGATCACTCTCACAAGGGAACTCTATATCTTTTACTCTTAGTGGTGATCATCATAATTTAGTTTCAGCACACCACGAAAAAAAACAACAAGTAAAATAAACACCCTCCTAACAGTTATCGATGATCGCGCTTTTAGTCAATGCTCTGTCCATTCAAATAAACAATACTGATCTATTTTAGATAGCTTAAGGTTAACCTTCATATTTCTTAGAAAAAAATTAACTTTAAACACATGGTTTCTATTTTTTCTTTTAAAAATTTAACACACTGCAATAAAAAACGCCCCTATCGGGGCGTTTTCATATTTAAAATGATGTAAGAATTAAGCAGTTAATTCTTTTACAGCACCAACAACAGCTTCAGTGGTAATACCAAAGAATTGGAATAAATCTTTGGCTGGTGCAGACTCACCATAAGTTGACATACCAATGACTTTGCCGTCTAAACCTACAAATTTCCACCAGTAATCTACATGTCCAGCTTCAACTGCAACACGTGCACGGATATTTGATGGTAATACTGCTTCACGATATGCAGCATCTTGCTTCACAAATTCTTCAGCACATGGCATAGACACCACACGTACACCGTCAAGTTGTGCATATGCTTCCATCGCCAATGAAACCTCTGAACCAGTTGCAATGATGATCGCTTTTAATTCGCCTTTTTCTTCAGCCAATACATAACCACCTTTCGCAACATTCTCAATCTGAGCCTGAGTACGTGTTTGGAATGGTAGGTTTTGACGAGAGAAAATTAACGCAGTAGGACCTTCGTTACGTGTTAAAGCAGATTTCCAAGAAATAGACGCTTCAACTGTGTCACATGGACGCCATGTATTTAAATTTGGTGTACCGCGTAAAGAAGCAATTTGCTCAACAGGTTGATGCGTTGGTCCATCTTCACCTAGACCAATTGAGTCATGAGTATAAACATGGATTACACGTTGTTTCATCAATGCAGACATACGAACTGCATTACGAGCATATTCCATAAACATAAGGAATGTTGCTACATAAGGAATGAAACCACCATGCAATGCTACACCATTGGCAATTGCAGTCATACCAAACTCACGCACACCATAATGTACGTAGTTACCCGCAGGATCAGACTCAACCCCTTTCGCGCCTTTCCAAAGTGTAAGGTTTGAACCAGCCAAGTCAGCAGAACCACCTAAGATTTCAGGTAGTAAAGGTGCAAATGCTTGAATCGCATTTTGGCTTGCTTTACGTGTTGCAATGGTTTCACCTTTTGCATTCACTTCAGCAATATAAGCATCTGCTTGTGCCAAAAATTCTGCAGGCAAGTCACCATTCACACGGCGTTTTAACTCAGCGGCTTCTGTTGGATATTTTGCAGTATAGGTTGCAAAAACGTCATTCCAAGCAGCTTCTGAAGCTGAACCTTTGGCTTTTGCATCCCAAGCTGTATAGACATCAGCAGGAATAACAAACGGCTCTTCTTTCCAGCCCAATGCTTCACGAGTTAATGTAATTTCATCATTACCCAATGGCGCACCGTGGCAATCTTCTTTACCTTGTTTGTTTGGCGAACCTAAACCAATAATCGTTTTACAGATAATCAACGTTGGTTTCGAGCTTTCTGCGCGCGCAGCAACTGTTGCGGCACGAATTGCATCTGCATCATGACCGTCTGCACGAAGTACTTGCCAACCATAAGCTTTAAAGCGCTCTTCTGTATCGTCAGAGAACCAGCCTTCTACTTCGCCATCAATAGAAATACCGTTGTCATCATAATAAACAACGAGTTTTCCAAGACCTAATGTTCCAGCAAGTGAACATGCTTCATGGGAAATACCTTCCATTAAGCAACCATCACCCAAGAAACAGTAAGTGAAGTGATCTACAACTTGAATATCTTCTTTATTAAATTGTGCCGCTAAAGTTTTCTCAGCAAGTGCAAAACC
>Ga0157371_10002200_pt1 | contig 18914 bp, 18 predicted proteins | sample C45metaG_FD_113462 | JGI IMG/M metagenome (GOLD analysis project Ga0157371, IMG submission 113462) | Corn rhizosphere microbial communities from Kellogg Biological Station, Michigan, USA - C4-5 metaG | ecosystem: Host-associated > Plants > Roots > Rhizosphere > Soil | place: USA: Michigan...
CTGATGAAACTCTTTTATTCTTTTCTACAATTGAGTTGGAATATTATCTAAATAAAAATTTACTCTATTTATTTGTTTACTATTATCATCTCAATCCGGATCAACTTCTATTGGCTCCTCAAGGTAGTAGATCGTAGCACCGCCGAGCATATCACTTATTTGTTTTTTGTAAACATCCGCTTCTTCTTTCGTTCTGAAATTTCCAAATTTGATCCGGATATAAGGATTGGTGTACCACATATAAGGTTTTTGTTCAGGAAATTTTTTCAGCAATTCGGCACGAACTTTAAAAGCATAATCTTTATCACTCGTGTTTAAAACCATCAACCTGTAACCCTGTGCACTATGAATTTGCTTTTTATAATTGGCGGCATTTAATTCTGCTTCCTTTCTTGCTAAAATATCGAGCCTGTAATCTTTAAAAACCACCACCTTATTTTGCGGAATGGAATCATAAGATTGAGAGAAAGCATCGTTAGCAAAACCAGCCAATAATAAAATAAATAGTTGTTTCATCGTTTATTTATCAATACAACAAATCTAATAACATCCTTTACTTTCAAAAAATAAAGAAACAGAATCTTTTGTTAGAAATGACAATATTTGGAGCGTGATGGTTGCAACCAAATTGTCTTTTACAAAAATTTTAAATTGTTATTCTATACTTTCTTTTACTATTTGTACGCTCGCGCTGCAGCCGATCCTGTTTGCTCCCGCGTTGATCAACTCTTTTGCAAAAGAATAAGACCTGATACCGCCACTGGCTTTGATTTTAATGGAATCTACAAGATGAGCTCTTATTAATTGTACATCATGTATTGAAGCGCCTTTGTCAGCAAAACCGGTAGAAGTTTTCACAAAATCAACTCCTGTGGCTCCGTAAATGTCGCAACATTTAATGATCTCATCGTCACTTAAAATGCCACTTTCGATGATAACTTTAATGACTTTATTTTTATTCCTGATGATTGGCATCACTGTATTGATCTCGTTGCCTATAAAAGTCCAATCGCCATTTTTGATCGCTGAAATATTTGCCACCATATCCAGCTCATCCGCGCCATCTACAATCGCCAAAACGATTTCAGCCACTTTGGCTTCAATAGCACAATAACCAAACGGAAAGCCAATAACCGTAGCCACTTTTATTTCAGCATCTCTTAAAAATTCTTTTGCTTTTTTTACATATAACGGCGGAACACAAACGGCCGCAAAGCCATATTCCAAAGCTTCTTTACATACTTTTTCTACATCTGAAATCGTGGTAGCTTGTTTTAAAACGGTGTGATCGATATACCGCGCAATATTCATTTTCATAATCTTAATACATTCTTTTTAAAAAAAATGAAGATAGGGATTTCAATGATTCATGAATAAAATTGCTTTTTTCACTTGGTTTTTTTTCTTTAAGAAGAGTAGAAACGCCCCTGCATTTCACAGCAAGTCGTTTTCCTCTTTTAACTACTTTTGCAGCATTCTTAATTTCGGCTTTATTAAATTTTAAAATGTCTTCAGAAAAAAAACACCTAAAAGGCTTCGGGTCTACTGCTATCCATGCAGGACATGAAACCGAAGCGAATAACGCTCACCTTACTCCTATTTATGCAAGCAGCACTTATGTTTTCGATACAGCAGAACAGGGCATGCGCCGCTTTAGCGGCGAAGAAGCCGGTTACATTTACAGCCGTTGGGGAAACCCGAGTTTGAAAGAAGTGGAAGATAAAATTGCTGCGCTTGAAAGTTTTGGAATTGAAGAAAATGGTAAACCATTGCAATTGAAATCACGGTTGCATGCGAGTGGTATGGCCGCGATCAGCACAATGATTCTAGGAAATTTAAAAAGCGGCGACAAAATTCTTTCTCATTATTCTCTATATGGAGGCACACAGGAATTGATGAACCGCGTACTTCCGGGTTTGGAAATTGAAGCAAGTATTATTGATTTGCGTGACTTAAATAAAGCAGAAGAAGCATTAAAAAATGATTCCAAAATTAAAATGCTTTACCTTGAAACGCCCGCCAATCCTACTATCCAGTGTGTGGATATTGAAGAACTGACGAAGATCGGAAAAAAATATAATGCTATTGTTGCCGTTGATAATACGTTCGCCACTCCTTATCTGCAACAACCCTTTAAATATGGTGTTGATTTTGTCGTTCATTCTACCACCAAATTTTTAAACGGCCATGGCACTGCGATTGGAGGAGCGATTGTGGGAAAAAATATTGAATTGATGAATACCAGGATGGAAAAAGTGCACCGTTTGCTTGGCGGAAATGGAAATTCTTTTGATGCTTTTTTATTAACCCAGGGAATGAAAACTTTGGAAATAAGAATGGAAAGGCACTGCGCCAATGCAATGAAAGTTGCCGAATTTTTGGATCAACATCCGGCGATAAATAAAGTAAATTATTTGGGGTTGCCTTCACACCCGGATCATGCAACTTCAAAAAAACAGATGCGACATCCCGGTCCGATGTTAAGTTTTGAAATGAAAGGAGGATTGCAAGCAGGAAAGAAATTTATTGACAAGCTACAAATGTGTGTAAGAGCGGTTTCGCTGGGAAGTTGCGATACACTTTTATCACATCCGGCTTCCATGACACATTATGGAGTGCCAAAAGCAGATCGCGAAAAATATGGAATTACAGATGGTCTGATAAGGATGAGCGTGGGAATTGAAAATATAGAAGATATTTTATCTGACCTGGAACAAGCGGCGAGCGATTAATTAATTATTACATGGAAGTAAATATTAGAAGAGCAGTAAAAGAAGATTGCAAGGCAATGATGCAATTGATAAACGAACTGGCACTTTATGAAAAGGCTCCGGAAGAAGTTACGGTTGATTTCGAGCATTTCGTAGAAAGCGGTTTTGGTAAAAACCCTGTTTGGTGGGCTTTTGTAGCTGAAGTTGACAGAAAAGTGATTGGTTTTGCATTATATTATATTCGTTATTCCACGTGGAAAGGCCAGCGGCTTTATTTGGAAGATATTTTGGTAAATGAACCTTTTCGGGGAAAAGGAATTGGCAAATTATTATTTGAGCGTTTGATAGAAGAAACAAAAGAAAAGAAATTTTCCGGAATGGTTTGGCAGGTTTTGAATTGGAACGAACCCGCGATTAATTTTTATAAAAAATTTGAGGGTGTAACTTTTGAAGATGAATGGCTCAATTGCGCTTTGCCTGTTTAGCCACCGATTAAACAGATTACAGTATAAAATAAAAATTCGCAATATTTCTTCATTTACTGTTTCATTAAATCAATGAAAGTTTAAAATAGAAAATAATGGCAGATAAAATTTTGATGGGAAAAGATGGAAAGATAGTTGTGCCGGATCAACCGACCATTCCTTTTATTGAAGGAGATGGAATTGGTCCTGATATTTGGGCGGCAAGCGTGCGTGTTTTTGACGCGGCTATCGAAAAAGCTTTTCATGGAAAAAAGAAAATTAATTGGTTGAAAATACTCGCAGGTGAGGAAGCTTTTAATAAAACAGGTGAATGGATGCCGAAAGAAACTATGGACGCATTCAAACAATATTTGGTAGCCATCAAAGGACCTTTGACAACACCTGTTGGCGGCGGCATCCGCAGCCTGAATGTTATGTTGCGGCAGGATTTGGATTTGTATGTCTGCCTTCGCCCGATAAAATATTTTGAAGGAGTTCCTTCACCAATGTGGCAACCTGAAAAAGTAAACATGGTTATTTTCAGGGAGAATACAGAAGATATTTATGCAGGCATCGAGTACATGGAAGGCACATCTGAGGCAAAAAAATTACTCAACTTTTTGCAAAACGATCTGGGTGTAAAAAAGATCCGTTTTCCTGAAACAACTTCCTTTGGAATAAAAGTAGTAAGTAAAGAAGGCTCTGAAAGATTGATTCGTGCAGCGATTGAGTATGCTATCGCCAATAAACTTCCGTCGGTTACTTTAGTTCACAAGGGTAACATTATGAAATTTACCGAAGGTGCATTTAAAAACTGGGGATACGAACTAGCCGAACGGGAATTCAAAAATTATGTTTATACCTGGAATCAATGGGAAGCCACCAAGAAAGACCGCGGGGAAGCAGTGGCTAATGAAGATATGCGAATCGCAGCAATCGGCGGCAAAGTGATCATTAAAGATGCTATTGCAGATAATTTTTTACAGCAAGCGTTACTTGCACCACAGGATTATTCCATCATTGCCACTTTAAATTTGAATGGCGATTATATCAGTGATGCTTTGGCAGCACAGGTTGGCGGAATCGGAATTGCACCGGGAGCGAATATTAATTTCAAAACGGGCTACGCGGTTTTCGAAGCTACCCATGGCACAGCACCACGATTTGCCAATACCAACAGCATGAATCCTTCTTCATTAATTTTAAGCGGTGTGATGATGTTTGAATATTTAGGTTGGCGCGATGTTGCAGAAAACATCACAAATGCGGTTGGAAAAACAATCAGGAATAAAACCGTTACCATCGATTTTTATAACCTGATGAAAGGTGGAACGTTATTGAAAACAAGTGAATTTGCAGATGCGATTATTGAGAATTTGTAGGCTTTTGATGTGTATAGATTTGGCTATATTTGTGTATAAAGAATTTAAAAAATGAGAACAAATATTGATATAGATGATAAACTATTAGAAGATGCAATTAAATGGACAGGACTAAAAAGCAAAAAAGAAACAGTTAACCATGCTCTCTCTGAATTAATTAAATTAGAAAAAAGGAAAAAACTTCTTTCTTTAAGAGGCAAAGGAGTATGGGAAGGAAACTTAGACGAAATGAGAACTTATGATAAATGGGACAATCGTTGATTCGAGTGTGTGGGTTGATTATATTAACGGAGTTATCGACTTTAGGACAGATACTACTGCAGAATTGATAAAAAGAAATCAGTTATTTATGCTGCCGATTATTCTTCAGGAAGTTCTTCAGGGACTAAGAGAAGATAAATTGTTCAATTCATTCAAAGAAACGTTATTGCCTTTAGAATATATCAGTTATAATCAAATAGCGATGGCTATAGCTGCGGCATCATTATTCAGAAATTTAAGGGGAAAAGGGATTACTATCAGAAAGCCTAATGATTGCCTGATTGCGGCTATTTGTATTGAAAATAAAATTGCGCTTCTCCACAATGACAAAGATTTTGATAATATTGCAAAACACACTTCATTAAAAATATATAAACGAAACAATGGCAAAAATTAAAGTAGACAACCCGGTAGTAGAACTTGATGGCGATGAAATGACAAGAATCATCTGGAAATTTATAAAAGAACAATTGATACTTCCGTATGTAGATGTAGACATAAAATATTACGATTTAGGAATCCAGCAGCGTGATGAAACAGACGACCGGGTGACAGTTGATGCAGCTAACGCGATAAAGAAATATGGTGTAGGAATCAAATGTGCAACAATTACTCCTGATGAAGCAAGAGTAAAAGAATTTAATTTAAAACAAATGTGGAAAAGCCCTAACGGGACGATCCGCAATATTTTGGATGGCACTGTTTTTCGTGAACCAATTGTGATAAAAAATATTCCAAGATTGGTTAGCAATTGGACAGCTCCTATCATAATTGGACGTCATGCTTATGGCGATCAATATCGCGCTACAGACGCTGTTATAAAAGGCAAAGGAAAATTGACCATGACTTTCACACCTGAAAATGGCGAACCTCAAACTTATGAAGTGCACGATTTTAAAGGAGACGGTGTTGCCCTTTGTATGTACAATGTCGATGAAAGTATTGAAGGTTTTGCAAGAAGTTGCTTTAATATGGCATTGAATAAAAAATGGCCTTTATATCTTTCTACAAAAAATACGATCCTGAAAAAATACGACGGTCGGTTCAAAGACATTTTCCAAACTATTTATGAAAATGAATTTAAATCCAAATTTGAAGCAGCAAATATTACTTATGAACATCGATTAATTGATGACATGGTGGCAAGCGCTTTAAAATGGAACGGCAATTTTATCTGGGCTTGTAAAAATTATGACGGTGATGTGCAAAGTGATACCCTGGCACAAGGCTTTGGTTCGTTGGGTTTGATGACTTCGGTTCTAATTACACCGGACGGAAAAACACTGGAGGCTGAGGCGGCTCATGGCACCGTAACGAGGCATTATCGCGAACATGAGAAGGGAAATCCCACCTCAACTAATCCCATCGCTTCCATATTTGCATGGACAAGAGGATTAGCTTTCCGGGGAAAACTTGATAATAATCAACAATTAATTCAGTTTGCTGATGCCCTCGAAAAGGTGTGTATTGAAACTGTTGAAAGTGGTAAAATGACAAAGGATTTGGCCGTGTGTATCAAAGGCAGCAAGGTTTCCCACGGAACCGATTATTTATATACAGAAGAATTTTTGGATGCTATTAATGAAAATCTTAAAGAGAAATTAGGCGAAATCAATCAATAAATAAAAGTCATTGTGTTTATTTGACATTTTAGGAACAAAATTTGTGTTCGAAAACCGTTAACGAATTGCCTTTCAGAAGCATGCATTAAATTAATCATCTTGAAAAGTGGAAGCGTTTAATTCTTCATGGCAGAAGTATAAGAAAATTGTAAAATGAATCGTTATAGTTCTATCTGCTTTTTTTCAAAACAACGTGCAGATAATTCGCTAATTTTTACAATTGTGTAGAAATAAAGTAGCAATCGGAGGTTTTAAGTTTATGTTTATTTTTAACCTTAAATAAAATTGAAGTAAAATCTTCCGGCACTTGCCTGAAAAGAAAAAAATTTATGTTCAAAATTCCGGTTTATCAAGCCCGGGTTAAACATTAAAAATGTCCAAAATTCTAGTTGTTGACGATGATATCGATATCCTGTCTGTAATGGAAATACTATTATCCATGAAAGGTTTTGATGTAGAAGTTATCTCTAAAGGTGAAAATACAATTCCTAAGATTGAAAGTTTCAAGCCTGATCTTATTTTATTAGATGTGCTTATTTCAGGCCACGATGGAAGAGCTATTTGTAAAGAATTAAAATCAAACAAATCAACCAAAAATATTCCTGTAATAATGTTTTCCGCCCATCCGGGCGCAGCGGCCACAATTGGTGATTATGGCGCAGATGATTTTATCGCCAAGCCTTTTGATGTAAACAACCTGATGCAAAAAGTAAACAACCAGCTCAAATCAGAAAAATAATAATTTCAGTTTTTCGGTTCTGGTTTTCCTCAAAATTTTAAAATAGGTTTCAGTCAAACTCTCTTTTAGTAAACAAACAAATAAACTTAATTTCCATTTTGAAATTATTCTATTTTGAAAATGGAAGAAAGAAAAAAATTACCGCGGGTTGTCAGATCGCCTTTCCTATTTCGATTATTCCTTTTAATAAAGAGAAAATATTTTTTACCTGTACTGAAGGCGAAGAAATCCGCACGGCTGTAGAGGAATCTGTTACAGCTAACGAAGGAAAAATGATTACTGTAAAATCAACAGGAAAAAATAAAAAAGATGAATTGATAGCAGAGTTTTTCTTCACCTGGTCTTTCAAAACAAAAAAATGAATCATTTGTTGTTCCACTATTTTTTTTCGTTTACCCCTGACCGTTATCCTCTAAATTATTTACCGGAAGTAAAGAATTTGCAAAAACGGCTTTTTTGTAATTAACTTTATTTTCTTTTAATCATCTTTAAATTGGTTTTATGAAAATTGCTTTTCATGGAGCAGCAAGAACGGTTACAGGTTCAAAACATCTTCTTACGCTCAGCAACGGGAAAAAATATTTATTGGATTGCGGCATGTTCCAGGGAATGGGATCAGAAACTGATGAGCTAAACAAAGAATTCGGTTTTAATCCTGAAGAAGTAGATTATATGATCCTCTCACATGCTCATATTGATCACTGCGGACTTATTCCAAAACTGGTAAAAGATGGTTATCGGGGAAATATTTATGCCACTCCGGCAACGAAAGATCTTGCTTCTATTTTAATGGCAGATAGTGCGGGAATACAGGAAAACGATCTTAAATATGTAAACAAAACCCGCGCTGCACAAGGGAAATCTTATCTGTCTCCTCTTTATACAATGGAAGATGTAGACAATTGTGTGAAACAATTTGAAATCGTTGATTATGGAAGTTGGTTCAAAATTGATGACAATGTTCAGTTCATGTATCTTGACGCAGGTCACATCATTGGAAGCGCAACTGTGCATTTAAAAATAACCGAAAATGGAAAAGAAACACATCTCACTTTTTCAGGTGATTTAGGAAGATACAGGGACGTAATTTTAAAGTCGCCGGAAGTGTTTCCGCAGGCCGATTATATAATTATGGAGTCCACTTATGGAAATAAAATTCATGAAGATATTACCGGCACTCCCGATAAACTTTATGATTGGATCACAAGAACGTGTGTTGAGAAAAAAGGCAAACTTATTGTTCCGGCTTTTAGCGTGGGCCGCACCCAGGAAATTTTGTATGCTTTAAATCAATTAGAGAATGAACATCGCTTACCCGATCTTCCTTATTATGTGGACAGTCCGCTAAGCCAGGAAGCAACACGGGTTATGGAAAGTTACCCGCAATATTTTAATAAGAGAGTTCAAAAATTATTGCAAAGTGATCATGACCCATTTAATTTTAAGGGATTGCGTTTTGTCAAATCTGTTGAAGAAAGTAAATCGCTCAACTATAGGAATGATCCAATGGTTATTATTTCTGCAAGCGGCATGGCTGAAGCAGGAAGAGTAAAACATCACATTAGTAACAACATTGAAAACAGCCGCAATACGATTTTATTAACCGGCTATTGCGAACCAAATTCATTGGGTGGCCGATTGAAAATGCATCCAAAAGAAGTGGGAATCTTTGGACAGACACATGAAGTACATGCCGAAATTGGTGAAATACAAAGTATGAGTGCTCACGGTGACTATGATGATCTTTGCCAGTGGCTTGCTTGCCAGGATCCGCAATTTGTAAAGAAATTATTTTTAGTTCATGGAGATTATGATGTGCAAATTGATTTTAAGAACCGGCTTATAGGTAAAGGTTTTGCGGATGTTGAAATTCCGGCAAGACATACCGAAGTAGGTTTGGGATAAAAGCAGAAATTTTATCTCAAATAAAATAAAAAAGAACAATATTAGTTTGTTTACTGTACCTGCTATTCAGCTTTTTTATCCTTGAAAACATCATCCACAATTTTCACCGGCTTCTTTCTTTTTTGGAGCGCTTCTTTAATTTCATCTGCTAATATTTGGGTAGAATCACCAACATGATGAATAAAAATTAGATCAGGATTATTAAATGAAAAGACAGAATTAAATTTATTTATCGAAACACCTTCCATTTCATCAATCAATAAAATAATGTCATACTTTCTTTGATGAAAAAGTTCTACAGCACTTTCATCATCTGTGGTTGCAGTACATTCCCACTCTTCAGTTTGATTTATAAAGGAAGATAATTTCTGTAATACAAGTGAATCGCGTCCGATTGCCAGTATTTGAATTTTTTCCATAACAATTATTTTGTTTCATTAAGACATGTCTATACAAAAGTAGGATATCTGAATTTTTTGAGTGATTTTTAACACATCCGCTTGTCATTATTTTCTCTCTGAGCATTGATTTTTTGTTATTTTTATTTTTTACCAAACTCTTATCACTTTACAGGAAATGAAAAAATTTTTGTTGTTTTTTGTTGCAAGCCTTTGTTTGCAACAACTGTTGTTTGCACAAGATGCAACTCCTTATTTTGCCTCTTATCCAACGCTCACTCCGGATGGAAAAACTTTAATATACAGTTATGATGGAGATCTTTGGAAAGCTCCGGCTGATGGAGGCGTTTCTACACGCATTACTGCGGGTCAAGGTATTGCCACAAATCCAAGAATTTCGCCGGACGGTAAATGGATTGCCTTCAGTAGTTCTCAATTTGGCAACTATGATATTTACCTTATGCCGCTAGAAGGCGGAATAATTAAACGTTTAACGTTTCACAGCGCTAATGATTATGTTGAATCGTGGTCGTGGGATAGTAAATATATTTATTTTACTTCCAACCGCTACGATCGCATATCCGCTTATAAAGTAAATATCAATGGCAGCACGCCCGTTCGCGTTTTCAGCAATAATAATTTTGATTATACTCACAACACTTTTGAAGATCCGGTTACCGGTGAAATATTTTTTGACAATACATTTGAAAGTTCCTTTTTTGCCAATCGCATTGGTTACAAAGGCCCTTTTAATCCGGATATCCAATCCTACAATCCTATAACGGGCAAGTATAAACGCTATACCGACTGGATTGGAAAAGACATGTGGGCGACCGTTGATAAAAAGGGAAATATTTATTTTGTTTCTGATGAGGAAAACGGCAAATACAATTTATACACTTTTGTGAATGGCAAAAAAACGCCACTTACCAATTTCAAAACTTCTATTATGCATCCGTTCGTAGATGCTGCCGGAGATAAGATCGTTTTTGAAAAAGATTTCCAGTTGTATTCTTACAATATTGCCCGAAAAAAATCTGAAAAAATTCCACTAACAGTATATAAAAACAATACCCTTTCTTCTTTGCAAAATTTAAATGTCGGCGGCAATATCAGCGATTTTGACGTTTCAACTGATGGTAAAAAGCTGGCATTTATTTCAAGAGGAAAACTTTTTGTTTCAGATTGCAAGGGGAAATTTATTCGTGAAATAAAAACACCGGGACGTGAAAGAGTAATGGAGGTTTATTGGTTAAAAGACAATAAAACAATTTTATTTGGTCAAACTTATAAAGGATTTGAAAACCTGTTTACAAAGAATATTGAAAGTGACGAACCGGAAGAACAAATCAATAATGTTGAAAAAAGCTGTCGCAGCCTCACTTTCAACAGTAATAAAACCCAGGCAGTTTATCTCTGTGGCAGCGATGAAGTGATGTTGCTAAATCTGAAAACAATGAAAAGTTCGCCAATTGCCAAAGATGAAATTTGGGGAATTGAAAATTCTTTGCCGTATTTTTCACCTGATGACAGGTATGTAATGTATACAGCCCATCGTAATTTTGAGCAAGATATTTTTCTGTATAATATTGCCGATAAGAAGACCCGCAATATTACCAACACTGGCGTTAGCGAATCAAATCCTTATTGGTCGCCCGATGGCAAATACATTTATTTTGTATCAGACAGGACACATCCTTCATATCCTTATGGTTCACAAAATGAGAAAATTTACAGGATGCCTTTGCAAAAAATTGCGCAGCCTTATCGCTCAGACATGTTCGATTCTTTATTTGTACAAAAGAAAGAAGAGGCGAACATTGATTCAACCGCAAACTTAGAAAAAGCCAAAGGAGGTGCAAACCTGAAAGAAGATTTCATCTCGAATCCGGTTATGAAAATTGATTTTAGAAATATGATGGACCGGCTTCAACAAATAGGTCCTGGTTTTGGAAATCAATCCGATGTATATGTAATTCAAAATGATGAAAAAACCTTCGTCTTCTTTATTTCAAATCATGAAAATGGAAAACCGTCGTTATGGAAACTAACCTTAGAACCTTTTGAAAAACCTAAAACGGAACCAGTAAGAAATGCTGATGGAGGTAATCTTGTTATTAAAGGATATAAAGATCATTATTATGCGCTTAATAAGGGAAACATAAATAAATTGGACATAAATAAAAGTTCACTCGACAAAGTGGAGATCGATCATCCTTTTACCATAAATATGGATGATGAATTTAACCAGATGTTTTATGAAGCATGGGGCGATTTACAGGAAAATTATTATAACGAAAAATTCAATGGAGTTGACTGGCAATCTATTCGCGACCATTATGCTTCTTTCCTGCCTCAACTTCAAACCAGAAATGATTTCAGAATTTTACTGAATGATATGATGGGCGAACTTAATTCTTCTCACTATGGATTTTCAACATTCGGGGCTGACGAAAAAACTTATTATAAAACTACTACTGCTTCTTCAGGCATAATGTTTAATAACGATCATCCCTATATAGTTGATCACATTATCAAAGATGATTGTTCAGATCTTCCTGAAATTGATATTCAAAAAGGAGATGAGTTGATCAGTGTTGACGGTGTGAAGACGGATAAAAAAGAAAATCGTGAATCCTATTTCATGAGAGCTGAAATCCCGGACGAAATGATTCTTGGGTTCCGACGCGGTGCTAAAACTTTTAAAATAAAAATTCATCCTTCTTCTGCAGGACAAACACAAGATCATTTGTATGACGAATGGATAGACGCAAACCGGGAAAGAGTTGATGAATTAAGCCACAGGCAGATCGGTTATGTCTATATGAAAGATATGAGCACCGATGCACTCAATAAGTTTGAGCTTAAGATGGTTTCAGATTCTATTAACCAGCGCAAAGGATTGATACTCGATCTAAGATATAACACCGGAGGAAATGTTCATGATAAAGTGTTGCAGTTTTTATCACAGCTTCCGTATTTGCAATGGAAATACAGGGATGGTAAAATGAGTCCTCAGCCTGATTTTGCCCCTGCCGCAAAACCAATCGTTTTATTAATAAATGAACAAACTTTGAGTGATGCTGAAATGACAGCAGCAGGGTTTAAACAATTAAAACTGGGAAAAATAATCGGTACAGATTCTTATCGCTGGATTATTTTTACAAGTGCAAAGTCACTGGTAGACGGTTCTTCCGTAAGATTGCCATCCTGGGGTTGCTTTACACTCGATGGAAAAAATCTCGAACATACAGGAGTTTCGCCGGATATTTATGTGAAGAATACTTTTGAAGACAGGATGAATAATAAAGATGCACAAATTGAAAAAGCGGTTGAAGAAATAATGAAGGAAATAAAATAATTCCTTCTCGTTATGACCGGTTAAAATATTGTCAATGAAAAAGGAGCACAGAGTTTTATTTCTACTTGCTTTTATAAAATTTATTCTTCCTTTCATTTTGCAGAACTCTTTGTATGAACCTCATCGCGATGAGTTTTTGTACCTGGCGGAAGCCCATCACATGGCGTGGGGCTACATGGAAATACCACCGTTGCTCTCTGTATTTGCGTGGATATCCAATTGGTTTGGACATGGAATTTTCTGGATAAAATTGTGGCCTGCATTATTTGGTGCATTTACTTATCTTATTGTCGGAAAGATAATTTTGTCATTAGGAGGAAGATCGTTTGCGCTGTTCCTTGCGTTTCTTGCTTTCGTATTAGGTATTTTTTTAAGAATGCATTTTTTGTTTCAGCCTAATTTCCTCGAGGTTTTCTTTTGGACAATGATCGCTTACAGTATTTTTCAATTTATTCAAACGGGAAAAAACAAATGGATTTATATTTTCGGCATCAGTATCGGATTGGGAATGATCAGTAAATATTCTGTTGCCTTTTTTGTGGTCAGTGTTTTAGCAGGTTTATTAATTACCCGCAATTACAAAATATTTCTAAACAAGCATTTCTATTTTGCCGGCGTTGTTGCGATCTTGATCTTTCTTCCAACGTTTATATGGGAATATCAAAATCATTTTCCGGTTGTGGTTCACATGCATGAATTGGAACAAACGCAATTGCAATATGTAAGTCCGAAAGGATTTTTGATTGATCAATTTTTGATGAACCTGCCCTGTGTTTTTATTTGGATCGCAGGTGTATATTTTGCAGTTTTCAAAGAAAATGGTAAATATAAAATTTTTGCCTGGGCCTATTTTTTTGTTATCCTCCTGCTGCTTTATTTTCACGGCAAAAATTATTATTCAGCAGGAGTATATCCTGTTCTGTTTGCAATAGGTGCATTTCACCTGGAACGCTTCGCGAACAAGCACTCCAGGATTTGGAAATATGCATTTATCATTTTTCCTTTAGCCATTGGCATACCCATTATTCCTTTGGGTTTACCAGTTGCAAAACCTGATAAATTAGCTTCCTATTATAAAGCGATTCATGTCAAAAACGTTGGTTTTTTAAAATGGGAAGATTTGCAAAACCATCCTTTGCCGCAAGACTTTGCTGATATGCTGGGATGGAAAGAAATGACACAAAAAACTGCCGAAGCTTATTTAACATTAAGCCGGGAAGAAAAGAAAAATACGATCATTTTTGCCGATAATTATGGTGAAGCTGGTGCAATTAATTTTTATGGCAAAAAGTATAATCTTCCTGAAGCATACAGTGATAATGCCAGCTTTTTGTATTGGCTTCCGGATAGCATTCGCGTCGTAAACATTGTTTTAATAACCGATGATGAAGAGGAAATGCAACACTCCTTTATAAAAGATTTTTCTTCTGCAGTTTTATTCGATAGTGTTACTAATGTGTATGCCCGGGAAAAAGGCTCGCTCATAATAATCCTTAAAGGAGCCAATGGACAAATGAGAGAAATGTTCAGGCAAAAAATACAAACAGATAAAAATAAATTTATTGAATAACTGCTTACGCAACAGGAATGGTTATACGCAGTAGATAAATAAATAATCGGATTTCGTTTTCTTCAGTTAAACCTTTCAACTTTAAAAGCACTGATATCAATGGGTGTGCTTCTTTTTTCAACTATATCGCTAATGATTTGCCCTGCGGCAGCGCCTTCAGAAATTCCTAACATGGCATTGCCACCTGAAACTAAAAGATTATCGATTCCCGGCGCTTTTCCAAGATAAGGTAATCCATCAGGTGATACAGGACGCAAGCCGGTCCAAATTTTATCTTTTGGAGGAAATTCGATTTTTAAACCCGGATAAAATTTCTTTACAGAATTAAAAATTCCTTCCATTCTTTTTATTAAAACATCATCATTGATACCGCTGAATTCCATCGTGCCGCCAATGCGAAGCATGTGATGCCATGGTGTTACAGCACAACGCCCATCCACTAAAATTGCCGGATAACGAATATTTTTTTCAACATATTCATATGTATAACTGTAGCCTTTCCCACCTTCAAGTAACAGTTTAATACCAGCCAATTTTGCCAGTTTTGCAAGCCAGCTTCCAGCTGCCAATACGATTTCATCTGCTGTAAATGTTCCTTTATCTGTAATTACCGATCCTATTTTATGGTGGTTCTTTTTAAATCCGGTAACGGTTGTATTTAATTGAAAATTGACGCCATTATTTTCCAAATAGTTTTTCATCGCAACTATGAATTTCCCCGGATGAATATGCGCATCATCTTTAAATAATAATGCTCCATAAATATCTAATTCTACATCAGGCTCACGCTTTTGCAATTCTTCACGATTCAAAACTTCTACTTCCAGGTTGAACTTTTTAGCTCCTTCCAGCAATTTGAGTTCTTCTTCAAAAGCCTTTTGAGAATGGCACATCATCATGCAGCCAATTTCTTCCATATCAAATACATCGCCGATATCATCTCTTATTTCGTTCATCAATCTTCTGCTCAGATTAAGCAATTCACTTAAATGAGGTGCATTTTTTTCGACAGTTTTTTGATTGCTGTTTTGATAAAATTTTATTGCCCATTGCAGGAAAGGCATAGTCAGTCTCGGTTTTATATAAAATGGACTTGTACTGCTCAACATATATTTCAACCCTTCAGAAATAACACCGGGAGAAGCAAGAGGAATAAAATGACTGGGCGATAAAAAACCCATATTACCAAAAGAACAATTATCAGAAATATCGCCGCGATCAATTACAGTAATATCAAAAGTGTTTCTTTTTTGCAAATAATAAGCAGCACAAAGACCATTGACTCCGCCGCCCACGATGATTATTTTTTCCATATTATATAAAGGGAAGTTCTAAATCTATAAACAGTAAACAAACAAATAAAGCTAAAAGCTATTTTATAATTCCACCTCCAATTGGTTTCTCAACAAATCTTCAAACTCATCTTTTCTCCTGATCAATATTGCCTTTCCATCTTTCACCATTACTTCAGCAGGTTTCAATCTTGAATTAAAATTCGACGACATCTCATAACCATAAGCACCTGCATTATAAAATACAAGGTAATCGTCTTCACGGATTTCATTGATATTTCTGTCAGTAGCAAAAGTATCTGTTTCACAAATATTACCCACAACCGTATACGCTTTTTCAGGACCGTTTGGATTGCTTAGATTTTCTATCCGATGATAAGAATCATAAAACATCGGCCTGATCAAATGATTAAAGCCACTGTTGATGCCAGCAAAAATAGTAGAACCTGCTTCTTTCAACACATTTACTTTCGTCACAAAATAACCCGCTTCACTTACCAAAAATTTCCCTGGCTCAAACCATATCTGCAAAGGCCTGTTGCCGGGATTTGGATGATTATCAAAAGCTTCTTTCACTTTTTGCGCAAGAAGTTTTATATCTGTTTCACTATCACCTTCTTTGTAGGGAACTTTAAAACCTCCGCCAAGATCTACAAATTCCAATTCTTTAAAATGAGGAATAATTTCAAACAACTTTTCAATTCCTTTTACAAAAACATCTGCATCTTTTATTTCGCTGCCCGTATGAATGTGCAGGCCCCGAATGAAAAGATTATTTTCTTCAACAATGTCCAACACTCTTTGAAACTGGTCTACGGGAATTCCAAATTTACTTTTATCATGGCCGGTAGAAATTTTGAGATTTCCGCCAGCTAAAATATTGGGTCGCAAACGAATTCCTACAGGATAAGAATGACCAAATTTTTTTCCAAATTTTTCTAGGTTTGAAAGACTATCGATATTTACATGTACGCCTAAATCTTTTGCTTCTTGAATTTCTTCAAAGTCAATCCCATTGGAAGTATAAAGAATTTTTTCAGGAGGAAAACCTGCGTGTATAGCCAGCTTCACTTCATTGATCGAACTGCAGTCAACATTGGCGCCAATAGATTTTACATACCGTAGAATATTTACATTCGTCAAAGCTTTGCAGGCGTAAAAAATCACTACATCCTGCCCTGCAAAAGCATCTTTTAATTTTTGGTATTGCTCAGCAATTTTTTCAGCATGATAAACATAAACAGGAGTTCCAAATTCATCAGCGATAGCGGTAAGTTGAGTATGCGATAAAACCTGCGACATTTTTATTCGAATAAAATTCTGTTTGAAATAGAGGTGAGTATAGAGATTAAGAAAGAAATAAGGACAGTAATTTTTTAAAATATTTTATCTACGGCGCTTCATCCGGATTCTGCTTTTCGTCTTCGTCACTTTCGTTTTTTATTACTTTTTCAGCAGGTTCCGTTTCTTCAGATTCTTCCGCTTTTTTGCTTTCGTCTTTATCTTCCTCTCGCTCTATTTTCGTTGCTTCTACAATTTCCTGATTTAATATCTCTTTTATTTTTGGAAGATCATCAGCAGAATTAATTCCAAAATAATCCATGAAATTTTTTGAAGTAGAATACAGCAAAGGTTTGCCCACCGCATCTTCTTTTCTTCCTGAAATAATCACCAATTCTTTTTCCAATAATTTCTGAACCGCGTAATCACAGTTCACTCCGCGGATCAGTTCTATTTCAGATTTGGTCACCGGTTGTTTATAAGCAATGATGGAAAGAGTTTCAATTGAAGCGACGGATAATTTCTTTAAATACTTATCGCCGTTAAGTTGCGCAATTGTTTTGTGATATTCAGGTTTGGTAAGAAATTGCCATCCACCGCCACTCTCCATCAAACCAAACGCATAAAATTCAGCATCATATTTTTCTTTGATTGCGTTAACGGCAGCCTCCACCTGGTCTTCAGTAGCCCGGTCATCAATAAAGGCCATCGCATTGTTGAGCAATTCAACAAGGTCCGCCACTGGCAATGGTTTATCACTCGCAAATACCAGTGCTTCAATATGTGGGATGATGCTGCTTAATTCCATGATTTATTCATTGCTAATCGGCTCATTAATTAGCTAATTAACTCTATCCCTGCAATGCCGCAGCGCCGCTTACAATTTCTGTGAGTTCAGTTGTAATAGCAGCCTGTCTCGCACGGTTGTAGCTTATTCTAAGTGATTTTAAAAGTTCCTGTGCATTGTCGGTAGCCTTATCCATTGCGGTCATTCTTGCGCCATGCTCACTTGCATTGGCATCAAGAATAGCTTTGTACAATTGTGTATTTAAAATCTTCGGCATCAATTCCTGCAAAAGCACTTCTTTTCCCGGCTCAAAAATAAAATCGGCTTTTGTATTTCCTTTCTGAGGTGCAGATTTTTTTACAGGTAAAAATTGTTCAGCTATAAATTTCTGAGTAGCGGCATTTTTAAATTCGCTGTAGACCAGGTCCACCGCATCAAACTCTCCTTTTGCAAACGCGTCCAAGACATACTTAGCCGCCTCAGCCACATGTTCAAAAGAAAGATCAGAAAAGATATCCCAGAATTTGTCAACTACTTTGTACTTATTCTTGACAAAATGCTCAAATCCTCTTTTTCCCAAGGGAAGAATTGTTACATTTCCTTTTGCAAACTGATCAGCATATTTTTCGCGGATGTCCAGTTTCGCAAGTTTGATGAGGTTACTGTTGTAACCACCACACAAACCGCGATCACTGGTAATCACAATAATCAGCACTTTTTCTACCGGCCTTTCTTTTGCAAGCGCCAGGTTTATATCACCTTCAGCATTGCCAACAATATTGCCCAGCATTTCCTGCAGCTTTTGGGCATAAGGCCTCATCTGGATAATCGCATCCTGCGCTCTTCTTAGCTTTGCAGCACTTACCATCTTCATCGCTTTAGTGATCTGCTGCGTACTTTGAACGCTTTGTATACGGTTCCTTACTTCTTTTAATGCACCGCTCATATTTTTCCGGGTTTATGGGGTGCAAAGGTAAGTGAATGAAGGAATAAAACCATGTTGTTTGCCAGTAGAACAACGCTTATTTTTTACTTAAAATCGGTATAAGAATAACCGGATGCCTTGCTTTCTTTATAAAACAAAAAATTGAATTATTTGTCGGCTTACTGGAAATAAAAACGGCTGATGAAAAACATCAGC
>Ga0157371_10002203_pt1 | contig 18897 bp, 22 predicted proteins | sample C45metaG_FD_113462 | JGI IMG/M metagenome (GOLD analysis project Ga0157371, IMG submission 113462) | Corn rhizosphere microbial communities from Kellogg Biological Station, Michigan, USA - C4-5 metaG | ecosystem: Host-associated > Plants > Roots > Rhizosphere > Soil | place: USA: Michigan...
AGACTCCCAATTGCAATAATCGTAATGCCTTGTACCTTAGAAATTGGCTGATAAATTGTATGTAGTGCTTCGCCACCAACCACCAGATTGGATGCATAAAAGCCCAAATACATAATCACCACAACGCCAACAACAAGCAAAGCCCCATAGAAACCAAATTGCCCGCGTGTCTGAATCATTTGCGGCACTGCAAGTTGTGGACCTTGCGCAGAATGCAGTGCGACAAAAATCGCACCAACAAGATTGCCTAAAACCAATGCCATTAAGGCAGAAAAGAAACTCAGATTAAAAACTGTAACTGCCAATGAGCCCGTAAACATAGTCAACAACATAATGTTTGAGCCAAACCAGATCGTAAATAGATCGCGTGCGTTACCGTGACGTTGATTTTCAGGAATTGCCTGAATCGTACTACTTTCCATAGTTGTGATAGACATAAGGAATCCATTCCATAAATAAAAAAGTTATAACCAATCTTACAATTGGCTTAAATTTTTATATTCAGTATCAAGCCTTTAGTTTTTTTAAAGTAAGGCTAAAAAGGACTGAATAGCATAGTTACTCCATCGCAAAGAGATCAAAATCATTTGCGAAATCATCTTAAAATTTCAAATAAAGACCATCTAATATTCTGAAAATATAGAGGTCAGAATAATCACGAACAAATTAAGGAAACAATTATCTCAGGCCTGTATTTGTTCGATATTCAATATCGACCTATACATCAGCTTGAGTACCATTTGAATTGAATAAAAACGATGGATGAAAAGCAGATCATTGATCTAGGGTTAAAAAAAGCAATTTATCGTTCAAAAGAATTTTTTATTAAAAAATAATTACATAAATAATCATTAAAAAAATTTAACTCCATTGGATAAAAGTCATCGTTATACCCAAGCGATTCAGATTTTTTGAGGCATGTGTTCTGAATATTCTATTATCTCTTTATAACATCACTACTTAAGATAACAAAAACAAAAATGCGTCGTTGATCGACATAAAAAAGGATTTTGGAATAATCCAAATTTTTACGAAAAGGAAATCAATATGATTAAACTAGTAATTTTATCGGTAATGCTGACAACAATAGCGACTCATTCTGCTGTGGCCACAGAAACAGGACATTCATCAGGTCTTAGCTTAAGCGGTTCTGCTGCACTGACAACGGACTACCGTTTCCGTGGTCTATCCCAATCTCGTAATGATCCTGCGGTACAAGGGACCTTTGTACTGTCACATGATTCTGGTTTATACGGCGGAATCTTTGCTGCCAATACGGACTTTGGTGGTTCAACATCACCACATTTTGAATTTACCTCATATATTGGCTATAACACGGCATTAAATTGGTCTGAAAAAGTTAAGCCAACACTAGATTTAAGCTATAACCGATTTAGCTACCCAGGTTGGTCTGATTGGGCATGGCATGAGTTTTCTGCACGTTTAACCTTTGATAACGTATTTTTGGGTAAAGATAGCCTCCTCACCAATATTAATTATAGTGATGACTATATTGGATTTGCAGGTAATGCATGGAACTTCACCTTAGGCTATTCAGTACCATTGGCTGAAACAGGTTTTGGTCTGACTTCAAGTATTGGTTATTCCATCATCCAAGATAAAGGTGCATTGATTGATCTTAATGCCGACAATTACGTCGATTGGAAGCTTGGGGTGAATTATCAATTTAAAACACTTGAAGGCTTAACTGCGGAGTTATCTGCAGTCGGTACCAATTTGAATACCGATCAGCTCTCTAAAAGTGAAAAACGTACAGTCGCAAACGGTGCAATTTTTAGTTTAACCAAAGCGTTTTAACATTGCATTTTTAGACGATACACAATGTTTAACTGCTATCTGATTTTCGAAGATTTGTTCAATTTAAAAATGCTTTTCTGAGATGATCATTCATTTCAAAACTTTAAATTTTAAATGCATCATTCTGGTGGGTTACACCCTAAAGTCCCACCAGATTGTTTAATTATCAATTTTTCTAGCTATCAATTTTTTAACTACTAATTTTTTAATTATCAAATTTCTTTAACACATAGGCTTTTGTTGGTGCGGTATGGTGTTGACTAAAATAAAGTCGATTTTCTTCAGTTCCATTGACTATTTTATCAATATCCATCACCAAGTCATTTTGTGCATCCACGTTGTAATAGAACTGAATACCTTCAATTCGATTAATCACAATTTCATGATTTACTTCATCATAGGCCCAAGTATTTTTTTGATAGCTACGGTTCGGTTTTATATCACTATTTTCATAGGTCATTTTACCCATATACACAAAGGTACGATGTGCAGTACCGTCTGGGAGTAAGTTAATAATAAACTCCGCACTGCCTTTTTCACACTTGGCAAACGGATCTTCACAACTCATTTGAACATGATAACGTCCAACAAATGCCTCAGCTTTTGTGGAAACCACGTCACTTTGCTGGTCTTGCCCTTTCATTTCTACCATTGCAGGCAAGGTGGCTTGACCCGCGAGATCGGTCAGTTTTTTCCCTTCACTTGCATTGGCACGTGGTGGCGTTTGTTGCAAAGCAAGTTCGCTGGATGGATTTTGTGTGTCAGATGCACCTTGTTGTTTATCATTTGATTTTGAGGAATCGCAAGCACTCAGTACTGTACAAATACTAATGCCTAAAATTCTAAAAAAAATTACTTTATGAAAAGTTAAATACATAAATCCAAATAACCCAATTGCACCGTGCCAGACACATCAAAAATCAATGTGTATATCTATATCTTATTGCGTTGTGCCGTTTCTCGAAATCTTAACGCTGTATTTTTTACAAAAGTATAAAAAACATATTTATCACCACCGCCACCTAGATCGGATTGGACACTTTTTACATTATTTTTAATGATTTAACTGGCGTTGTTACACAGTCTTAACAATTTTAATTGGTGATTCACTTGAAGAATCAAACAGAAACGCCACTATTTACTTATATGAATTCATTTTTAATTTTTTAATCATGAATGATGATGAATAACTTTAAGGAGATTTAAATGGCCAATTCTGGTTTATATCGTTCAAGCCGACATAATATGATCGCCGGTGTAATGGGCGGTATTGCTGAACGTTTTGGTTGGAATGTCACATTACTACGAATTATTTTCGTGATTGTTTCATGTTTGAGCGCAGCTTTCCCAGGTATTTTAGTGTATTTGGTGCTTTGGTTAATTATGCCAAAACAAAACTTGCAGTTAAATGAACCGCAAAGCTATGAACGCCCTGTACGAACCATTTATGAAGAGAAAACCCATTAATTGACTTCGATTTAAAGATATGACCCTTTTCAGCTACAACAGTTCCCCCAAACTGCTGTAGCTTTTTTTTATGCCGCATCATTTTCATACAGTTTCATTTTTAAACGGTTTTATTTTTAAACGGTTTTATTTTTAAACGGTTTTATTTTTAAACAGTATCATTGTGAATTATTGAGTTGTTGCTGTAATGCTGCAATCATATCTGCGCGACTAATAATCCCGACCATTTTTTGATGATCAACCACAGGGATATAATTAAAAGAGCGTTCAACGAAATAAGGCACCAAGTCTTGAATCGGTTGCGTCGGTTGTACAGTCACCACTTGCCGATTCATAATTTGTTTGACCAAATGCTCCCAAGGGGCACGCGCATCGGCAGCGCGTTTAAACCACTCTACAATTTCATACAATGCCAATGTACCAACCAATTCCCGATCAGCATTGAGCACAGGCAAACTCATCAAATTCACATGTTTAAACTTATCCAAAGCTTGGTGAATATCATCTTGCTCATCCAAGCTCAGCACATCCTTGCTCATAATATCTTGGCAAAGGTATTGATGTACTGCTCTTGCGTTGGCCTTTGCTTGTGCTTCTAAAATGATTTTTTGTAAATCATATTCACTAATATCTAAAAGCTGTGTCTGTTGTTCTAACACATCTTGAATATCTTGCGGTTGAATCGTGACTTTCTGTGTCGGCGTTGGATCTTTAGAACGTGTATTAAGCTGTGCAGCTTGTGGATATTGCTTTCCCAACATACGATTAAAAATAATCGCGATCACCAGCAGCAAGACTGAATTGAGTAATACTGGGTAAAAGATAAATTGATAACCCAACTGGTGAATAGAAGCGCCACCCAATACGGCAGTAATCGCCACCGCACCACTTGGCGGATGCAATGAATCTGTGCTCATCATCAAAAATATCGACAATGCAACAGCAACACTAAATGCCTCGGTTGGATTGGAAATAAAGATGGCACAAGTCACGCCGACTAAACCTGCAATGGTATTCCCCACCACCATATTCCAAGGTTGTGCTAAAGGGCTTGCGGGTACAGCAAAGAGCAATACCGAGGACGCGCCCATTGGTGCGATATACCACGCATTAAATCCACCGAGTACATACCAACTGATCAATGATGACACTGCTAATCCAAGCAGTGCCCCAACACCGCAGACTAAACGATCTTTTAGCGGTAAAACTTTAAAATTGGGTTTTAAGGTATTTAACCATTCAAGTTGCGTATGAAACACGACAGTCCTGCGCTTTAACACGGTTTAAAGTGTGAATTATACGATGTTGTGGTTATAAGATATATTTATTATCTATCTTAAATGGATAAATTTTTCGCTGATATTTCTCATCTACTGATTTTTCACTGGGCATATTCAGTCAATTGATCAAGTCTTTTTCCATATTCTTGCATTGGACAAAACGTATACATGGGTGAACCAATATAACTTCCAGCATTTTGGCATTCCTGATCAACATAAGCTTTCCATAAGCGTTGTGATTTCATGATGTCGTTATAACGTTCTGGCTGATGGTTTATCTGACTCTGTTTTTTGATCTGATCGAGAACTTTGACAATTTCTTTTTCATAATATGCTCTGCTCTGGTTACTACATGATTCAACCACGGCATTGTTGATGTTGCCTAAAGCCAGTTTTTCGATGGTTTGTTCAACACATTGGTTATATACATCGGGTGAAGCAGTAGTCTTTTCCGCATAAGCCGATATTGAACAAATAGTTGTAGATAAAACCATCATGATTGTGCATGCTCTTATCATATTTATTCCTTTGTTGTTTTGACCATGGCTCAATATAGCAATAAATCGATTTTAAAGGCTTTGTTTTTAGCACCCAGTCTGAGCTTAATCCTATTGATCGCGTTTTTTCTTTTTATGAATCATCAATATGATATACAGTCTTTACTCACAATATTTGGTATAAGCCTAATCGTTTATCTGATTTATTGCATTCTTGTCATTCCAATTGCTTATGTCATTTCACTTTGGCTTGCACATCAATATTGGCTTAATTTTTTCAGTATTTTCGTCGGCTCACTGTTGATGTGGCTAATTGTCAGCATCATTGGCTATCTGGTTTTTACTGGGTCATTGCCTACACCGCTATGGAAACTATTGAGCGATTGGTTTTTTTATGCAATTTCTGTATTTGCAGGGTGCTGTTATTGGGCTTTGTTAAAGATATTCTCCAGACCATCATTTACGACTCACGATAATGTAGATAAAACTGATTACTAAAAATCTCCTCTGGATCATATTTTTTCTTCAAACTAAAAAAAGCATCCGTTTGAGGATAGGCTAAACGCATCTTGTCGCGACTCACATGTAAACGATAAGGCAAATAAAATGTGCCTTGGTTTTTAAGTGTAATATCAACCAATTGCTGAGTCAGTTGTTGCATATCCTGCTCTTGTTGTGCGGTCTTCTTTTGATTAAACAGAAACACCAAGCCAAAAACATCCTCTCGGGCATAATTCATAAATGCATCATGATCATGTTCAACTTCACGAATCGTGATATTGAGTAGATCCACTTTTTTCGTTTTTAAAACGGGCTTGAGATCTTGAATAAACTGAGCCAAGTGCTGCTTTGGAATAAAATATTCATGCAATAGATCGGTTGAATGGATATCTTTATTTTCAATCAAAGCGGCATCTTCACTGAGAATTTCATTGCGACTAAACGTCGCATAAGGCGATACTGAATTCAGGCTACTTTCTAGATCCCAGCGTAGTCGTTTGCCGTATTCACTATCGACAGAACCACGAAACACAATCCGCTTAGTTTCAGCGTTTTTACTATGTTGTTGTGACAATGCTAAGGGTTTTTTATCAATTTTTTCAAAATAGTTTAAGGTTGCCTGCTGTAAAAAATGCTTATCTGAAATACGTAACCGACCATAAGCAAATTGTACATCTGGATTATTGCTGACAATCTTTTGGTACGCGTTTACATAGTCTTCAGGTAAAACTGAAATTGATTGGAATGTTAAAGCGACATTATCTACAACTTTTAATTTTACATCGAGAATAATGCCAAATAATCCATAGCCACCAATCACCAATTTAAACAGTTCAGGATGTTCTGTACGACTACATTTTACAATCTCTCCCTGTGCATTCATCAAGGTAAATGACTCAACACTGGATGAAATCGGGGGTGAATTCTTTTGCCAACCATGCCCATTGACACTGATCGAACCGCCAATCGAGAAATTACTAAAAGATTGCATCACTGCAATTGATTTACCATAGCGGTCTAAATACTGAAGGGCCTCTTCCCATGTTGCACCCGAGCCAATCGTGAGAATATTGCTCTTCTCATCAAAGCTCATATGGTTATAGGGCAGCATATTCAGTGCAATACCATCAGGGTAAATCGTATGCCCACCCATACTGTGCTTAGCCCCCGCAATCGAAACTTTTAGATGATGTTCACTTGCATATTTAAGCAAAGTTTTAAGTTGTTGTTGAATCGCTTCGGGTGTACTTTCTACATCGACAATTTTATGCACTTTTGTCAAATTAAGATGACTGGCATCATCCCGATAGCCTATAGGAATATGCTCAATTCCCTGTTGCTCATTGATTTTTGTTTTAAAAAGATGAATCGCAGGAATAGAAATAACTGCCAATAGAATAAGGAGAAGGCTTAGCCAAAGTTTGTTTTTCTGTACTTTTTGCATAATGAATGATTTAAAAATGTTTTAAATTTATTCAATAATTTATAAGCTATAAATATTAAAAAAGCAAAATACCAATAAAGCTTGCCAGCGATCAAAATCATCATTTATAATGACTTCCAGCATAAAAACAATATCTTAAAATAAGGAGAATATATGGCTTATATTATGGTGGACATCGAAGCAGATGGCCCAATTCCCAGTGATTATTCAATGATTGCGTTAGGTGCAGTGTTGGTCGAAGATCATTTACATCAACAATTCTACGGTTTACTTAAACCAATTTCCGAAAATTATACTCCTCAAGCGCTCGCAGTTTCAGGCTTTAGTCGTGAAGATACCCTAAGCTTTAACAATCCTGAGCATGTTATGAAAGACTTTGCCAAGTGGGTGAGTAAAGTCAGTAAAGATCGCCCTATTTTTATTAGCGATAACAATGGTTTTGACTGGATGTTTGTCTGTTGGTACTTTCATCATTTTACTGGCAATAATCCCTTTGGATTTAGTTCACAAAATTTAGGCAGCTTGTATAAAGGACTGGTCAAAGATAGCTTTCAAAGTTTTAAGCATTTGCGTAAAACAGCACATACCCATAACCCTGTTGACGATGCCAAAGGCAATGCAGAAGCTTTATTGGCAATGAAAAAGGATTATGGATTGAAGATTAAGTTTTGATTGGTCTTTTCTAGATATAAAACCCGCCCCTCATAACCACGCATATCCCACATGATGTTCTGCTGATTAATTGAAAGTTCCATGAAGTTTATGGGTAGGTTTAATGACAACATATACTGGAATTGATGTATCACTTGTAAAATATAACCATCAATATTTAGAAGATTTAAACCTATATTAAACATGCTGAATTCATCGATAGATAGCATATATAAATCCTCATCTAGATAATACCAAATATCCATTATTGGATGATAAACACCATCAAACACCGTATTGTCACTAATTGTTTCACAAATATTTTTTAAAATATTTACAGCAAGTTCAGGCTGGATTTTACCGTCCAACACTTCATCACAAAAAAATTGTAAGTAAGCAAAAATTGCTTTTTTTGAATCTGGATAAGGTAAACCTAGTTCGTCTATTGATGCGTGAAAATATTTTTCAGCTAACCCGATCTCTGGAAAACTTTCCAATATTAAAGAAACCAAAGCAATAATAGATTCTGTTTCAAAACCATTTTCTAATTTTGCTACAGCCCAATCAATATAATCTTGTGCATTTTTACCATCTACTAAATTCTTACCAATGATTTCTAAATAATTCATTTAATCACCATTGAATAAAAAGTCATGATTTGTTCATGATGAACTTCCAGCATCCAACTTCTGGTTTGATCCACAATATTTAAACTTATCCCAACAGACCAACTAAAGATATCCCAGTGTTTCACAAAAACTTTCCATTGGGTTTTGATTACATTTTCATCATATAGCATGTAAATATCTTGATCGAAAGGAATCTTTTGCTGAAACAACCATTCTCTCACTTGCGCAATTTCAAGATCAGAATTCCAACTTTCTGAAATATTTAAGTATTGCTCATTCTTAAAAGATTTAGGCATTTCTTTATACATGAGTCGAGCAAATTCAGTGGCTTCAAAGCCTTTCAAAAAAGTTATACGTTGGGAAAGATAGTGTTCTAACGTGAATTCGTCGATCAAAAAAGATAAACCGAATGGCAGCTCTGCATAGCTTTGCCAACTTTTGAATTTACGCTCATAATCCACTAAACACATAATATTTAAAATTTTCGTGTTAATATCAAATATATAATTTAACTTATTTAATTTTACCAATGAACAAAATAATCCATTTCATCATTTTAACTTCTTCTTTTTTCCTTGCTGCATGTAGCACATCAAATGAACCTGTAATTTTAGAAACAAAGCAAATTGCAATGACGGGCGAACCATCAAGCACACTTGAACTTACGCTGATTAAAAAAGATAAAATCTGCATCTTAAAAGCAAAAACCACTTCTAAAAATACCCCAACAATAGAAAAAGATTGGGCTTTTTTTAGGGACGATCTCATTTTAATATCTGAAAATTCAAGCTCGGAACCCGTAATCAATAGCGATGCTCCAGATGCAAAAATTGAAGAGCACATTGAGGAAATGAAAATAAGAAAAGAGGCCAAAGAAATAAAAAGCTTTATCTCAAAAGAAAATCTGAAAAAATGTACATAAGTTGATCTGCGATAAGAATCAATATTTATAGACTAACCTTTGCCACACCTCCCCAAAATCCTTATACTTAGAACCAATTTTTTCTAATACTTATAGTGGATGCTGCATGAGTCGCGCCATATCGCATATTGATACATTCCAAGGCTTAATTCTTGCCTTACAAAACTACTGGGCTGAACAAGGTTGTGTGGTGTTACAGCCTTACGATATGGAAATGGGCGCAGGGACATTCCACACTGCAACATTCTTACGTGCGCTTGGGCCAGAAACATGGAACGCAGCATACGTTCAACCCTCACGTCGTCCTAAAGACGGTCGTTATGGCGAAAACCCAAACCGTTTACAACACTACTATCAATTCCAAGTGGTGCTTAAACCCAACCCTGACAATATCCAACAACTGTATCTAGACTCTTTAGAAGCGATTGGTATTGACACGCTTACACATGACATTCGTTTTGTAGAAGACAACTGGGAATCTCCAACATTGGGCGCTTGGGGCTTAGGTTGGGAAGTGTGGTTAAACGGTATGGAAGTGACTCAGTTTACTTACTTCCAACAAGTTGGTGGGGTTGAATGCTACCCGGTCACAGGTGAAATCACTTACGGTCTTGAACGTCTTGCAATGTACTTGCAAGGTGTCGATTCAGTTTATGATTTGGTTTGGACCAAAGGTCAATTTGGTACAGTCACCTACGGTGATGTGTTCCATCAAAATGAAGTAGAGCAATCAACTTATAACTTTGAATATGCCAACGTTGAAAAAATGTTTGAACTCTTCGATTTTTATGAAGCTGAAGCAACCCGTTTAATGGAAGCGGAACTTCCACTTCCAGCATATGAGCAAGTCATCAAAGCATCACACAGCTTTAACTTACTCGATGCACGTGGTGCTATTTCTGTCACTGAGCGTCAACGTTATATTTTACGTGTGCGTACTTTGGCACGCTCTATTGCACAAAGCTATGTGGCTGCTCGTGCCAAACTCGGTTTCCCAATGGCTGAACCGCATTTACGTGACGAAGTGCTTGCACAGTTAAAGGCACAAGTTGAAGCAGAAGCAAAAGCTGAGGAGAATAAATAATGTCTAAACATACAGTTTTATTCGAACTTGGCTGTGAAGAATTACCGCCTAAAAGCTTAAAGACCTTACGTGATGCGTTACAAGCTGAAACGGTTAAAGGTTTAAAAGACGCAGGTTTGGCATTTGATTCAATTGAAGCTTATGCAGCACCACGTCGTTTGGCATTAAAAATTGTTAATGTTGATGGTGCACAAGCAGACACTCAAAAGCGTTTTGATGGCCCTGCCCTACAAGCTGCTTATGATGCAGAAGGCAAACCAACCAAAGCCTTAGAAGGCTTTATGCGTGGTCAAGGCATTACTGCGGATCAAGTATCAACTTTCCAAGCAGGTAAAGTTGAAAAAGTTTGTTATTTAAAAGATGTGAAAGGTCAAAGTCTTGACGCTTTACTTCCACAAATTTTACAAACAGCATTGGATAATTTACCCATCGCAAAACGTATGCGTTCTGCGGCAAGCCGTACTGAATTTGTTCGTCCAGTGAAATGGGTGGTCTTGTTAAAAGACAATGATGTGATTGATGCAACGATTCAGGATCATAAAGCGGGCAATCTGACCTATGGTCATCGTTTCCATGCCCCTGAAGCAATTTCATTAACAAATTCAGATGATTATTTACCGAAATTAAAAGCAGCACATGTCGTGGCTTCTTTTGAAGAGCGTCAAGCGATCATTGACCAACAAGTTAAAGCTTTGGCTGATGAAGTCAATGCGATTGCCATCGTTCCTGCGGACCTGCGTGATGAAGTGACCGCATTGGTTGAATGGCCTGTTGCGTTACGTGCAAGCTTTGAAGAACGTTTCCTTGCAGTGCCTCAAGAAGCCTTGATCACCACGATGCAAGACAACCAGAAGTATTTCTGTTTGGTCAATGCAGCACATAAATTACAGCCTTATTTCATTACTGTTTCCAATATTGAGTCTAAAGATCCAACTCAAATCATTGAAGGTAATGAAAAAGTTGTACGTCCTCGTTTGTCTGATGCAGAGTTTTTCTTCTTACAAGACCAAAAGCAACCGCTTGCTTCTCGTAAAGAGAAATTAGCCAATATGGTCTTCCAAGCACAATTGGGCACACTTTGGAACAAGTCTGAACGTATTGCAAAATTGGCTGTGGCGTTATCTGCAATCACGGGTGCAAATCCTACTGATGCTGAAAAAGCTGCACTGCTTGCAAAATGTGACTTAACTTCAGAGTTAGTTGGTGAATTCCCTGAACTTCAAGGGATCGCAGGAACTTATTACGCACGTATTGAAGGCGAAAATGATGAAGTTGCTGAAGCTTTAGGTGAGCAATATTTACCTAAGTTTGCTGGCGATGTGCTACCAAAAACGAAAACAGGTACAACCATTGCCCTTGCTGATCGTTTAGATACCCTCACAGGTATTTTCGGGATTGGTCAAGCACCGACGGGTTCGAAAGATCCATTTGCTTTACGTCGTTCTGCGATTGGTATCTTGCGTTTGGTGACTGAAAATAATCTTGATGTTTCGATTGAAGAACTGATCAAGCTTGCTTTGGCTGCTTATGGCGATGTATTGAAAGATCATGCGAAGACTTTAGCCGATGCTGTCGCATTCCTTGAAGGTCGTTACCGCGCTAAGTACGAAGATCAAGGTGTTGCAGTTGATGTGATTCAGGCTGTTCAAGCACTTTCTCCAAAATCACCTCTTGATTTTGATAAGCGTGTGACAGCGGTAAATCATTTCCGTAACTTGCCAGAAGCTGCTGCTTTGGCTGCTGCCAATAAGCGTGTTGCCAATATCTTGGCAAAAGAAGCTGCGCCTACAGGTGAGATTGTTGAAGCTAAATTGCTTGAAGATGCTGAAAAGGCGCTTTATACCGAGATTCAAAATATCAAACCTGCAGTTCAACCACTTTTGGACGCGAAAGACTATACCACTGCACTTTCTAAGTTGGCTGCGCTTCGTGCACCAATTGATGCATTCTTTGAGAATGTGATGGTCATGGCAGATGATGCAGAACTCAAAGCAAACCGTTTACGTTTACTTGCACAGTTACGTGACTTGTTTACAAGTGTTGCGGATATTTCGGTGTTACAACACTAAGTATGACGATCTATAGTAATTCTCCAATTACTATCGCTATTCTCAAGCTCTTTCAAGAGCTTGAGAATTACATATTAAAAAATCATAAGAATTTACCGCATGGCGCTGTAAAGGCTTTTATTTTTGGTGGTTGTGCATTTCATATTCATACCAATGCTCGTGGTAGCAATGATATAGATGCTGAAATTCAGGCAATCCAGCAATTAAAGAAACACGATATAGTTGTGTTTTTAGAAAATAATGATGTTGAATATTTAGATGATAATAATCTTGAAACTAATTTAGAGTTTGATCGTAGTTTTAACACCAGCCTTGCATCTGTTGACCCTGACTATCCTGAAAGAGCGATTCCATTAGTTGCCAATCGTATTGTTGAAGTTTATTTAGTATCCGGTTTAGATTTAGCCATTTCAAAACTTGCTCGTTTATCTGATAGAGATATCGAAGACATCAAAGAATTATATCTTAATGGTAAGTTTTCTCTTGAAGGGTTTAAAAAATCAGCGAATAATGCTGAAATGTACTATGCGACTCCTGAACAATTACACTCGAATATTCAATATATCGTGTCAATCCTTTCGGAGTTAAGAGGCTAACTCATATGATGAATCAAGTAGAGTTTGAACACGCTTTAAATACGTTGTTAAAACAACCATTATCATCGGCAACATTTAGTGAAGTGAAACCAGTTGCTGAGGCTTTACTCTATTCAGAGCTTTTACCTTCTATAACAAATAATCTAAGTACGCTTGAAACACGCCGTTTAGTTTTCTTACTTGAAAAATTTAGACGCTATTCATGTTCTAGCGTATCCCGTAGACAACAGTTAAAGTCTTTTTCAGATGATTTGTCTTTACAGACCACTCATCTTGACTCAAGCCACTTGGTTGATCCTTTAGCGCAAAGATTTGGTTTAGATGAAGATTTAAATCATTTAAAATCACAATTACTCACACTTCAAACGCGCCATTATCATCAAGAGCATGGGTAAAAATCTTTCGCTGTTTCGTCTTTTACATTAGGCGACGAATACGTTCTTTGAGAATCACGGGATACAGCGTTGGGAGCAAATTGTTTAAGTCTACTTGTGCAGTTATACGTTTTTTTATAAGTGTTGCGGATATTTCACTGTTACGGCACTAAATAAAAACATAAATTATAACCCGCTTTCGAGCGGGTTTATTTTTAGTCTCCGCTTTCCAAAACGCATAAATAAATGAAAACATAACAATAAAAATTAACAATCTAAAACTAAATATTCCCAATACATTGTATAGACTCAATTGATCAAGTTAAGTTTAAGATCAAAAGCATATGAATTCTAAAATATTATTATCTGTACCTTTAATCGCGATCGTCCTCACCGCCTGCTCAACTACACCCACCAATCCAAACGCTCCAACTGTTTTAGAACAACATAAAAATATCTCTGCTGAACCAAGCACAAAACATAACCTTGCCAAACTCATCAAACAAACAGACAACTGTGTCATCGAATTTACTGGCAACTTTGAAACGGGCAAAGCCACAGAACATTGGATTTTTAAAGGTGATCAGCTCATCTCAGCATTTTCAAATGTAGACGCTGAAGTCGAAAACAAACAAACTGTTTTTGACCCAAAAGATGCTGAAAAGCTTAAAAACTTCAACTCACTTAAAAACAACTTTAAAGCATCAAATCTGGAAAAATGTAATTAATCTCGGCACTTCACTTTGTTACGTCGTTGAAGCTAAAAGGGCTAACGTGCACAATCATTTCGCTCTTTTAGCCACATAAATCACGGGATAAATCCAAACAAGGACGCCAATGAGTCCAATCGCAGCAAATATGAAACTATTTGGGAGGTAATGATTAAACCAATAGTAAATTGGATTTAAACCCAATTTAAACGAATTCATCATTGCGTAGAGCATCGCAATCATCAGCACATGAGACAAAATCAGATGTCCAATAGATAGCTGATATTTCTTAAAATATTTTGAAAAATAAAAGCTTGGAATCAAATAAATTAAAAAAACCACGCCCATCACAATCCAACTCATTATTTGATGGCTGGAAGACAATTCATCACCACAGCCACAGGCAAAACTAGGTTTTAAACTCAATATAAAGGTGAGAAATATCAAGATTATTATATTTTTCATTATGATGATTAAACCAACAATTTAACCCAAAGCTTATGTCGTTTTTATTTTAATAACAAGCTATAAATTTTTACAGAAAATGCTTTTATCATCCTTCTCATATTCTTATAAGCATCAGAATTTAAAAAATAAAAACGCTCAATTCCCCCAAACACATCTGGCCGTAACATTCATTCACAATTCTTACACTATTGTTAAAACTCTGTAGATAAGCTGTTGCTATTTTATCTCAAAGACTATTTTTATACATATTTCACATTATTATAGGCAACACTCAAACTTGAACTCATTCAGGTACAGGATAAAACTAATTATGAAAATGCTTAAAACAACAGTGATCGCCACAGCACTTCTTGCCAGCTCTCCTCTTTTTGCCAATACAGATGTAAGTGCAAATGCTTCTGCTGAAGTCGGAACCAATGGAGGCATACTAAGCAACATTGGTCAAGGTATCCATAACACAGCAGACAAAGTGGGTAATGGAATTGAAAAAGGTGTTGATAAAACCCGTGATGTGTCTAAAGACGCTTGGGATGGCACCAAGAATACTGCTGCTAAAGTAGGTACAGGTATTGAAAAAGGTGTCGATAAAACCCGTGATGTATCTAAAGATGCATGGGATGGCACTAAAAATGTTGCTGATAAAGTCGGGACAGGTGTGGAAAAAGGTGTCGATAAAACCCGTGATGTATCTAAAGATGCATGGGACGGCACTAAACATGCTGCTGATAAAGTCGGGACAGGTGTGGAAACAGGCATAGACAAAGGTAAAGTTGCGACGAAAGGTGCGTGGGAAAATACCAAAAAACTAAGTTCTGAAGCGGGTCATAACACCAAAGAAGCAGCTGTTAAAGTAAAAGACAAAACCAAATCAGCGACAAGTAAAACTTGGCAGAAAACCAAGGATTTAGTTAAACCTAAACCAGCAAATACAGGTGCAAAAGTAAATTCACAAACCCATGTGAAAACACCAGTAGGTAGCGCTAAAGTCGCCGTATCTACAGACGCTAAAGTTGCTACAAAATAATTTAAATTTAATGCACATTTAAAAAAGCTCACTTAGGTGAGCTTTTCTTATACATCTGCCAGTAATTTGGTATGCAATGTATACATATGTTTTCTTGCTGTAGGATTTTTCTTTCCATTTTACTTTTTATCTAAATAAAACAGTATGATAATCCCAATTAGCACTGAGCGAATCGCTACAATCATCATAAAGGGATCAAAACATCATGAAGATGATCAAAAGTCTATGTGTGATCACTGCATTACTTGCAGCACCATCACTCTATGCGCAAACCAATACTCAAAATCAAACCCAGCCATATGGTGATAATCCAAATATTTTTAAAGTATTGGCACATAAGACCGGTGAAGCTGTACAGAATACCGCTGAAAAAGTAGGTGATGCGACCGAAAAAGGGATTCAAAAAATTAAACCGTCTTTGGATGAAACCATTGAAAATACCAAAAAATATACCACTGAAAAAGCCACTGAGGCTCGTGATAGTACCCGCCAAGGCATAGATACTGCGGTAAAAAAAGTTGAGCAAACCAAAGATCGAGTAATGGGTAAAACCAGTTTAAATGTACCGATTGAACAAGGCAGTTTAAGCCAATCTTCGACCACACCCAATACGGCGAATACTGTAACTGCTGCAACAACAACAAACGTTCAAAATACGCCGATCACCACACAACCTGTTCAACCCGCAGTTCAAAATCAATTACCCAACAATGCGCAAGAAGAACCTGAAATTAAAAAACAGTCGTTACCAATCGAGAACCAAGAGCCTGATGCCAACACCAATACCACAGGTTCAAAAGACACCAGCTCAACAGATGATGAGGTTGGTGTACCAAGATAATCAGTTAAACACTCTTAATCCGTCGATCTCCACACCTTGCGCTACCTATGCTCAAGGTGATAGCAGTAAAACGAATATAGCTATTTAACGGTGTTTTTTTAGATATGCCTTTCTAATTATACTTTTGCACTCGGCTCTTTAGCCATTCACCTGACGAATCACTTTCCCCTGCTTAAATGCCTCAAAATTTTCAAGCATTTGATTCACAATACGTTGACGTGCATCAACACTGCCCCACGCACTATGCGGTGTGATAATCAGGTTTGGAATATCTTGTGCAAGTAAAACATTACCTTGTGTCGGCGGTTCAACAGAAAGTACATCTGTTGCCGCACCTGCAATTTTGCCCTGTCTTAATGCGTCTGCTAAAGCCTGTTCATTAACGATACCACCACGCGCACAATTGATTAAGAAAGCAGAATTTTTCATTTTATCAAATGCTTGAGCATCAATTAAATCACGTGTTTCCGCTGTTAGAGGACAATGTAGAGAAAGAAAATCGACTTGCGCAAGCAATTCGGCAAAAGGTGTTCGATCCTTATGCGTTGGTCGATTGGGTAATGATGCGACCAAAATTTTCATTCAAAAAGATTCTGCCAACTTGGCAACCGCTTGACCAAGCTCCCCATAACCAATGATGCCAAGGGTTTTCCCAGATAATTCAACAATTGGAAAATCCAGTAAGCAGAAAATTGGTGACTTGTTCCATTCACCTTGTTTAACTGCATACTCATATTTAAGTAAAGATGTCGCTAATGCCAACATTAACGTCAGTGTATGTTGGGCAACTGCAGATGTGCCATAGCCCTGACAATTACACACCACAATACCTTTGGATCGCGCATAATCTAAATCAATATTGTTGGTTCCCGTGGCCGAAATCAAAATCAATTTTAAATTTTTACATTGTTCCATCGCCTCAGCATTCACAATCACTTTATTGCTGATCACCACGTCTACATCTTGAATCCGTGCTAGAACTTGTTCTGCTGTGGTCGATGGATAAAGTATTAAGTCATCAAAAGCTGCGCTTAACAGACTAAAATCCAAATCCTGTTTATCTAAAGATTCATAATCTAAAAATACAGCTTTCATTGCTTTTCCTTAATGATAGAGAGCTAGTTTTACACTTACGAAGCAGACGCTTCTGGAAAACCAAAAGAATTATTCTTTAAAGCCAATAAGTATGCATTGGTCATACGGTAGGCCTCTTGAATAATGGCTTCAGAAATATAGCTTTCGTTGTAATAACCATGCTTCATACAAGTAAAAACCAATTCCATTAAAATCGTCAATGTATCTGGCTCCTGTGGTACATATTCATCGACGTTAATCATTTCAAGTGCTTTTCGGACGCCATGGCTGACCTTTTTTAATTCTATTTGGTATTCCAAATAAGCTTGCCGGGTAAAAGGTCCACTTAAAATCAACAAGCTTGCCGTTTCAGATTCATTAAAATATTTGGCAGTGGTACGAATCATACTTTCAGAGAGTAGCTGTCCGTATACTTCTATGGCTGCATTTGGATTTTCCGTCAACACTCGAACAGCAGCCTGTCCGAGTTGTTTGACTAAATCGTTTAAATGCGTCAGTGCAATATGACGAAAAATATCGTATTTCGTCGGAAAGAATTGATAAATACTGGTCCGCGGAACGCCAGATGCATTGGCAATTTCAGGAATCGAAATCTTTTCAATTCCAATGGATAACAGTAACTCTTGCGTGGTTGCCAGCATCTTATCCATTCTTTTTTGGGAACGTTCTTGTTTTGGTTGGCTCACCTTTTTCGTCATTTTTTTTAAAACTGACGTTGACGTTATTTTAATCATCAGATAATCTCTCATAAAAACCAACAAATGTTGGTTTTAAAAAACTTCCTTGTCGTACTACAAAAATATAGAGGAAACCGAAGATGAATTTACCCCTTTCCGATGTACAAATGTCCATACAAAGCAAAACTAAACTTTTTGCTGATCCAGAAGATGAACAACGTAGCCACCGAATTCGTAAAACAATTTTGGAAGCGGGAAATCAATTACGTGAACGTCATCCTTGGCTGGTTCAGCACCAAGACCAAATTGGTCTAGCCATCCTTGCAACAGCTGTAACAGGGATTATTTTCAATATAACACAATACACTCGTGGGAAAATGCCTTGGTATGTGGCAATTCCGCTTTCTGCATTTTGGATGTCGCTCTTACATGAACTAGAGCATGATCTTATTCACCAAATGTATTACCGTAAAAACAAAAAAATCAATGATGCCATGTTGGCAGCCGTTTATGCCTTTCGTCCAAGTACCGTGAACCCGTGGATACGTCGCGAGGTACATTTACATCATCACAAATCATCGGGTACTAAAACAGATTTAGAAGAACGTGGGATTAACAATGGTGATCAATGGGGCTTAAAACGCTTGCTGATGACGGGTGACAATATGCTGGCGATCTATTTACGCCCCATCACCATGATGAAAACCACCAAGCGTTTTATTCATGCGCAAAAGCATTTATCCCAAGCCG
>Ga0157371_10002204_pt1 | contig 18888 bp, 14 predicted proteins | sample C45metaG_FD_113462 | JGI IMG/M metagenome (GOLD analysis project Ga0157371, IMG submission 113462) | Corn rhizosphere microbial communities from Kellogg Biological Station, Michigan, USA - C4-5 metaG | ecosystem: Host-associated > Plants > Roots > Rhizosphere > Soil | place: USA: Michigan...
CCTGCGGGAACGCTATAGCCGATCTCGGTAACTTGCCTGCTGCCGCGTCTTCCGGTTTGGATACCTTCCCAGGGGAAGAACGTTAGGATTGTACCTGGCGCTCCGGTTTCATTTCCGTAGTAGAAGTGGTAGGTGTTTGGGTCATCGAAGTTGACCGTTTTTTTGATAAAGCGTAGACCCAGTATTTTGGTGTAGAAATCGTAATTTCTTTTTGCATTTCCTGCGATGGCTGTGACATGATGTATGCCCAATACTTTGTTTTCCATTTTCTTTCGATTTGATATTACAAATTTACGGAAGGCCTGGTGGGCAGATCTTGACCTATCGTAAGAAATGCGATCAAATTCTTTTTCTTTTGTTTGGATTGAATCTAAATAATAACAACCTTTGTATTAAGCCAACACTTTACATGAGTTTAGATATAACAAAGCCATCATCAAACTGGAATAAAGTATTTTCAAATCATGCAGGAACGATCTATCAATCAGACCGGGAAAGCTGTTGGTACATCGATTTCGCAGGCAAGATCGCCCGTTTCGACTATCGCAATATCTTAAAGCTGAAGAAGGCGGTTTCTCAGATTAACATCGAAGATCTTTTACTGAATACATCCAAAAGCGCAGACCTGGAAATTATATTTATCTGTGCATGTGATCACTGCTATGTGTTGTCAATCATGGAGATCCTCGCCCTTCAGGATCTGTTGGACGGTACGTTTGTCATGCTGGAGCTCAACCACATTATTGAAGACCGTTTAAGGCGTGTAATTGCCTAAGTGTCTTTAGACTTGTTCTGAATATCATATTCCTGTTGCTTACTGTAATCGTAGCATTATTTTTGGTTGAAGTTTAATACTTAAATTTAAAAATTATGAAAGATATATTGCGCGTAAAGAGTCTGTTATCCGTAGATATGGAGACGCTGATTAACCAACAGATAAAAAAAGAGGCTTACTCTTCCGCGGTATACCTCTCCATGGCTTCCTGGTGTAACCGAAATGGGTACGACTATTCGGCCGACTACTTCTTCAAACAATCTGATGAAGAAAGAATGCACCAGCTCAAGTTCTTCAAATATGTTCTTGATATGGGCGGTAATGCGGTCTCACCGGAAATCACGAATGTGAAAGCCGAATACAATTCATTTAGAGAAGTATTTGAGGAAGCTTTGGAACAGGAGATCAGTGTAACTCAATCCATTAAAAACCTGGCTGCCCGGTGCTATAAAGAACAGGATTACGTTACCCTGGAGTTCCTGAACTGGTTCTTTAAAGAGCAAAGAGAAGAGGAATACAAAGCCCGACGTGCTGTTGAATTGTTTGACGTTATCGGCGAAGCCGGTACAGGCAGATGGGAGATCGATAAACATGTTGGTAAAATCGAGTATTCTAGTGAGGCTGAATAGTTTTGTCTAAGAAAGATAAAAACGATAAAAAAGATTCAAAGAAGCATTCTAAAGACAAGAAGCTCAAGAAGAAGTGCTGTGAGAAATACAAAAAGGGCAAGCGCTGCAAAAACTGTCCGCTTAACCCTTTATTATTTCTGAAATAATTGCTGTTCTAACTCAGACGCTTTTTTGAATCAGGAAAGTGTAGGGGTTCTACCGCCATCTACCGGAATGCTTACGCCTGTAATATAGGACGCCGCAGGACTTGCCAGAAATGCAATAACATTGGCGATCTCTGCGGCTTCTCCAAACCTTTTCATTGGTATACTGCCAATCATGCCCTGCTCCACATCTTCTATTCGCTGATTACTTTTCTCCGCGGTTCCAGAGATCAGGCTGCTCAGTCTGGCCGTTGCCGTAAGGCCTGGAAGCACATTGTTCACAGTGATATTATATTGCCCAACTTCGTTGGATAAAGATTTGGCCCATGCAGCTACAGCTGCGCGGATCGTATTAGATACACCCAGATTTGGAAGCGGTGTTTTGACGGAGGTCGATATGATATTAATGATGCGGCCATAACCTGTCGACTTCATACCCGGAAGTACGGCCTCTACCAGGTTCCGGTTGTTAATTAAATGCTGTTGAAAGGCATTCAAGAAATCCTCCGAACCGGCATCCATGATTAAACCCGCTTTTGGTCCACCGGTATTGTTCACCAGGATTTCAACATTCTGCTCCGCTACAATCTTCTGAATGGCCGTTTGTACGGCTGCGGTATCGCTGAAATCCGCTATGGCGTAGCTGTGTTGCTGACTGCCATTATCTGGCAGGCTGCTCAATGCTTTTTCTAAAGAATCCTTATTCCTGGCCAGTAGAATGCAGTTTGCGCCTAGTGACGCCAGTTCTACTGCAGCCGCTAAACCCAGCCCCTGAGAGCTGCCGCATACCACAGCGAACTTGTTGGTTAATGATAAATTCATGGTGGAGATTAAGACCGGTTAGCCCTGGACTCTTTATTTTGCTTCATGGAGTATTTCAATCCGTCTTTTAGATTGCTGAGCAGGTTCATCTGGTTTTCTGCATTGTCGATCAGCGTGTCACTTAGGTTGGTGAAGAATAAGTCTACTTTATTTCTGGAGCTTCGGCCTTTGCAAGGAGCAAGGATAACACCTAAAAAAGCACCAACGGCCAGACCGGTAAGTAAACTCGTAATCAGTTTTGAATTGTCTTTCATGTTTAAAGGTAAATGTAGTCCATAGGGATGAAGGGTAACTACACCGTACATTTAGCAATTTTCAGACCAAAGAACCCCTAAACAAGGGCTTGCAGCTAGGATATTACCTGGTTCAGGATCAATACGCCAATGATCCCCAAAACTGATACAATCGTCTCCATCATCGTCCAGGTCTTAAATGTCTCCTTTAAGGTCAGGTTAAAATATTCCTTAAACATCCAGAAACCCGTATCATTCACATGGGAAAACATCAGACTACCGGCGCCAATAGCCAGCACCATCAACTCCGGTGAGGCACCTGCAGCAATCAGCGGAATGACCATTCCGGAAGCGGTGAGCGCTGCGATGGTCGCCGAACCTAACGTAACCCGTAATAACGCTGCAATTAACCAACCAAGGAGCAGGGGGGAAGCGTGGATATTTGCGGCCATATTTTTCACGTCCTCACCAATGCCGCTGTCCACCAGGATTTGCTTGAATGCACCGCCAGCAGCGATGATCATCAGGATCATCGCAATCCCTTTTACCCCTTCTGCACAGGACTCCATGGCCACAGCAATAGAGTTTTTCTGAATGGACAAGGTAATGATCAGGGTAATCAGCAAGGCGATTGTTGGATCCGCTATAAAAGACAAAAGGGAATGCATTGTACCCGCAGGAAACATCAACAGTCCGAGTGTAGCGAATGAAATGATCAGAATGGGCGATAGGGCGATCGTAAAGCTTTTCAACGTGCCGGGCAGTAAATGCTCATCATCAAAGCGCATTTGGGTTTCCTGCGTGGAGGCCGGTTTATCCAGTTTGATGGTTAAGCGTGGAAAAACAACCCCCGCCATAATGGCGATCGGAACGCTGAGGATCAATCCATAAATAAGCACTTTTCCGATCTCTGCATGGAAGATCCCGGACAACGCGACTGGACCCGGGTGAGGCGGTAGAAAACCGTGGGTAACGGACAAAGCGGCAGCCATGGGAATGCCGACATAAAGCCGGGGTAATCCCGCGGCAGCGGAAATACTAAACACCAAAGGAACCAAAATCACGAAACCCGCATTGTAGAAGAGTGGAATACCCACCAAAATTCCCGTTAGCAGTACCGCCCATTGGATGTTCTTAAATCCAAAGATTCGTATAAGAACATAGACGATCTTCTTTGCCGCGCCACTGTCTTCAGCCAGTTTTCCGATCATCGCACCCAGGGCAAGCACCATAACCAAACTGCCAAGTGTGTTACCGATTCCGTTGCTGATCGAGGCCGTGATCTTCTCTATCGGCATACCCAGGAACAGGCCTGTCGCGATTGATGCGATTAGCAGGGCCAGCATGGGGTTTATTTTTTTCAGGATTAGGATTAGAAGAATAACTATACCGGCCAGGACCCAAAGAAGATTCATATTAGCTATTTAGTTGGTTTAAGAGTTGCATGGAGACTTTCAGGTCGTCATAAAGCTTGCTGAAGATCGGCATCATTGCCTTGTACTGCGCGTGTTTGTTCATGTCGGGAAAGATCGCTTCTTTGTCGCGGGACAAGATTGCGCGCTCCAATGTGTTTTCGGTATAAATTGCTCTGGATGCTAGGATCGCGGCTCCAATAGCCGAAGCATCTTCCGTTTGTACCAGCACAAGCTTCTTCCCGCTGAGGTCCGCAAGTGTCTGCAGCCATACCGGCGAATGGATAAAACCACCGCTGACATGCAATTGCTGCACGGTGCCCACAGATTCTTCGACACTTGCAAGTACCTGATTCAACGCAAAACATACACCTTCCAGCACGGCTTTAAGCAGATCTGCCTGCGTATGATTTTGCCTTAGGCCGATGAAAGCAGCACTTGCATGGGTATCCCAGTATGGCGCACGTTCACCAGTCAGGTAGGGCAGGAACAACAACTTTTCCGACGCAGATGTATTCTGCTCAATGATGGAAAAGAAGGTTTGGTAAGGATCATCGGCGCTTTCAGATGGACTTAAAAACTTCTGGATTGCCCAATCTATCGCTAGTCCGCCATTGTTTACCGGGCCCCCACAAACAAATGTTTTCTCGTCCAACAGGTAGTTAAAGGTCATCGCTTTGAAATTGTAAACCGGCTTTTCGCTCGTTACCCGTACGGCTCCGCTGGTCCCGATGGTGAGTGCCGCCTTGCTCGCATCAACAACTGCACTACCCAGGTTCGCACAGCATCCATCACTGGCGCCGATTACAAATATGGTTGATACCGGTAAGTCCATTTCCTGTGCGACCTCCGCATGAATCCCAGTTCTTTGAAATCCTGTATTTACGGGTTCAGAAAGGCTGGATACATCAATGCCGGCGAAATCGAGGATCGCGCTGCTCCAGCTTAGGCCGATAATGTCAAACAACCCCGTCGCAGAAGCCAAAGCATAATCAATCTCAAATTGGGCAAATAGCTTAAACCATATGAACTCCTTAATGGAAATAAACTTATATGTTTTGGAAAAAAGTTCAGGTTGGTGTTGCTTGATCCAGATGATCTTACTCAAGGGCGCCATGGCGTGCAAAGGCGTCCCCGATATACGGTACATGTTCTCGCCCTGCGGTCCATTCCTCAGGGTCTCTGCAATCGTCTCACTCCGGCTGTCCGCCCAGGTGATCAGGTTCGCTAATGCAGTTCCCGAATTATTTACGGGTATGATGCTGTGCATGGCGCTGCTCAAACTAATTGCAGCTGGCGCCACCCCCAGGGCCTGTATAGTATCCCAGATACAGCTCTTGAAGGCACTCCAGATCAGCTCTGGGTCCTGTTCACTGTATCCCGGCTCAGGCCGGGAAGTCGGGTAGGCATGTTGGGAAACCTGCAGGATGTTTCCGTTTAAGTCGACAGATACAGCCTTCGTGCTGCCCGTTCCGATATCTATTCCAATAATATAAGGATCTTGCATGTATGACCTGCTATGAGATACTAATATAGAAAACTGTTTGTAAACACCATGAATCCGCCCTGCATACAAGCGATTCTTTTTCTTATTCCTAATTAATCATGTACTTTTGAATCACCTGTAGACCCTGCTTCATGAAGGAAAAAACAAAAGCGGTTAAGAAGCCGAGCATCTTTAGCTTGCTGATTCCGTACAAAAAGCTTATATCCTTTCTGATATTTTTTGCCCTGTTAAGTAATGGGATCAACCTGATCCTACCCAAAATCATCTCCTACGGAATCGATTCGTATGCTGAAGGCGATTTCAACATGGAAAGGATCATTGTCTATTTCGCTATCGCCATTGTACTCGTATTTGTCTTTACCTACCTGCAAAGTATCGTACAGACCTATGCTTCAGAAAAGGTGGCTCGCGACCTGAGAACACGCCTTTCCGGACAGATCTCCCGCCAAAGCCATGCTTTTGTCGTTGAGGCCAACCCCTCTAAATTGCTCACCAACCTAACGGCGGATGTTGACTCCATCAAGATGTTTGTCTCCCAGGCAATTGTGTCCATCGCTTCTTCCGTGTTCCTGATCGTTGGTGCCAGCATCCTGCTGCTATCCATCAACTGGAAGCTCGCCCTGGTTATCATTGCCATCATCCCCATCATAGGCTTCACGTTTTATTTTGTGCTCCAGAAAGTGAAGGTGCTTTTTAAGGAAAGCCGCGAAGTGATCGACTGGCTCAATAAGGTCATAAGCGAAAGCATTATGGGCTCGGCCATCATCCGCGTTGTCAATTCACAGCAAGCAGAATACGATAAATTTGTGGCGGCTAACGGACGTGCACGGGATCTGGGCTTATCCATCTTAAGACTTTTTGCTGGCCTGATTCCCCTGATCATTTTCGTGGCCAATCTTGCCGGCTTAAGCATTCTCCTGTTGGGCGGACATTTTGTTATCTCCGGAACAATGACCTTGGGTGAGTTCGCGGCGTTTAACAGTTACTTAGCCATACTTATTTTTCCCATTCTGGTGATCGGTTTCATGAGCAACGTCATTGCACAAGCTACCGCTTCTTATCAACGCATAGAAACCGTTTTGAACCGTGAGGAAGTTGCCCATGCCGGTACAATCACCGAGATCATGCAGGGCAGCGTAGAGGCCAAACATATTTCCTTAAGCTTCGGACAAAAACCGGCCTTAAAAGACGTCAGCTTTAAATTGGAAGCGGGTACCAAGACAGCGATCATCGGGCCCACTGCCGCTGGTAAGAGCCAGCTTTTATACATCTTGTCTGGTTTGATACCGCCGACTTCCGGCGAACTGTATTTCAACGGACACGACATTAACGCCTACAAACCAGAAGCCTTTCACGGGCAGGTTGGTTTTGTCTTTCAGGACAGCATCATTTTCAATATGAGCATTCGCGAGAACATCGCGTTTAGCGATACGGTAACGGATGAATCACTACAAAAAGCCATTGATACCGCAGAATTGCATGATTTCGTTTCTATGTTGCCAGAAAAGTTAGACACCGTTATCTCCGAACGGGGATCCAATCTATCCGGCGGCCAGAAGCAGCGGATCATGCTGGCCCGGGCACTCGCCATCAACCCGCGGATCCTCATACTGGATGATTTTACCGCCCGTGTAGACACCAATACAGAACGCCGGATCCTTGAAAATGTCCAGAAGAACTATCCGGACCTCACGTTGCTGTCCGTCACTCAAAAAGTTGCCTCCGTGCAGCATTACGATAAAGTGATCCTGCTGATGCAGGGCGAAATCATTGCCGCAGGTACCCACCAGGAGCTGATGAAAACCAGTCCAGAGTACGTCCAGATCCATACCTCACAACAGAGTACAAGTAACTATGAATTACAATCTTAGTAAGATTAACGATAAAGAAAAGAAGACCTCTACCATAGCGGCTGTAAAGAAATTACTTGAACTCATAGCTGCAGAAAAGCCGGTATTATATTTGGCCCTCATCGCTATCCTGGTTAACTCTGTCCTGCTGCTGCTCGGACCGCTCATCATCGGCCATACGATCGATGCCTATGTACGCACCAAGCAGTTCCATGGGGTGCTCGTTTTCTCCGGCCTGTTGTTCGGTATGTACCTGGTTACGCTGGTTACGGGTTATTTCCAAACTAAACTCATGGGTGGCGTTGGACAACGCATGCTTTATACCCTGCGAAATGCCATCTTCAATAAGCTGCAGGAGCTTCCGGTATCTTTCTTCAATCAGAATAAGGCGGGCGACCTGATCTCGCGGGTTAACAACGATACCGACAAGCTGAACCAGTTTTTCTCCCAATCCTTGATGCAGTTCGTGGGCAGCATCGTGACCATGACGGGTGCCGGCGTTTTCCTGTTGGCCATAAACATTAAGCTGGGCATGGCTGCGCTATCCCCGGCGCTATTGATCCTGATCTTTACCGGTATCGTATCCCCCTGGGTGAAAAAAAAGAACGCCTCTAACCTGAAAAGCGTCGGTGGCCTGAGCGCTGAGATTCAGGAAAGCCTGAGTAACTTCAAGGTGATCATCGCCTTTAACAGGCGTGATTATTTCCGCAATCGCTTTGATGAAGCAAACCACGAGAATTACAGGACAGCCATTGGTGCCGGATTAGCCAACAACGTCTTTGTGCCCGTTTACGGCCTCTTTTCTTCCCTGGCTCAACTCATTGTACTGGCTTACGGAATTTATCTGATCAGCCGCGGTGAATTTACAATCGGGCTTCTGGTCAGCTACTTTTCTTATGCCACCAACTTCTACAATCCGCTAAGGCAACTTGCTGCCCTTTGGGCGAACTTTCAGGTCGCCATGGCGGGATGGGACCGGATATCCGAAATCCTATCTCTGAGTAACGACCTGAGCCAGCAAACCGCTCTAAAGCAGGAAAACTCAGATGCGGTACTCGAATTCCGCGATGTTCATTTTGGTTATACACCTGATCAGGAAATCCTGCACCACATCAGCTTTAAGCTGGAAAAAGGAAAAACTTATGCACTGATCGGGCCGACAGGCGGCGGGAAAACAACCACCGCTTCCTTGATCGCCAGGCTCTATGACCCGACCAAAGGAACGGTCCTTTTGCAGGGGCGCGACATACGTTCCTATTCGCCGGAAGAGCGTACGCAAAAGATTGGTTTTATCCTGCAGGAGCCATTCCTGTTTACCGGAACCATCAGAGAGAATATCGTATACGGCAATCTGAAGTATAAGGATTACACGAACGCGCAACTACAAGAAGTTATTGAAACTGCACAGCTTAAGGAACTACTGGATCTTTTTGACCAGGGGCTGGATACGCCTGTAGTTTCGGGTTCTGACAACATCAGTCTGGGTCAGAAGCAACTCATTGCCTTCATGCGTGCCGTACTCCGGAATCCGGAGATCCTGATCCTGGATGAAGCGACCGCAAATATTGATACCATCACAGAAAAACTATTGGGCAATATCCTGGATAAACTCTCTAAAGAAACGGTATTGGTTGTGATTGCGCACCGCCTGAATACCATAGAAAATGCGGATGAGATCTTCTTTGTCAATGCCGGTGAAGTGTTGCGCGCGGGAACCGTGCAACATGCCATGGATATGTTGCTTGAAGGAAAAAGGAGCAGTTAAACTCCTTTTCTCAGCTCAATAACGGTGATCTCCGGCCAAATGCCAATGCGGCCCGAGAATCCAAGGAATCCAAAACCCCGGTTGATGTTCAGTATACGGCCGTTCTCCGCCTTCAGCCCTGCCCAGTGTGCATAACGGTATTTCACCGGGCTCCACTTGATGCCAAATGCCTCTATGCCGAACTGCATACCATGTGTATGACCAGATAAGGTCAGATGGATCTTCGCCGGGTAGCTCTTCACCTGTGATTCCCAGTGGGTCGGATCATGGGATAGGAGAATCTTGAAATCAGAAGGATTTACCGACCGTAAAGCTTTCCGTAGATCCCCACGTTCGCCGAAGCCCAAACCCCAGTTCTCCACGCCAGCCAGTATGATCTGCTGACCATCCTTTTTAAGCTCCACATGCTCATCCAAGAGCAGTCGATACCCAAGCTGTTGGTGGTAACTCTTCAACTCTTCCAGGTTTGCCCTTTTGTTCTGCTCAGAATCCCATTTCACATAATCGCCATAATCGTGATTACCCAAGATCGAAAACTGCCCGAAAGGTGCCTTAATCTGGCTGAAATAGTTCAACCAGGGCAGCATTTCCGAGGCTTTATTATTCACCAGATCTCCCGTAAATACAAAGAGATCTGATTTCTGTTCATTGATCAGATCGATACCTTTCTGAATGGCCTTTTTATTCTTAAAACTGCCTGCATGCACATCGGAGATCTGCGTGATCGTAAAGCCGTCGAATGCCTCCGGGAGGTCCTCAAACTCAAGTACATGCCGGATGACCCGGTAAGCATATTTACCCTCGATCATGCCGTAAAGAAAGATGAGAATGGTCAGGATGAACATGGAGACTGCAAATCCAACCCATTGCAAACTCCGGTCATGGCCAATGGCCAGCCGGTACAAGTCGCCGGGGATTAGGAAGATCACAAAGATCAACTCACTGACCAGCAGGATCAGGAAAGCATGCGTTGCCACCTTGAAGAAAGTGTCCATACCGCGACGCTCAATCCGCCGAAAGGCAGAGATCAAAGCTGCTGAAATACCCAGAACAGCCGTCCAGAACAATAGGGGTAGAATCGGGTTTATACTAAAGGTCTCAAACCCGGATAAAACATAGAAATTCAGTGTAACAAACAGGACAATAAATATCAGTACCGGAACAAGGGAAAAACGTCTCTTCATAAGTTGGGAAAGGCCAAAAATACAACATAAGAATTTGATTATAACACCTTAATAGCCATCTTTATCACATGAATTATCTGGAAATATTAGATCAGGTTAAAACGCATATTGAGCGGGCATTTGCGTCCAGACTGGACGACAAACTGGTTTACCACAACCTCGCACATACGGAACATGTAGTTAAACATGCCGTCGAACTTGCTAATTATTACAAGCTTGACGATAAGGATTTCTTCATTGTACTTGCCGCCAGTTGGTTTCATGACTTAGGCTATATAGACAAGTGGGATCAGCATGAGCAGCGTGGGTCTGAGGAAGCCGAGGCATTCCTGACAGAGCAGGGTGTTGATCAATCCACTATTGATGCCATTAAGGGGTGTATACTCGCTACCAAAATGCCACAGAGCCCGGTGGGCTTGCTTCAACAGATCGTTTGTGATTCAGATCTTTACCATCTGGGAAGTGACGATTTCAAAGACCGGAACCGTACCATGCGGAAAGAAACAGAGAATCTTTTGGGCAAAAATATCGATAAAGATATCTGGCGGATCGGAACGATCAAACTGATGGAGAGCCATCATTATCATACAGATTATTGCATCAACAAATTGAGTCAGAAGAAAAAACAAAACCTGGAAGCTTTAAAAGCCAAGGTACAACAGGATCTGGCGGATGCCCAATTTGAGGCCCTGCCGAAAAAAGCGACAGCGACGGAAGAGAAAAAAGCGAAGAGTAACCGGCCGGAGCGCGGTATAGAAACCATGTTCCGCATCACCTCTGGGAACCACCAGCGCTTAAGTGATATGGCCGACAATAAGGCGCACATCATGATCTCCACCAACTCGATCATTCTCTCGGTCATCCTGAGTATTCTGCTTCGAAAGCTGGAGGATAATCCACAACTCATCATCCCAACGATGATCCTGCTTATCGTTTGTGTGGTCACCATGGTGTTTTCCATTTTGTCTACCCGTCCTACGGTGCCTCCGGGCAGGTTTACGCTCCAGGATATAGAAGATAAGAACACCAACTTGCTGTTTTTCGGGAACTTCTACCGAATGGGCCTGCCTGAATACAATGCTGGTATCCAAAAGATGATGGAAGACCGGGAGTACCTCTACGGAAGCCTGATCAAAGACATTTATTCACAGGGCGTTGTACTTGGGCGCAAATACCGCCTGCTGCGAATTGCATACAACGTGTTCATGTATGGGATCGTTGCGTCCGTTATTGCCTTCCTTGTTGCTATTGCATTGTAACCCATGCCGGAATATTCATTTTTTTCACGTGATCTAAGCTGGCTGACGTTCAATGGAAGGGTTTTGCAGGAGGCGCACCGAAGTCAGGTACCCTTGCTGGAGCGGATACGATTTCTCTCTATCTTCTCGTCGAACCTGGATGAATTTTACCGGGTACGCATGCCCGTCCTCCGCGCGCTGCGAAATGATGAAGCCGGGTACGATGAAAACAGCAGTTACGATCAGGCGCGGCAGCTGATCAATGCACAACAAAGCCTCTACGGAAAGATCATTATTGAAGATATTCTGCCGCAACTGCTCGATGTGCATGTCGACTGGCTCTACAACAAAGCCATCCCAAACACCATTGCGCCAGACATTGATGCGCTTTTCGAAAGTAAGATCAAAGCGCTCATTCAGGTTATTCCCATAGACTTAGGCAACAAAGATTTCTTTGCCGAGAACAACAAGCTATACCAAGGCGTATTTACGCGGGATCAGGCAGGCAATGAAAATCTGTATTTCATTAACGTACCCGTTAGTGAATTGTCCCGTTTATTCGAGATCAGGTTCGGCAATCTGACCTACATTGTTTTTCTGGAAGATATCATCAGACACAAGCTGGATGTCCTGTTTCCCGCGCAAGAAATACTCGGCGCCTACAACATCAAGGTTACCCGGGATGCAGAAATGCGCGTAGAAGATGAGGTTGATGCCAATATCATCGCGGCCTTGGAGCGAGAGCTGGCCAAACGTGATCTTGGTCCGGCTACACGTTTCCTGTGCCAGCCGGGCGTGCCCTTGCGCCACCTTTATAAGATGGTATACGTCCTCAATCTGCAACAAGCCAGCATTGTTCTGGGCGGTAACTACCATAACCTGAAAGATCTCGGACAGTTTCCTTTCCGGGATGCCGCACTGGAGTATCCGAAGTGGCCGCCCGCAGATGCCATTACATTGGAGCCTCAACAAAGCCTCTTTGAACGGATACGGGCAGCTGATATCCTGATTTATGTTCCTTATGAACGCTTTGAGCCGGTGCTGGATTTCTTCCGGTCTGCAGCCATCGATCCTCAAGTCACGGAAGTTTACTGTACCCTGTACCGGGTTGCCGACAATTCCTCGATCGTGAGATCCTTAATCCAAGCTGCAGAAAATGGCAAAAAGGTCGTGGTAATGCTGGAACTTAAGGCGCGTTTTGATGAAGCCAATAACATCAAATGGGCCAATGAACTAAAGTCCGGTGGCGTGAAGATCATTTATAGCAATAGTTCCTTTAAGGTGCATGCAAAAGTGGCTCTGGTCAAGCGTATCCAGGATAATAAATTGGAGTATTTCGGTCTGCTGTCCACCGGAAACATGAACGAGAGCACAGCCAGGTTCTATACGGATCATATGTTGCTGACCGCCTATGAACCGATGCTCAAAGAACTGGAAACCTTATTCGGGTTTCTTGGGAAAAAGAAAAAAATGCCGAGTATCAATGAGGGCATCGACTTTAAGCACCTTCTTGTTGCGCAGTTCAATCTGCAGTCGACATTCCTCGAGCTCATAGACCGCGAGATTGAACACGCTCGTCAGGGTTTACCGGCATCCATCCTGATCAAGCTGAACAACCTGGAAGAAAAGGTCTTGATCTCCAAACTGTATGATGCGTCGAATGCAGGCGTTCAGATCCATTTGATCGTTCGGAGCATTTGCTGCCTGATTCCTGGTGTTCCGGGGCAAAGCGAAAATATTGTCGTCAAACGGATCGTAGATCGCTTTCTGGAGCATGGACGGGTATTCCTGTTCCATAATAACGGCGAAGAGAAGCTGTATATGGGGTCTGCGGACTGGATGAACCGCAACATCTACTCGCGGATAGAAGTCTGTTTTCCCATCTATGACCAGGAATTAAAAAACAATCTCAAACAAATATTGCTATTACAATGGCAGGATACCGCACAGGCGGTCTATTTTACTTCAGAAATGGAAAATGTTCCCGTTGGCAATGGCGAAGGTCTCCGGTCACAGGAGGAGATCTATAAACGATTACAGCGGCAAACACAAGCAGATAAAATATGAAGATACCTACGAATAAGTTGCCCATCTTGATCCTACTGATTGCAGTCCTTGCAAGTCTGAGCTGTATAAAACCGGGCAGCAAATTTACCAGCCCGCCGGGCTATAACCTAAATGACCCCGAGAAGTTTTTAATGCCGGAAAGCCTGCTGGAAATTTCCGGAGTAGCCTTTCATCAGCTCACTCCAGATACCGCTTATTCCATTCAGGATGAAGACGGACGTGTGTTTATGCAGCAATGGGGCGTTAAAAAAGCCTCCGACACGAAGTTTAACTCTAAAGGCGACTATGAAGATCTCGCTATCCTGGGTAAGTCCATGTTTATCCTGAAAAGCAATGGATCTTTCTTTGCCTTTCCCTTAAGCGAGATGGGTAAGAGCAATGCAGAGGGCATAAAGGAATGGAAAAAGCTCTTACCAAAAGGAGAGTACGAGAGTATGTACGCCGATAATTCCAACTCACAGCTCTATGTTTTATGCAAGAACTGTGATGTGGACAAGAAAAAAGACCAGATTACCGGATTTATTCTCGCGTACGATCCAGGCACCGCATCATTAACCCAAAAAGAAACTTTTATGGTAGATACCAAGCTGATCCAGGCTAGCGGGCATAAGGTGCAACATGGCCTGAGAGCTTCGGCGCTGGGCAGAAATCCGGTGACCAGCGACTGGTACATCCTCTCTTCGGTTAACAAGATGTTGGTGGTGGCCGACTCCAAATGGGCCATTAAGGGTATCCACCGGCTGGATTCGGGTATTTTTAATCAGCCAGAAGGAATCGCATTCGATAAAGATCAAAACCTTTATATCTCCAACGAAGGGGACGAGATCACCAACGGAAATATATTGAAGTTTAAATTCAGCGGCAGCAACAAGTAAGCATACTCAACATACGGCATGAGATCAATCATCCTCTTTCTGGTTCTTATGTGCGCTTCCCGGTTTGCACCGGCGCAGAGTGACCAGGCTATTATTTCACGTACCATCCTGATCGGTGATGCCGGCGAGGTAGATCCGGCACAAAAGCAGGTGATCCAAAGTGCCTCCAGATATGTATTAAAAGAGAAAACCACCGTCTTCTTCCTGGGGGATAATATCTATCCGAATGGAATGGGCCTGCCAGGTACCGCAGAAGAAAAGGCAACCCAGGCGATCCTCCGGTCACAATACCAGCCCATGCGTGTAAAAGGAGCAAAGGTTTACTTTCTGCCGGGTAATCACGACTGGGACCGCTCAGGCGCACAAGGCCTGGCGAAGATCCGGGCGCAATCGGCATTTATAGCCGCCCAGGGTGATCAATTCCTGCAGATGGTCCCGGAACAAGGTTGCCCGGATCCACAGGAAATTAAGATCAACCCAGACCTGACCGTTATTGCATTTGACAGTGAATGGTGGATATTTACACACGAGAAAACCAGTTGTCCGCAATGCAAATGCAAAACGGAGGAAGAGGTACTGCAACGATTTCGGCAGATCTTTAACAACAACCGCGGAAAGCAGATCCTGCTCGCCTCGCACCATCCATTTCAGAGCTATGGCAACCATGGCGGGCATTATACCTTCATGCAGCACCTTTTTCCGTTGCTGGATTTAAACAAGAACTTATTTTTACCCTTACCCATTATTGGCTCCCTGTATCCGCTCTACCGGATGTTGAGACCGGACAAGGAAGACCTCATCCATCCAACTTATGCACGGATGATCAAGCGTATCGACAGTGTTTTTCATGGCTACCCGAATCTGGTCCATGTGGCCGGGCATGAGCATGGCTTGCAGTTCATTGACCGTAAAGGAGACCTGCAGGTTATCAGTGGCTCCGGTGCCAAACTGGGTCATGTGGTTCACGGAAAGTATGCCTTGTTTGCAGACGTGAGCCCGGGCTATGTGATCGCTGATCAATTAACCGACAAAAGTATACGCTTCACGTATTTCAAGTTAGTCGATGGCCGCGTAGTTGAAGCGTTTAAGTATGTAAAACCCTATATTTGAAAAATTATTTCTCCAGCACCATGCAGTCTATAGCCGTCAATCTAAGCAGACAAGAAGATTTTGTAGAGAATCTGATCGGGGCTGAAGTTCACTTGTCGCTTCACCCGTTCATTCGCTATGTTGAAGCGCGCAATAATACCGAGCAGTCTTCAAAAACCAGCTTCTACCGCTATATACTGAATGAATTTCACAAATATCCGGAACTGGAGTTTCCTATTGCACCTTCAGATTCCAGTAAATACACCCACTTGTTCGAGCTGATCTACAGCTGCTTGTCGCCTGTACTCAGCGACCATGACCAGCAACTCTGGGCGTTGGGCACGCCTTTTACCCCGCATTTCTATTTCGGTACCCCGGGATTTTATTCGATCATCCTGGATCCGACAACCGCCAAACTGAAGCAAGGCTTAAATCTTGCGGGGCCAAAAGAGCTCGAACGTGCCATTAAAGTCAGCTTCTACAATATTGTCCTGCAGAAATTCTACGATTTCACACTTACAGCCAAGCAGTACACCATTTATTCTATTGTTGATGCCGAAACAAATCTTGTAAATTATTATCGCTTAAATCTGGATAACCGGTTTATTGATATTAAACACAACGGCAATCTGCCCAAGATCAAGCTGGAGAATTTAAAATCAAACCTCCGGGATGAGGCCAACACACTCAAGCTGCTTGAACGGCTACTGCCGACCTACCAGTTTACGGTTGAAGGTATTGCGATTGTGAACCTGGAGGAAGCCACCGTAGAGTATGCCCTGGAATCGATAAAGAATGTCATTATAGAGCATAACGAATGTTCGGTGGGTAGTTACGACAGGAAGATCTCCCAGGCACTTAAAACCATTGCTGGAACAGATAGCCTCGAATTCGGACTTTTGCCATATCTGCGATTAAACGATAAAACCGTTGTAAACGACCGTTCAGGTTTTGAAAGTATTTTGCTGAAACTAGCCAAGGAAGATCAACAGGCGAGCTTTCAGGAGCTGCTGGAGCATTACCTGGCCAGTCCGAGGCGATTGATCTTCACAGAAATCCTTCCAAAAGAGCAGGAGCGTTTCCCGATGCTGAAGCTGCTCTATAAAAACGGAATTACCTCTTACGCACTGTTTCCGCTGCACTACAGTGGCAAGCTGGTTGGCTGCCTGGAAGTTTATGCCCGGAATTCAGATGCTTTTAATGCTTATACCCTTTCGAAATTGGAGGCGGCATTCTCTTTGCTGGCCCAGTTGTTCCAGAATATTATTACAGACTTCAATTACGAGCTGACACGGATCATCACCGATAAGTTTACCTCCCTGCAGCCAGCCGTTCAATGGCGCTTTTATGAGGCAGCCTATCATTACCTGGTTCAGGAGCATGAACACCATCCCTTGAACCTCGAGGCTATCTCGTTCAAAAATGTACAACCTTTTTATGGGGCCATCGACATCAAGGATTCCAGCGTACAGCGCAACGTGGCGATCCGCAAAGACCTGAACCTGCATTTTGAGATATTGGAGAATACATTCCACGCCATACAGGACACGCTAAATTCCTCGATCAAGGATTATATTCCTTCAGATGCACCGATCGCTGCCTGCAAGCAGCATGCGTATTTATCCGATCTGGAGATTCTGAAAATTGAAGACTACCTGATGCGTCAGCTTCCACCATACCTGCGCTTACTGCAAGAGGGCAAGCCGGAATTGACCGAGATCATTGAAAACTATTTCCAGGTGACCAATCTTGAAGGAATTGTGTACGCCAACCGCACTCAATACGAGAAGAGTATGCAAACGGTGAATGGGAAGATCAACAGCATGTTGAACGACTTCAATGATTCCTTACAAACCATCTACCCATGTTATTTTGAGAAGTTCCGTACCGATGGTGTGGAGTTCGATATTTACCTGGGACAATCCATGGCGCCGGAGAAGCCTATGGCGCCCAATCTGGTGCAAACCTTCCGGCTATTGCATCTGGAAGCCATCGCCAATATCGCTGTCGCCACACATGCACTGATCCCCGAGCTATCGGATTACCTACAGACTACGCAGCTGATCTTTGTTCATGAAAAGCCCATCGACATCAGCTTCAGGCCAGATGAGCAGCGCTTTGATGTGGAAGGCGGCTATAACATCCGCTACCAACTCGTAAAAAAAAGGATTGACAAAGCGCATGTGCGGAACTCGGAAGAGCGCCTGACCCAAACTGGAAAAATTGCCATAGTATACATGAATGCCTCGGAAGCTCAGGAGTACCTGGGCTATATTGAAGTTTTACAGCGACGCAACATTCTGATGGATGACGTGGAGCACCTGGAGATCGAAGAACTTCAGGGTGTAGATGGATTGAAAGCCCTGCGCGTTGGTGTGGTATTTGACCAAAAACATTAATTAAACCCGCTTTATGAAGCAGCTCGCCTTGTTTTTTCTGATGATTCCCTTCCTTGCGGCCGGACAGGAGCCTGCCTCCAGGGACTCGATCACACTGGCCATTGCACCTGAATACAACGATGTGGGATCCCTGCACCGCAGGTTTCTTGGCGAAAACTACCGCAAACTTTGGGCAACACCCGTGCGCATGCGCGTGCTGGATATCCGTAAAGAGCGGGGTGGCCTGGAGATCGTTAAACTCGGTGGCGGGAACCAGACCAAGTCCATCCGGTTCAAAGACCCACAAGGCAAGGAATGGGTGCTAAGAACCATTCAGAAATACCCGGATCGCGCTTTGCCGGAGCGTTTAAAGGCTACCGTTGCCCGGGATATCATACAAGACCAGGTATCTACCGGTCATCCTTTTGGTGCGCTGATCGTACCACCACTTGCAGAGGCTTTAAACCTGCCGCATTCCAATCCCGAGATTGTATATGTGGGTGATGACCCCGGATTGGGTGAATACAGAAAAGACTTCGCCAAGGCTGCCTACCTGTTTGAGGAGCGTGTGCCGCTGCAGTTTGACGATACAGACAATACCTTAAAGGTGCAGGAAAAACTGCAGGAAGACAACGATCACGTAACCGATCAAAAGCTGACGCTCCGGGCAAGGCTGTTGGACTTTATTGTGGGGGATTGGGATAGACACGAGGACAATTGGCGCTGGTCTAAAGAAAAGGACAAGGGAGTTACGACGTATAAGGCAGTGCCTCGTGATCGCGATAAGGTCTTCTATAAAACTTCTGGGATCTTCCCGTGGATTCTTTCCCACCAATGGTTGAAATCCAATTTGCAGCCTTACTCGGAGGATATCCGTGATATCAATGGATGGAATTACAATGCCCGCTACTTTGACAGGTA
>Ga0157371_10002206_pt1 | contig 18866 bp, 12 predicted proteins | sample C45metaG_FD_113462 | JGI IMG/M metagenome (GOLD analysis project Ga0157371, IMG submission 113462) | Corn rhizosphere microbial communities from Kellogg Biological Station, Michigan, USA - C4-5 metaG | ecosystem: Host-associated > Plants > Roots > Rhizosphere > Soil | place: USA: Michigan...
AATCTGGAGTCGGTGTTGCAGCAGTGCGGGAGTGACCTCGTCATAGGCCCACTCGTCCAGGGTGTCCTGAAGGCTATCCAGATCGATCGACATCGGCTCCATCCCGTGGCTGGCGACGGCGCTATCCACGACAGCGCTCGTTAGTGCAGACCACGGGCAGCGATAAGGGGTTTCGCTTAGGCATTACGTTGGCCGACGGCAGGCGTGTGGTCAGTCAGCGCCCAGGCGTTTGCGGCGGGCCGCGGTGAGGCCCTGGCGCACCTTGGCATAGCCTGCCCAGGGGTCGTCCTTGAGCCCTTCGAGGCGTGGCAGCAGGGTGTCGAAGTGCCATTGGTCGCTTGCCGTCAGGGTCGAGAGCTCTTTTCGGGCAATAGGCACAGAAACACCAAGATGGGGACGGGCGCGTAGGGAAAAGGCACTGACCGTGGTGGCACCATGGCGATTGCGCAGGTAGTCGACGAAGATTCGACCCTGGCGATTCTGTGCGCCCATCTTGGCGGCGAACAGCTTGGGCAGGGTGTTGGCCAGGTGCTGGGCGGTCGCCTGGGCGAACGTCTTGACGGCATCCCAGTCCTGGCGGCGGTCCAGGGGCACCACCAGATGCAGGCCGCGACCGCCACTGGTCTTGACGAAGGCCTGCAGCTCCAGCTCGTCGAGCAGGGTCAGCACCAGCTCCGTCGCTTCCACCATGCGCGACCAGGGCAGGGCGGGATCGGGGTCGAGATCGAGGATCAAGCGGTCGGGTCGCTCGATGCGGTCGGCGGTGGCATTCCAGGTGTGGAATTCCACCGTGCCCATCTGCGCTGCGCCGATGAGGGCGTCGCGGCTGTCGATGACCATCAGCGGCGCATGTCCGGGATCCAGCTCGGGATCGAGTTCGCGGATATGGGGGATCGCCAGGGTCTGCTTGTGCTTCTGGAAGATCTGCTCGCCGGCGATACCCTCGGGGGTGCGCACCAGGGCAACCGGGCGAGCGGCCAGGTGCGGCAGGATCCAGTCCGCGACGGCGGCGTAGTAGCCGGCCACGTCGAGCTTGCGGGCGCCGCTGGCGTCGTCGATGACTCGCTCGGGATGACTGATGCGCACACCCGCCACGGTGGCGTCCTTTTGCTTGCCCGGGGATTTGCGGCGAGCGCCGGAGGGGCTCGGCGCCTCGGCCTCAGGCGCTGGGGTCGCTTGTTCCAGGCCAATCTCCCGGGCCGGTTTGTCTTCGCGCAGGCCATGGAAGACGCCCTGGCGGACGATACGATCCTGGGTCATCTCGGCATAGGCGATCTCGCACAGCTGTTCCGGTTTCAGCCAGGTCACCTGGCGATAGGCGGCGCCCTTGGGGGGATCCACCACCGGCGGCTGCTTCACGATCAGTGGCTGGAATCTGGCGTGCAACTGCTTGAGCAGGGCAGCGGTGAATCCGGTGCCGACCTTGCCGGCATAGTGCAAAGCCCCTTGCTCGTCATGCAGCGCCACCAGCAGGGCACCCAGGTGCTGGCGACCGCCCTTGGGCGGGGTATAGCCGACGATGACGAATTCCTGGCGGTGGGCGCACTTGAGTTTGATCCAGTCCTTGTTGCGCCTTGAGCGATAGGGGCTGCCCAGGCGCTTGCCGATCACCCCTTCGAGGCCAAGTTCGCAAGCGCTGGCCAGGAGGCGATCGGCCGGCACCTCGAAGGCGGCGGAAAAGCGCAGCAGATCGCTGTCGTTGTTGTTCTCCAGCAGCGTGCCCAGCAGCTCGCGGCGCTGCTCGACCGGCACCTTGCGCAGGTCCGCGCCATTGAGATAGGGCAGGTCGAACAGGTAGTAGGCGATGGCGGTGGCCTTGCCGGTCTCGAAGGCATTCTGCAGGGCCTGGAAACTCGAGACGCCCTGGGCGTCGTTGACCACGATCTCTCCGTCCAGCCAGGCATTGTCCAGGCCCAAGGCAGCCAGGGCCTTGGCCTGGTCGGGCAGGCGCTCGGTCCAGTCGTTGCCGCTGCGGGTAAACAGACGGACCTCGCTGCCCTCGATATGGGCGAGCAGCCGGTAGCCATCGTATTTCACCTCGTACAGCCAGTCGCCGGCCGGTGGGCTGTCGACCAGGGTCGCCAGCTGGGCCTCGAGGGTCTCAGGCAGGTCAGCCTTGCGCGCCTCGCCGGTGGTCTTGCGCGCGGGAGCCTTGGCGCTGGTCGGTCGGGTGGCGGGCTTGGCCTTCTTGCCCTGCTCCAGGCGCGGCAAGGTCTTGTCGCTCTGCACGCTGTCGGGTTCGGCAGCGGTCACGTCGTAGTCGGCAATCTCTCGCGCCTCGGCGTCGCGCTCCTTGATCAGCAGCCACTGGGGCTTGTCGCCATGGCCCCGCAGGCGGGTGCGCACCAGGGTCCAGTGGCCGCGCAGCTTTTCGCCCCTGAGTTCGAATTTGAGCTTGCCGGCCGCGTAGGCTTCCGCGGCATCGCCGTCGGCTCGCCATTCACCGCGATCCCAGACGATGACGTCACCAGCACCGTACTGGCCTGCGGGAATGCTGCCCTCGAAACTGCCGTAGGCGATGGGGTGGTCCTCCACCTGTACCGCAAGGCGCTTTTCACTGGGATCCAGGCTGGGACCCTTGGGCACCGCCCAGCTCTTCAGGGTGCCGTCCAGTTCCAGGCGCAAGTCATAGTGCAGCCGGCGCGCCGCGTGCTTCTGGATGACGAAGGTCAGGGCGCCCCTGGTCTCGCGGGAGCGCGGACGTTCGTCGTCGCGGGGCTCGGCGGTCACGTCGAAGTTGCGCTTGCGGTTGTATTCGCTGGACGAGCTGGCCATGGCGGCTTTCCTCACTTGGCCTTGCGCGTGCGGCCGGCGGAGGGACTGCGCCGGCTGGTCGAGCGACCGGCGCCCTTGGACTTGGGCGTGTCCTTCGCCTTGTCTTTCTTGCCACCCAGGCTGCGGCGCAGCAATTCGGTCAGGTCGATGACGTCGGCGCCGTTGTCTTCGGCTTCGGGTTCCGCCGCGACGGCTTCGAGCTTGCCGTCCTTGAGCTTGCGTTCGACCAGCGCCATGACATTGTCCTTGAAGGTGTCGTGGTACTGCTCCGGAGCCCACTGCTCGGTCATGTCGTCCACCAGTCGCTGGGCCATGGCCACCTCCTTCTTGGTGACCTTGGCGTCCAGCCCCTCAAGCCCGACGTCGTCCGCGGAACGGATCTCAGCGGCCCAGCGCAGGGTGTTCAGCACCAGCGCGTTGCCCAGCGGCATGATCACCGCCAGGTGTTGCTTGGAGTGCATCACCAGGTTGGCCACCCCCACCTTGCCGGCGGCGCTCAGGGTGTCGCGGAGCAGGGCATAGACCTTTTCGCCGTTCTTGTCCGGCGCCAGGTAGTAGGGCTTCTCGAAGTGCAGGATGGAGATCTCCCGTGCCTCGACGAAGGTGAGGATGTCGATGGTGCGGGTGGCCTCGGGCAGGGCCTTGTGGATTTCGTCTTCGCTGAGCACCACGTACGTGCCCTTGTCCTGTTCGACGCCCTTGACGATGTGCTCGCTGGGCACTTCCTTGCCGGTGGTCTTGTTGATGCGCTTGTAGCCCACCGGGTCGAGGCTGCGCTCGTCGAGCCAGTCGAAGTCGATGCCGGACGGCCGGGTCGCCGAGACGAGCGAAACGGGGATGTGCACCAAGCCGAAGCTGACGGCGCCTTTCCAGATCGAGCGGGGCATGGCGTTCTCCAGGAGCGTGGGGGGATCCCCTATGGATAGGCCGGCGATCCATGGGGTTCCACCGTGGGGAACCCCGCCCGGTTGCCGGGTTCTACCCCCGATCAGCGAGTGCGCCGCCACAGGTGCAAGGTAGAGAGGAGCAGGGCGTGGACAGTGTTGATCAAGAGGTATTGCGCAAGACCCTGGCCTGGCGACGGGAGGGCCGGGGCGTGAGCCTGTTCACCGTGGTCCAGACCTGGGGCAGCTCGCCGCGGCCGCCGGGGGCCATGTTGGCCCTGCGCGATGATGGTCAGGTCTGCGGTTCCGTGTCCGGTGGCTGCATCGAGGATGACCTGATCGCCCGGCTGCACGCCGGCCAGTTCGCCGGCGCGCGACCCGAGGTCATCACCTATGGCGTCTCTGGCGACGAAGCCGCGCGCTTCGGGCTGCCCTGCGGCGGCACCCTGCGCCTGGTGCAGGAAAGGGTGGCCGACTGGCGCTGGGTGGAGCAACTGCTGCAGCGCTGCGACGGCCACGAACTGGCCCTGCGCGAACTGGACCTGGCCACTGGCGAGGTACGGATTTCCAGCACGACCCGCGATGAGCCGGTCGCCCTGGACCAGCAGCGTCTGCGCCTGGTCCATGGGCCCCGCTGGCGACTGCTGCTGATCGGGGCCGGCCAGCTGTCGCTGTATGTCGCCGACATGGCAGCCATGCTCGATTTCGAAGTGCTGGTCTGCGACCCCCGCGAGGAATTCCGCCAGGGTTGGGAGACGCGCCAGGCGCGCTTCATCCCGGGCATGCCGGACGACGCCGTGCTGTCGATCCGTCCGGACGAGCGCACCGCGGTGGTCGCCCTGACCCATGATCCGCGCCTGGACGACCTGGCGTTGCTGACGGCGCTGCAATCCGACGCCTTCTATGTCGGCGCCCTGGGTTCGCTGCGCAACAACGACCGGCGCCGCGAGCGACTGCTGCAGTTGGAGGTGCCCTTGGCCGCGATCAATCGCCTGCATGGACCCATTGGCCTGCACATCGGCAGCCATACGCCGCCGGAGATCGCCCTGTCGCTGCTGGCGGAGGTGGTGGCGGTCAAGAATGGCATCGCCCTGACCCAGAAGAAGCGCGCCCTGGTAGCCGTGGAGCAGGTCGCCTAGGGATGGCCGGGGTCCAGGTACTGATCCTGGCGGCCGGTGCCGGTAGCCGTTTCCGAGCGGCGGGCGGTGGCGACAAGCTGGAGGCAGTGCTGCCCGGACGATCCGGGCTGACGGTATTGCAGGCGACCTTGCGGCTGTGGAAGGGCCTCGGCCTGCCGTGCCTCGCGGTGGTCTCGGACAGCGCCCCCTGGCGCGCCGAGCTGGCGTTCCGGGAGGGCGTGGCCGTGCTGAGTCTGCCCACCACCGGCATGGGCGACAGCCTGGCCGCCGCCGTGGCGGCCACGTCGGCGGCGGCGGGTTGGCTGGTGGCGCTGGGCGATATGCCCTTCGTGCAGCCCTCGACGGCGCGACAGCTGCTGGCGCTGTATCAGCCGGAGCGCATTGTTGTTCCTACCCATGGCTCCCGGCGCGGTCACCCCGTGCTCTTTGGTCGGGATTTTGCTGCTGCGTTGGGCGAACTCAGGGGCGACGAGGGCGCGAAACGGCTGCTGCGTGAGGCTGTGGTACTGGAGCGGGAGGTGGCGGACGCAGGTATACACAGCGACATCGACACCCCGGCCGATCTGGCGAAGCCGCTGGCCATGGCCCTCGAACGTCCGCCTCTCGCCATTCTTCCAACGGAGGAGAACAAGCTGAGGGCGCAAAGGACCATGAACACCATCGAGGCCACGCTCGACTACCTCAAGGCTCGCGAGCTGCAGCTCACCACGGCCGAATCCTGCACGGCCGGCAAGGTGGTAGGGTTGCTGTCGGAGATACCGGGTAGCGGCAGCTGCATCGAATCGGGCTACGTGGTCTATTCGCCCGAAGCCAAGCAACGGCTACTGGGCGTCAGCCCGGACACCATCGAACGGCACAACCTCACCAGCGAGGCCGTGGCGCGGGAGATGGCCGCGGGCGCCCTGCGCGACAGCCCGGCCCAGGTGGCCATCGCTAACACCGGTCTGGCCGGACCGGGCGGGGCGGATGGCATTCCCCAGGGGACCGTCTGTTTCGCCTGGGGCTATCGGCGCGGTGACGACGTCGTGCTCTATTCTGAAACCCGACATTTCTCCGGTGACCGCGAGGCCGTGCAACTGGCTGCGGCCCGACACAGTCTCGGCGCCGTGGTGCCCTATCATCAACGTCTCGAACGCGAATCAGAGGAGAACGCCCGATGACCGAAGCCCTTCAACGCGACATCATCCAGGCCTTGCAGGTCCCCGAGCACTTCGACCCGGCCGAGGAAGCGGAACGCCGCATCCAGTTTCTCAAGGATTATCTGCTCGGCAGCCGGCAGGAAAGCTACGTGCTGGGCATCAGCGGCGGCGTGGATTCCTCCACCGCTGGCCGGCTGGCGCAGTTGGCTGTCGAGCGGGCACGGGAAGAGAGCGGTAATGCCCGCCTGAGATTCATCGCCATGCGCCTACCCTATGGTGTCCAGCGTGATGAAGCGGATGCCCAGCGTGCCCTGCACTTCATCCAGCCGGACGAGACCCATACCGTCAATATCAAACCGGCCAGCGACGCCATGCTGGCCTGTGTTCGGGAAGCTCGGGTGGCCTTCGATGATGAGCTGCACGAGGACTTCATCCTCGGCAACATCAAGGCGCGCCAGCGCATGATCGCCCAGTATGCGGTGGCCGGTGCCCGCCGGGGCCTGGTGATAGGCACCGACCATGCGGCGGAGGCCCTGATGGGCTTCTATACCAAGTTCGGTGATGGCGCCTGTGACCTCACCCCGCTCTATGGCTTGAACAAGCGGCGCGTGCGGGCCGTGAGCGAGTGGCTGGGTGCACCTGCCGAACTGGTGCACAAGGTGCCTACGGCAGATCTGGAATCCCTCTCGCCGGGCAAGGCCGACGAAGACGCCTTTGGCATCACCTATGCGGAAATCGATGATTTCCTCGAGGGCAAGCCGGTGAATCCGGCGACCTTGGAGATCATCCTCGATACCTATAGACGCAGCGCCCACAAGCGTGATCTGCCCTATACACCTTTTCAATAGTTTCAATGACTTAAGGAATCTATTTCAGCTGGTTTGTTAGATGATCTGCACAGGGCTCCGTTGATCCGGCTCAATGCCTCGCAGATACCCTGGCGTGGATTGATAGCCTATAAATGACTTCAGATAGGTGTCGTTATCCAATGATTTCATTGGGTTTTATTCTTTTTATAGAACCTGTCGGTCATTGCCGACGGGCTGAACTTTTGCGCATGGCTGGCGCTCAGACTCTTGCAGACACACCCGCGTGAGCGCTTCCGCTGGCAGTAAGGTCGCGGCTGTCCGAGCATGGTCTTTCCGGATGCCGCCCGGATTGACGGCATCCCGTCCAGGGCCGTCAATCAGCCATACCTCTCAGGCGGTAGCCGAGCAGTAGCGGGTTCATGACCAAGACCGCAGCGTTTGCGCGCTGTGGCTTTTCACGCGTCCCAAGATGGAGTCAGGCTCGATGTCGAACACCGATCTCCCCGGTTCTTTTTCCACCCTATCCCTTGATCCCGTCACGGCTGCCCAGACCCCGCGCATTGCCATCGAATCGGTGACGCCGGCCGTGGACAATGGCCAGTTCGCCGCCAAGGGCATCGCGGGGCGGGTCGTCGAGGCGACCGCCAAGATCTTTGCCGATGGACACGACAAGCTGGCTGCCTCCGTGCTCTGGCGTCAGGAAGGCGAGGAGGACTGGCAGCAGGCACCGCTGGCCCTGGAAACCAACGACCTCTGGCGGGGCCGCTTCACGCCGCCCGCCGTGGGCCGCTATGAATTCGTGGTCCAGGCCTGGTGGGATGTCTGGGGCACCTATCGCTATGAGATCGAGAAGAAATACGCTGCGGGCATCGGGTTGAACCTGGAATTGCAGGAAGGCCGCATTCACCTCGAACAGGCGTTGTCCCGCGCCGAGGGCGAGCAGCGTGGTCCGTTGGAAGCGCTGCTGCAGCGCCTGGACCAAGCGGGCAGCGAAGGCGACAAGGTCGCCGTGCTGCTGTCGGGCGAGGCGAGCCAGGCCATGCTCCCGGTGGATGCCTATGTCCACCTGACCCACAGCATCGAATACCCCCTGGACATCGAGCGGGTGCGGGCTGAATTCGCCAGCTGGTACGAACTCTTTCCCCGTTCCATCACCGACGATCCTCAGCGCCACGGCACCTTCCGCAACGTGATCGGCGAACTGCCGCGTGTTCGCGACATGGGCTTCGACGTGCTGTATTTCCCGCCGATCCACCCGATCGGCCTGGCCCACCGCAAGGGCAAGAACAATACCCTGGGGGCCGGTGCGGATCAGCCGGGCAGTCCCTATGCCATCGGCAGCCCGGAGGGCGGCCACGATGCCGTGCATCCCGAGCTGGGTACTCTGGAGGACTTCCGTGCCTTGGTGGCGGCAGCCGCCGACCATGGCCTGGAAATCGCCTTGGACTTCGCCATCCAGTGCTCGCCCGATCATCCCTGGCTCAAGGAGCATCCGGGCTGGTTCTCCTGGCGACCGGACGGCTCCATGCGCTATGCGGAAAACCCGCCGAAGAAGTACCAGGACATCGTCAATGTCGACTTCTATGCCCAGGACGCCGTGCCGCACCTGTGGCTGGCGCTGCGGGACGTGGTCTGGCACTGGGTGGAGCAGGGCGTGAAGATCTTCCGCGTCGACAACCCCCACACCAAGCCGCTGCCGTTCTGGGAATGGCTGATCGCCGACATCCGCGGGCGCGACGCCGATGTGATGTTCCTCGCCGAGGCCTTCACCAAGCCCGCCATGATGGCGCGCCTGGGCAAGGTCGGTTACAGCCAGAGCTACACCTACTTCACCTGGCGCAACACCAAGGCCGAGCTGACCGAATACCTCACCCAGCTCAACGAAGCCCCATTGCGCGATTGCTACCGGCCGAATTTCTTCGTCAACACCCCGGACATCAACCCGGGCTTCCTGCAGACCAGCGGCCGGCCCGGTTTCCTGATCCGCGCCGCCCTGGCCACCATGGGCTCCGGTCTGTGGGGCATGTATGCCGGCTTCGAGATCTGCGAGGGCGCTCCGCTCACGCCAGGCAAGGAGGAGTACCTGGATTCGGAGAAATACGAGCTGCGCCCGCGGGACTTCTATGCGCCGGGCAACATCATGGGCGAAATCGCCCAGCTCAACCGCATCCGCCGGCAGAATCCCGCGCTGCAGACCCACCTGGGACTGAAGATCTACAACTGTTGGAACGACCAGATCCTCTATTTCGGCAAGCGCACCGACGACCTGGGCAATTTCATTCTGGTGGCGATCAACCTGGATCCGTTCAACGCCCAGGAAGGTCACTTCGAGCTGCCGTTGTGGGAGCTGGGCCTGGACGATCATGCCACCACCTATGGCGAGGACCTGATGACCGGGCATCGCTGGGCCTGGCATGGCAAGACCCAGTGGACACGCCTGGAGCCCGCGATGCCCTTCGGCATCTGGCGTATCCAGGTGGGCCACTAGCGACCTCTCAGGCGGGTCGGCCAGGCAGCCCGGAGCACGTTCCGGCCGGCTGGTCGACCCGTCTCCATCGCCGGGCGGCATGGACGACCGGTGCACGCATCCGATTCAGACGCCCTGTTAAGGACCTGACGACATGGCAAAACCCAATAAAGCTCGCTCCCGCAAACCTGCCGCCTTCATCGACGATCCGCTGTGGTACAAGGACGCCGTCATCTACCAGGTGCACGTGAAGTCGTTCTTCGACTCCAACAACGATGGCATCGGCGATTTCCCCGGCTTGATCGACAAGCTGGACTACATCGCCAGCCTGGGCGTCAACACCATCTGGCTGCTGCCGTTCTATCCCTCGCCGCGTCGCGACGACGGCTACGACATCGCCGAATACCGCGGTGTCCATCCCGACTACGGCACCATGGCCGATGCCAAGCGCTTCATCGCCGAAGCCCATGCCCGTGGTCTGCGGGTGATCACCGAACTGGTCATCAACCACACCTCCGACCAGCATCCCTGGTTCCAGCGCGCCCGGCGCGCCAAGAAGGGCTCGGCGGCGCGCAATTTCTACGTCTGGTCCGATGACGACCAGAAGTACGACGGCACCCGCATCATCTTCCTCGACACCGAGAAGTCCAACTGGACCTGGGATCCGGTCGCCGGCCAGTACTTCTGGCACCGTTTCTATTCCCACCAGCCGGATCTGAACTTCGACAATCCCCAGGTCATGAAGGCGGTCATCTCGATCATGAGGTACTGGCTGGACATGGGCGTCGACGGCCTGCGCCTGGATGCGATTCCCTATCTGGTGGAGCGCGACGGCACCAACAACGAGAACCTGCCCGAGACCCATGTGGTGCTCAAGCAGATCCGTGCCGAGATCGACGCCAATTACCCCGACCGCATGCTGTTGGCCGAGGCCAACCAGTGGCCGGAAGACACCCAGCTGTACTTCGGCGATGGCGACGAATGCCATATGGCCTTCCACTTCCCGTTGATGCCACGCATGTACATGGCCATCGCCCAGGAAGACCGTTTCCCCATCACCGACATCCTGCGCCAGACCCCGGAGATTCCGGCCAACTGCCAGTGGTCGATCTTCCTGCGCAACCACGACGAACTGACCCTGGAGATGGTGACCGACCGCGAGCGGGACTACCTCTGGAACTACTACGCCTCGGATCGTCGCGCGCGTATCAACCTGGGCATCCGTCGCCGCCTGGCGCCCCTGCTGGAGCGTGACCGTCGCCGGATCGAACTGCTCAACAGCCTGCTGCTGTCGATGCCCGGTACCCCGACGATGTACTACGGCGATGAAATCGGCATGGGTGACAACATCCACCTGGGCGATCGCGATGGCGTCCGTACCCCCATGCAGTGGTCGGTCGACCGCAACGGTGGCTTCTCCCGCGCCGACCCAGCCAGCCTGGTGCTGCCGTCGATCATGGACCCGCTCTATGGCTACCAGGCAATCAACGTCGAGGCGCAGTCGCGCGATCCTCATTCGCTGCTCAACTGGACGCGGCGCATGCTGGCCGTGCGCAAGCAGCAGAAGGCCTTCGGTCGCGGCACCCTGAAGATGCTGTCGCCCACCAACAGACGCATCCTGGCCTATCTGCGCGACTTCACCAATGCCCAGGGCGAGCACGAGACCATCCTCTGCGTGGCCAACGTCTCCCGCGCCGCCCAAGCGGTGGAACTGGATCTCTCCAGCTTCGCCGGCCAGGTGCCGGTGGAGATGATCGGCGGGAGCGCCTTCCCGCCCATTGGCCAGCTGCCCTATATGCTGACCCTGCCACCCTACGGCTTCTACTGGTTCTACCTGGCCGGCAACGAGCAGATGCCCGCCTGGCACACCGAGCCGCCGGCGCCCATGCCCGACTACCAGACGGTGGTCATCAAGCGTCACCTGCAGGAGTTGCTGGACGGCGAGCCGCGCCGCATCTTCGAAGAGGTGCTGCCGGTCTACCTGCCCAAGCGCCGCTGGTTCGGCTCCAAGGACGAGGCCATCACCGGCGTTCGTCTGGACTATGCCGCCCAGATCAATACACCCAAGCTGCCGGTGATGTTCAGCGAAGTGGTGGTGACCAATGCCAAGGGCGAGGAGCGCTATGCACTGCCCCTGGGTTTCCTCGCCGAAGAGGACCAGCATTGCAGCCCTCTGGCGACCCAGCTGGCCATTTCGCGTATCCGCCATGTGCGCCGCGTGGGCTTGGTGACCGATGCCTTCGCGCTGCCCAGTTTCGTCCACGGTATATTCGATGCCTTCCGCAAGGGCGCCAAGCTCGCCTCGCCCTCGGGGGAACTGAGTTTCGAGGTCTACGACAACGTCGAGAACTTCACGCTGGATGCGGAAACCGAGATCAAGCACCTGGGGGTGGAGCAGTCCAACAGTTCGCTGATCGTGGGCGATCACCTGATGCTCAAGCTGATCCGCAAGGTGGCGCCGGGCATCCATCCCGAAGTGGAGATGGGGCGCTATCTGGCCCAGGCCGGGTTCGCCAACATCGCCGCCACCCACGCCGTCGCCCAGCGCATCGCCGCGGATGGCACCCCGCACGTGTTGATGCTGGTGCAAGAGCACATCCACAACCAGGGTGACGCCTGGACCTGGAGCCTGGACGGGCTGGATCGTGTCACTCGCGATCTGCTCAGTGGCGGCATTTCCGGGGTGGAGAACGAGTTCACCGCCATGGGCGACCTCGTGGCCTTCGCCGGCGTGCTGGGCAAGCGCCTGGGCGAGATGCACCTCGTACTGGCCCAGCCCACCGAAGATGCGGCCTTCGCCCCCGAGACCGTGGACGCCCAGGCGGCCAAGAACCTGGCGCATCGCGTTCGCGGTCAGGTGGACGGCGCTCTGGATACCCTGCAAGGCATGGGCGACCAACTGGACGCCACGGGCAAGGCGCTGCTGCAGGCCCTGGTCGGCAAGCGCGAAGCCCTGGCCAAGCGCATCGAGGCCCTGGCCGCCGATGTCGAGGGCGGTCTGCGAATCCGCGTCCACGGCGATCTGCACCTGGGTCAGGTACTGGTGGCCCAGGACGATGCCATCCTCATCGACTTCGAAGGCGAGCCGGCGCGCTCGCTGGAAGAGCGGCGTGGCAAGTACGGTCCGCACAAGGACGTCGCCGGGGTGCTGCGCTCCTTCGACTACGCGGCGGCCATGGTCACCCAGTCGAGCAATGCGGGTGCCGATACGTCGGAAGAACACCTGCGCCTGCGGGCCCAGGCGGCGGAGACCTACCGCAATGCGTCCTATGCGGCCTTCCTGGAAGGCTATCGCGCCGCGGCGGCCGACATCGGCCACCAGTGGGGGGAGCGGGGCGAGCAGGCGGCCCTGGATCTCTACAGCCTGGAGAAGGCGGTTTATGAGATAGCCTACGAGGCCGCCAACCGACCCACCTGGATCAACATCCCGCTACGTGGCGTCGCTGCCATCGTCGAGACCCTCTTGTCCGGAGCCCGCGCATGACCGATCACAACACTGCTCCCGTCGCTCCCCTGGACGATACCCGGCTCTCGGCTGCCGAAGCCGAGTCGCTGGCCCGCGGCGAGCACGGCAACCCCTTTGCCGTGCTCGGTCCCCATCCCGATGGCGAGGGCGTGATCGTCCGCGCCTTCCTGCCCAGCGCCCTGGGTGTGGAGCTGGTCGACCGCCTGAGCGGTCGGTCGCTGGCCCAGATGCAGCCGGGACGGGTGCCTGGGCTGTTCGTCGCGCGGCTGGAATATGCCGCGCCCTACAAGCTGGTCATCCGCTGGCCCAGCGGCGTGCAGGAGACCGAGGATCCCTATTCCTTCGGTCTGTTGCTGGGGGAAACCGACCTCTATCTGTTCAACGAGGGCCGCCACCGTAATCTCGGCGAGACCTTCGGCGCCCAGCGCTGCCAGGTCGACGGCGTGGACGGTGTGCGCTTCGCGGTCTGGGCACCCAATGCCCGCCGTGTCTCGGTGGTGGGCGACTTCAACAGCTGGGACGGTCGTCGGCTGCCCATGCGCCTGCGTGCCAACAGCGGTGTCTGGGAGCTGTTCGTGCCCCGCCTGCCGGTCGGCACGGCCTACAAGTACGAGATCCTCGGGCAGCACGGCGTACTGCCGCTCAAGGCCGATCCCATCGCCCTGGCGGCGGAATTGCCGCCGCGTACCGCCTCGGTGGTGGCCGACAACAAGCCCTTCACCTGGCACGACCAGGACTGGATGGCCCGGCGCCGCGAGCTGCAAGGCGTGGAAGCGCCCATCTCGGTCTATGAACTGCACGCCGGATCCTGGCGCCGCGAGGGCGGTGACGAGGGTCGCCTCTACAACTGGCGCGAGCTCGCCGAGCACCTGATCCCCTATGTCCGCGAGATGGGATTCACCCATATCGAATTGCTGCCGATCATGGAGCACCCCTTCAGCGGTTCCTGGGGTTATCAGCCACTGGGCCAATTCGCGCCCACCTCGCGTTTCGGCACACCGGCCGACTTCGCGGCTTTCGTCGACGCCTGTCACCAGGCCGACATCGGCGTCATCCTCGACTGGGTCCCGGCGCATTTCCCCACTGACGAACATGGTCTGGCGCGTTTCGACGGTACGGCCCTGTACGAGTACGAGCATCCCTACGAGGGCTTCCACCAGGACTGGAACACCTACATCTACAACCTGGGGCGCCACGAGGTGCACGGCTTCATGCTGGCCTCGGCCATGCACTGGCTCAAGCACTTCCACATCGATGGCCTGCGCGTCGATGCGGTGGCCTCGATGCTCTATCGCGACTATTCGCGCAAGCAGGGTGAATGGATCCCCAACATCCACGGGGGCCGCGAGAACCTGGAGACCATAGCCTTCCTGCGCCATCTCAACGAGGTGGTCCACGAAGAAGCGCCGGGTGCCCTGGTGATCGCCGAGGAATCCACCTCCTGGCCGGGCGTCAGCGCGCCGGTGAGCGAGGGTGGCCTGGGCTTCGACTTCAAATGGAACATGGGCTGGATGAACGACACCCTCCACTACGTGGAAGAGGATCCGGTCTATCGCCAGTACCATCACCACCAGATGACCTTCGGCCTGGTGTACGCCTGGTCCGAACGTTTCGTACTGCCCATCTCCCACGATGAGGTGGTGCACGGCAAGGGCTCGATGATCGAGAAGATGCCCGGGGACGTCTGGCAGAAGTTCGCCAACCTGCGTAACTACCTGAGCTTCATGTGGACCCATCCGGGCAAGAAGCTACTGTTCATGGGGTGCGAATTCGGCCAGTGGCGCGAATGGAGCCATGACCGCGAGCTGGACTGGTTCCTGCTCGAACACGGCACCCACCGCGGCGTGCAGCAGCTGCTCGCCGATCTCAACCAGCTCTATCGCCATGAACCGGCATTGCACGAGCGCGACCACCTGCCGGAGGGATTCGACTGGGTGGTGGGAGACGACAGCGGCAACAGTGTCTTCGCCTGGTTGCGCAAGGATGCCCAGCAGCGGCCCTTGCTGGTGATCGCCAACTTCACCCCGGTGCCGCGTCCGGACTACCGGGTGGGCGTGCCTTCCCTGGGCCATTGGCAGGAGATCTTCAACAGCGATGCCGAGCGTTACGGCGGCTCCAATGTCGGCAATGGCGGCGGCGTGACCGCCGAGGAGATTGCGGCCCATGGCCAGCCGGCCTCGCTGAAGCTGCACCTGCCACCCCTCGGTTTGCTGGTGTTCAAGCCGCAAGGCTGATCCGGGAGCGCCCCGAGAGGGGCGTGTGCCGCTGACAGGCATCACCGTTCTGGGCGATGCTTGTCAGGCATCTGGCCACCGAGAAGCCCATGATCGATCTCGCCGAATGGAATCTGACGGTTCCCGTACCTCTGCCCGTCGCCCAGGTACAGACTGCCGAACTCAACAGCAGTGGCTTTCGCAGCCCCTATCTCGCGCGCGGTGACGGCGGCTCGCTGGTGTTCTGGGTCCCGGTGACCGGTACTCCACAACCCTTCAACACCTATCCCGCCACCGAGTTGCGCGAGACACGTCCGGACGGCAGCGCCTATGCCTGGAAGTACCGCGACGCCGATGCCCTGTTGCAAGCCGATGCCGTGGTGCAACAGGTTCCCTCACAGCCCGAAATCATCATCAGCCAGATCGAGGACCAGACCGAGGTGCCAGCTGCGCCCCAGGCCTTGCTGCAAATGGTCTATCGCGTGGAAAGCCCAGCCAACGGCAAGGGCCAGATCGCCCAGGGACAATTGATCGCCCGGTTGCGCGAAAGCCCCAGCGACAGCCCCAAGGACGTGATCCTGCTGGAACACCTGCCGCTCAACAGCCGCTTCAGCTACGACATCAAGCTGGCACGCAGCGGTGTGCTCACGGTGCGCGCCCATGGCACGGGTTCCCGCAACGGCGATCTGGGGCTGCAACTGGACAGCGCCTGGAGCAGCCATCACCTGTACTTCAAGGCCGGTGCCCGCCTGCGCGATGGGGAAGGGCCCGCTACGGAGGGTGGACGGGTGCAGTTCTATCGGTTGATTTCCATGCACCAGCCCAACAATCGTTGAGGCCGCCTCATGTCGCGTGTTTTTCGTGCTGCTTGCGCTCCTCGCGCCGATCGTTGCTCACCTTGAGTTTCTTGGCGCGGCTTTCCAGGGCGAAATAGAGCACGGCGGCGATCAGCAGCGGGATGATGAAGTACAGGGTGCGATAGCCGAGCAGGGCGGCGATGATCTTGCCTTGGGACAGGCCATCGTTGGCCAACAGGGCGATGAACACCGTTTCCAGCACCCCCACGCCAGCAGGGATATGGACGATGACCATGGCGATACTGGAGAGCAGCAGCACGCCGAGTACGTGCAGATAGTCCACCTGGCGACCCAGGAAGAGATAGACGATGGCGGCCATGGCCATCCAGTTGATCGAGGACACCAGCAGTTGCAGGCAGGCCATGCGTAGAGAGGGCAGGGCCAGGCGCTGCTTGCGCACCGTCCACTCGCGTTGCTTGGCGAAGGCGCAAACCCCCAGGTAGAAGACGATGAAGGCCAGCAGGCCGAAGCCGATCAGCCGCAGCGTGGTGTCGCCGACGAACCAGTTGGGCGGCATGTCCACCACGCCGCTGACGAAGATGCCTCCGGCCAGCAGGATGTAACCCAGCCAGTTGGTGGCGATGCTCAACGAGAAGATCCGGGTGATGGTGCCGCTGGAAAGCCCCAGCCGTGAATAGAGCCGGTACCTCATGCCAATGCCGCCTACCCAGGTGCTCAGGGTCAGGGTGAAGGCGTAGCAGATGAAGGACACCAGGAACACCTGGCGCTTGACCAGCTTGTGGCCGCAATAGGCGCGACCGATGAGGTCGTAGCAGCCGTACATGATGTAGGAGAGCACCACCAAGCCGCCCGCCATGGCCAGGGTCGTCCATTTGTAGCCGGTGAAGACCTTCCAGACCTCGCCCCAGTCCACCTTGCGGGCATAGATCACCAGGAGCACCACGACCGCGATCAGGAAGACCCAGGTCAGGATCTTCTTGGCCAGGACCCAGCGGCCATTCTGTGGCTTGTCGGCGGTCTGCTGATCGTCCTCGTCGCCCTCTGCATGGTGAAGGGTATCGCTGCGACTGCTCATCGTTGAGGGTACCTTGGAATCGAGGAATCGACCCGGTCCTGGGTTTCGAGTTCGGGCTGCACCGGCGGACTCACCAGTTCGATCTTGGGGGTATGACCGGGCAGCCAACCGACCCAGGCGGGGAAGTGGCGCAGGAAGTGGAAGACCAGCATCGTCTTGGCCAGGTGCCAGTAGGTGCGCTTGGGCACCTTGCTGCTGTCGACGTGCTCGCAGTGATTCTGGATCAGGGTTTCCAGGCGGCCGCGCAATTCACGGTTGAAGGCGTGGTCGTGGAAGATCAGGTTGCATTCGAGATTCAGCGACAGGCTCAGGGGGTCGAGATTGCTCGAGCCCACGGTGGACCAGTGCTCGTCCATGGTCGCCACCTTGCCGTGCAGGGGCCGCAGGCAGTATTCGTAGATCTCCACACCGGCCTTGACCAGGTAGTTGTAGAGCATCTGGGCGCCGACCTTGACGATGGCCATGTCCGGTTCGCCCTGGACGATCAATACCACCCTGACGCCACGTTGCGCCGCGTTGCGCATCTCCCGCAGCAGCCGATAGCCGGGGAAGAAATAGGCATTGGCGATCACCACCTCGCGCTTGGCGTTGCGCAGCATCTCCAGGTAATGCTTTTCGATGTCGGCACGGTGGTCGTCGTTATCCCGGTACACCAGCAGCGCCTGGGCATTGCCCGGGTTGCGGTTGTTGGCCGGCTTCTGCGAGCGCTTGCCCCACCAACGGTGGGTCTCCTCGGGCGAGTTGATGGCATCGCGGGCGAAGCGATGGATGTCGTCGACGATGGGGCCTTCCACCTCGACGGCATAGTCCTGCTTGGCTTCGGGGCCGAAGTCACCCAGGTGCTCGGCGGAATAGTTGATGCCACCGATGAAGCCCAGGCGGGCATCCACCACCACGATCTTGCGATGCAGGCGGCGGAAGAGGTTGGTCCTCATGCCCATCACCAAGGGGCGCGGATCGTAGTAGCGAAAGCGCACGCCGGCATGGACCATCTCGTCGACGAAGTCGCGCGGTAGATCGGGCGAGCCGTAGGCGTCCACGGTGATATCCACCTGGACACCGCGCTTGGCTGCCGCCACCAATTCTTCCTGCAAGGCCTGGCCGACCTTGTCGTAGAAGAGGATGAAGGTCTCGATGATGACCTCGCGCTCGGCCGCGCGGATCGCCTCGAATACCCGTGGAAAGAAGTCCTCGCCGTTTTCCAGCAAGGCGATGCGGTTTCCGTCCCGCCATTCGAAATTCATAGATGGAAGTCCGCAGCCAGGGGAGCATGGTCGGACAGGTGCGACCACGGCTGATTGCCCAGCACCTGTGGGCGACCGACACTGACGTTGCGCGTATAGATACGATCCAGGCAGAGCAGGGGACGCTTCGCCGGGAAGGTCCTGGGCAGGCGCCCCGCGGTCTTCATGAACACCTCTTCGAGTCCCGCACCCTGGCCAAGGATGTCGTTGGCCTTCTGGCGCCAGTCGTTGAAGTCCCCCGCCACCACGACGGGAGCGTCGCTGGGCAGGGAGTTGATGTGCTCGCAGATCAGTTTCATCTGCATCTGGCGATGCTTTTCCCGCAACCCCAGATGCACGCAGATGACGTGCAGATCCAGAGCCTGATCCGGGACCCGCAGGACGCAGTGCAGCATCCCGCGTTTTTCCGGACCGGCGATTGAAATGTCGAAGTTGTCGTAACTGACGATGGGAAACTTCGACAGCACCGCATTACCGTGATGGCCGTCCGGGTAGACCGCATTGCGCCCGTAGGCGAAGTCGGTCCACATCGAATCGGCCAAGAACTCGTACTGCGGCGCCGCCGGCCAGTTCTCGAAGCGCAACGGGTGCTTTTCGTGGGTACCCAACACCTCCTGCAAGAAGACAATGTCCGCTGACACCGTCCGCACCGCCTCGCGCAATTCCGGCAAGATGAACTTACGGTTGAAGGACGTGAAGCCCTTGTGCGTGTTGATGGTCAGGACCTTGAACGAAAAACCCTGTTGCGCGTTCGTCATGCCTGGCGCTTCCTCCGCTTGGTCTGGGTCAGCTCGAACAGCAATACCGAGCGTCCGGTGACCTGATAGGTGTCTCCGA
>Ga0157371_10002207_pt1 | contig 18854 bp, 20 predicted proteins | sample C45metaG_FD_113462 | JGI IMG/M metagenome (GOLD analysis project Ga0157371, IMG submission 113462) | Corn rhizosphere microbial communities from Kellogg Biological Station, Michigan, USA - C4-5 metaG | ecosystem: Host-associated > Plants > Roots > Rhizosphere > Soil | place: USA: Michigan...
CGTGGCGGCCCTTGCCGGTCGCCTCGCGCTCGTACAGCGCCGCCAGCACGCCCATCGCCGCGTAGAACCCCGTCACCGCGTCGGCGATCGCCGGCCCGACGACGCGCGGATGGTCGGGATTGATGAGGAGGCGCAGGAACCCGGCGCTCGCCTGGGCGACGGTGTCGAACGCCGGCCGATCGCGGTGCGGCCCTTCTTGGCCGAAACCGGAGATGTCGGCGTAGACCAAACGCGGATTGAGCGCCTGCAGCCGCGCGGCATCGACCTTCAATCGTTCGGCGACGCCCGGACGGAAGTTCTGGATGAACACGTCGGCGGTTGCGACCAGCGCGTCGAACTTCGCGAGGTCGCCTTCGTCCTTGGTGTTGAGCTCGATCGACTTCTTGTTGCGGTTGTAGGTCTGGAAGTGTGGTGAATAGAGGTCGCCGTCGAAGGCGCGGAACGGGTCGCCGGTGCCCGGCTGCTCGACCTTGATCACCTCGGCCCCGAGGTCCGCAAGCAGCATCGCCGCGGCAGGACCGGTGATGAAAGTGCCCATGTCGAGCACGCGAATCCCTTTGAGCGGCTTGGCCATATGTCTCCCTCTGGTCTCTCGCCTTTCGCCCCTAGCCGTTGGGGGCGAGCGAAGTCGAGATGTCTTCATGCGAACCAACTTGCGCGCCGCTTGCGGCGAGCAGAACCCTTTGGCGCCTCCCGTCCGTTCGTGCCTTTGCGTGAAATATGGACAAGCGCGGCGCCGGCAGTCCAAAGCAGCAGCCAACCAAGGGAGGCCCACATGCGCATTGGCAAGCAGGACGCGCCGTTCACCGCCATCTGCACCTCGGACGCGACCAGCATCACCGTGCGCGGGCGCGACCTGGTCGACGAGCTGATGGGACAGATCGACTTCACCAGCTACTTCTGGCTGCTTGTCACCGGGCAGATGCCGAACGAGGACCAGGCCCATTTCCTCAACGCGGTGCTGGTGGCGCTGGCCGAGCACGGGCTGGTGCCGAGCGTCGTCGCCGCGCGGATGACCTATGCCGCCGCGCCCGAAGCGCTGCAGGGCGCGGTCGCCGCCGGGCTGCTCGGCTGCGGCTCTGTCGTTCTGGGCAGCGCGGAAGTGGCGGGCAGGTTCTACTCGACATGCGTCGCGGACCAGCGCGCGACCGGCGATGCCCTCCACGTGGTAGCGGTGCGCAATATCCAGGAACTTCGCCAGACGACCAAGGCGATCCCCGGGTTCGGCCACCCGCAGCACGCCGGCGGCGACCCGCGCGCCAACCGGCTGCTCGAAATGGCCGACGAACGCGGCGTCTCCGGCGAGCACGTGGCAATGATGCGCGCGCTGAAGGCCGCGCTGCCCGAGACGATCGGCCGCGACCTCCCCATCAACGTCAACGCCGCGATCCCCTCGATCATGCTCGACCTCGGCTTCCCGCTCGCGGCGCTGAAAGGCATCGGCCTGCTGTGCCGAACGGCGGGCCTGATCGGCCACCTGACCGAGGAAGCCGAGCGGCCGATCGGATTTATCCTGTCAGGCGCGGCGGCGAAGGCGATCGAGTATGACGGGGAGTAACGCCGATACCATTGTCAAGGGTGGGGCCTCGATGGTGAGGGGCGCCTGCCCACCTGCCCTTCCTCGATGGCATTCGACCCTAATGGGCGAGCCGCGATAAAAGTGAACTGGGACGCATCTGGCCGCCGCCTGTTCGCATCCCAGCCGAAGGGACTGGACTTAGGTTGACGGGTTCAAGCAGATCGTTGCGGCGGCCACAGGCGAATACGGCACGCGCCTTTACGGGGGTCCCAACACAGTTTGGTTGAACATTCTCGCGCCGCTGCGGGACGAGACTGTTTCCATCCCTCGGGCCTCATCGACGCACCTTCGCCCCTTGCCAACCTCGCGCCTCCCTCGCACAGTGGCTCGCGGGAGACAGGCATGGACGCGGCTGAATTCGATTACGTCGTGGTGGGTGCCGGCAGCTCGGGCGCTTGCGTTGCGGCGCGGCTGGGGGAGAAGGCCGACCGCACGACATGCGTGATCGAGGCCGGCGGGCACGACACCCATCCGTTCATCCATATCCCGAGCTTCGTTGCCGCCGCCATCGGGCGGGAGGCGACCAACTGGCGCTTCTCCACCGTGCCGCAGCCGGGCATGGCCGGTCGCCAGATTCCCGTGCCGCGCGGGCGCGTGGTCGGCGGCTCGGGCTCGATCAACGGCATGGTCTATTTCCGCGGTCACCCGACCGACTACGACGACTGGTCCGACGCGGGCTGCGCCGGTTGGTCCTATGCCGAGGTGCTGCCCTACTTCACCCGCACCGAGCATAACGAGGATTTCCCGCAGAGCGTGTTCCATGGGGTCGACGGCCCGGTGAACGTCAAGCTCGTGGCGAACCCCAACCGGCTCAACTTCGCGTTCATGGATGCGCTCGGCGCGTTGCAGTTCCCCGCCTGCGAGGACTTCAACGGCGCCAATTCCGAGGGGTACGGCCGCAGACAAGGCCTGATCAGGGACGGCCGGCGCGAGACCACCGCCAAGGCGATGCTGCGGCCTGCCATGGCGCGCGGCAACATCCACCTGCAGACCGGCGCGCACGTCGCGCGGGTGCTGGTGGAGGAAGGCCGCGCGGTCGGCGTGGAACTCATTGACGGCCGCACGATCCGCGCGCGGCACCAGGTCGTGCTCTCGGCCGGCACGGTGCAGACGCCCCAGCTCCTCATGCTCTCCGGCATCGGCCCCGCGCAGCACTTGCGCGAGATGGGCATCGAGGTGGTCAAGGACGTGCCGGGCGTCGGCTCGAACTACCACGATCACCCGGCGAGCCCGATGCACATGGAGACGTGGAACCCGACCAGCTACGGTCTCTCGTGGCGCGTGCTGCCGCGCGACCTCGTGCACCTCATCGAGTACCTCGTGTTCCGCACCGGGCCGCTCGCCGGCAACGTGTTCGAGAGCGTGGCCTTCCTGCGCACCGATCCGAGCCTCGAGAAGCCCGACGTGCAGTTCGTGTTCCAGCCGGCCAAGCGCCTGACCCATCCGAAGATCCCGTTCCCGGTCGGGCACGGCTACGCGATCAGCCCGGTCAACCTCTATCCCAAGAGCCGCGGCACGCTGCGCCTCGCCAGCCCCGAGCCGACGGCCGCGCCGGTGATCGACCCGCACCTCCTGGAGCACCCCGACGACGTGCTGCCGCTGATCCGCGCTCTCAGGATCGCCCGCCGGGCCTTCGCCACACAGGCGTTCGCCGAGTACGAGGGCGTCGAGGTCGCGCCGGGGCCGGGCACCAAGACCGACAAGCAGTTCGACAAGTATATCCGCGAGACCGGCTATACCGTCCACCACCCGGTCGGCACCTGCCGCATGGGCTCGGACGCGCAATCGGTGGTCGATCCACAGCTCCGTTTCCGCGGCATCGATGGGCTGACCGTCGCCGACGCCTCCGTCATGCCGAGCATCATCGGCGGCAACACCAATGCGCCTTGCGTGATGATCGGCGAGCGGGCGGCCGACTTCATCCTCGGCAAGCCCGCGCTGCCCGCGGCGGACCTGCCGCCGGAAAGCGTGGCGCGCTACAAGCCGAAAGCGAAAAAGGCCAGGCAGGCCGCATGACCCATGACCCTCGACCTTGCGAGGGGCGGAGCCCTGCGGCAATCCAGGGCGGCAATGCGCCGCCCTCGATGGCTTGGCTTTGCTCGCGCTGACGAAGCTGGGGCAGGACTAGGGAGAGAGACTTGGCCAAGGAGCATGTGAAGAGCTGGAAGGTCGGCGACGTCACGGTGTCGCGGATCGTCGAGGTGTGGGACTTCCAGGACAACATCCAGATGACCATGCCCGAGGCGACCGCCGAGGAGGTCATCGCGCTCGCATGGCTGCACCCGCACTATGCGACGCCCGACGGCAGGCAGCGAATGAACTTCCAGGGATTCGTGGTGCAGGCGCCGGGGCGAACGATCGTCGTCGACAGCTGCATCGGCGCGGGGCGCGAGCGGGACTTCGATGTGTTCTGCGACCTGCCTGAGGGCTTCCTCGAGGACCTCGAGAGCCTCGGCATCGCGCGAGAAGAGGTGGACACGGTGTTCTGCACCCACCTCCATTTCGACCACGTCGGCTGGAACACCTACAAGGACCCGCAGACCGGCGAGTTCAGGCCGACCTTCCCCAACGCCCGATACCTGTTCGGGCGCACGGAATACGATGCCTGGCAGGACACCATCCGCCACGACGGGCACCATTCCGACAACCACCTCGTCGAATGCGTCGACCCGATCGTCACGGCGGGCATGGCCGACTTCATCGGCACCGACCATGAAATCGCGCCCGGCATCCGCTGCGAGCCGAGCCACGGCCACACGCCCGGCCACATCCACGTCCGCATCAGCTCGCAAGGCCAGGAGGCGGTCATTACCGGCGACCTGATGCACCACCCGATGCAATGCGCGATGCCGCATCGCCACGCGACGTTCGACATGGACAAGGATGCCGGCCGCCAGACCCGCATGGGCTTCGTCGACAAGTACAGGGACAGCGGCGTCCTGGTCATCGGGGCGCATTTCTTCGAGCCGACCGCGGGGCATATCGAGACCGGGGCCGACGGGCAGACCTGGTTCCGCGGCCTGGGGCTTTGAGGCGCTCTCGATGACCCAGACCATACCCGAATACCCGCTCGACATCTTCACCCCCGATGCGGTGCGCAACGCGCGCGAGATCGACGATGCGCTGCGCGAGTTCGCTCCCGCGGTGCGGCTGCACGACGGCACGGTGATGATCGCCCGGCACGAGCACGTGACCAGCGGTCTGCTCGACTGGAAGACCTTCTCCAGCACTTCGCGCCCGTGGCACGATCCTTCCTCGCCGCGCCCGGAAATCCTCCTCACCGACGATCCGCCGCGGCACACGCAGACCCGCAAGGTGATCGCCGACGCGCTGAGCCCGCGTGCGCTCGAAAGGGTGAAGGGCATTTTCGACGAGCGCGCCCGCGGACTGCTTGATCGGCTGCGCGGGCGCGACACGGTCGATGCCGTCAGCGACGTGGCGCAGGCTTACGTCTTCCAGGTCCTGCCCGACATCCTCGGCCTGCCCGAGGAGGGTCGCGAGCACATGCACGGCTTTTCCGAGATGGTCTGGGCGACGATGGGCCCGCCCGGCGAGCTGTTCGACCAGGCCATGCAGTACGATTACTCGGCGGTGATCGAGTGGCTCGAGACCAAGTGCGAGCGCTCGGCGCTCGACCCGGAAGGCATCGGCGAGACGATCTACGCCGCCTCGGACACCGGCCAGGTTACGCTGGCCGAAGCCAAGCTGCTGCTGCAGACCGTGCTCAGCGCCGGGGCCGACACAACGTTCATCACCATGGCCAACGCCCTGCGGGCCTGGGCGCTGTTCCCGGCCGAGTATGCGAGGCTGCGCGCCGAGCCGAGGAAAGTGCGCGCCGCGTTCGATGAATCGCTGCGCTGGGATTCACCCTCGCGGATGGCGGGCCGCATGGCGACGCGCGACGTCGAGATCGGCGAATACGTCGTGCCGGCCGGCAGCAAGGTCGGCCTGATGTTCGCTGCCGCCAACCGCGACCCTCGCTACTGGGACGCACCCGACGAGTACCGGCTCGATCGCGACAACCGGCACTCGCTCGGCTGGGGCTATGGGGTCCACGGCTGCGTCGGCCGGGTGCTGGCGACGATGGAAGCGCAGGCGCTGCTCGGTGAAATCGTCCGGCAGGTGGAATCGATCGAGCTCGCCGGGCCCTACGAGCCGTGGATGACCACCGTCGGACACGGCCCGATCCGCCAGCCCGTCAAGCTCAAGTTCGCTTGAGTTAACCATGGTGTTTGGCCTCTCCCGCGGACCTGAGGCTACCCGCCTTTTTCGCCCAGGGATGGGCATTAACCGACACGTTGCGGGCGCGGCCGTTCGATGACCGCCCCCGTCACGCGCATCGATGCGATCCGCTACGCGCGGCACGAGCGCACCGCGGCGGCCAATTTCTCGCAGCCGGTCGACGATCACGACCTGCCGATGCCGCTCGACTATTACATCTGGGCGATCCATCGTGACGGGCACCCGCCGGTGATCGTCGACACCGGTTTCGGCGAGGCGGCGGCAGCGGCGCGCGGGCGGATTATCACGCGGCCGGTGATCGAGGGCCTGCGCAGCGCGGGCATCGACGCCCTGCGGGTCGAGGACGTGATCTTAACGCACTTGCACTACGACCACGCCGGCTCGCTGAGCGTGTTCCCCAACGCGAAGTTCCACATCCAGGACGCCGAGCTCGCCTTCGCCACCAGCCGCCACGTCTGCAACCAGCCGACCCGCGCGCCGTTCGACGGCGAACCGGTCGCGCAGCTCGTCCGCAAGCTCTACGCCGACCACGTGGTGTTCCACGACGGCGACGACGATTTCGGGCCCGGCGTTGGCTTGCGCGCCTGCCCGGGCCACACCGCCGGGCTGCAAGTCGTGTGCTGCGAGACCGAGCGCGGAACCGTCGTGCTGGCGAGCGACGCGGCGCACCTTTACGCCAACATCACGCGCGGGCTGCCCTTCCCGATCTTCGTCGACGAGGCGGGTTACCGGCAGGCGCAGCAACGGGCGCTCGAACTGGCGGGCGGTTCGCTCGGCCACCTCATTCCCGGCCACGACCCGCTGGTGTTGCAATGCTTTCCGACCAGGGACGACATCGCGCGGGTCGACCTGGCGCCGCACACGCCGATTTCGGAGACGCGATGACCATTGTGGGATTTCTGGGATTGGGCCGGATGGGCAGGCCGATGGCGAGCAACCTCGTCGGCCATGTCGACGCGCTCCTGGTGCACGATACCCTGCCGGCCGCGGTCGCGGCGCTCGAAGGCCTCGGCGCGCGGGCCGCGGGCTCGGCCGCGGCGCTCGGCGAGCGGTGCGATATCGTGTTCATGAGCCTGCCGACCCCGGCGATCGTGCGTGATGCCGCCGCCGAGGTGGCGGCGGGCGGTACTCCGCGCATCCTGTGCGACCTCTCGACGTCGGGGCCCAAGCTCGCCCAGGAGCTGCACGACGCGCTGACGCCCAAGGGCATCGCGAGCTTCGACGCGCCGGTCTCTGGCGGCATCCGCGGAGCGGAGCAGGGCACGCTGGCGATCATGGCCGGCGGACCCGAGGCGCGCTGGCGAGAACTCGAGCCGCTGCTCCAGCGCATCGGCAAGCCGTTCTACATGGGCGAGACGCCCGGCGCCGGGCAGGTGACCAAGCTTGCCAACAACCTCCTCAGCCTCGCCGCCATCGCGACCACGGCCGAAGCGATGACGCTCGCTGTAAAGGCCGGTCTCGATCCCGCACGGGTGATCGAGGTGCTGAACGCGGGCACCGGCGCCAACTCGGCCACGCGCGACAAGTGGCCCCGCGCCGTGCTGCCGCGCACGTTCGACTTCGGATTTTCCGCGCAGCTCAGCCTCAAGGACACCCGTCTTGCGCTCGACGAGGCGCGGGCGATGGGGGTGCCATTGCCGACCGGCGAACGCCTCGCCGCGCTGCTCGACCGCACGCTCGCGACTTACGGCGACGACGCCGACTTCACCGAGATGGCCAAGATCGTCGAAGCCGACGCGGGCCTCGATCCCGAGCGCTCCTGATCAGGCGGCCGCCGCGTTCGGCGGCGTCTCGAAGCTCCTGCGCTTCGCCGCTTCGGCATCGCGGCTGTCCTTCCACCGCTTAAGCGCATAGCCGCCGACCGTCACCGCCAGCAGCGTCGGGATGCTGAGGCGCCTGATGACGGCGACCGATCCGGCCCCGAGCACCGCGCCCATCGGCCCGCCGACCTTGCCGGTCCGTTCCGCCACCTGCGAGCCGGCGATCGCGCCGAGTATCTTTCCGATCATGGGGAATCTCCTCCTATGCCTGCCGGGGAAAACCCGCAAGCGCCGCCCCCGGTTCCGCGCGGCGGCGGCGCCGCATCGCGGCAAATGCATCTATCCGTCGCGGATCGCCGAGGCGCTGCCCTAGGCGACACGATAGCCGCGCGACCGCGTCGAGGCGGCTTCCGCGATCTAAAAGATACTATCTTTATCATATTTGACTGCTAGAGAGCTCGCGAGAAGGCGATTCGAATGGCAGTCATACCCTTTCGCAGGCGGCAGGACCCGTGGTCGTTCGAACCGACACGCTCGGCCGCGACGCTGTCGTCGCGCATCGTCGAGGAGGTCACCGCCGCGCTGTTCGAAAAGCGGCTCGCGCCGGGCGACTTTCTCGGCACCGAGAAGGACATCGCCGAGCAGGCGGGCGCCAGCCGGATCGTGGCGCGCGACGCGTTGCGGACGCTGCAGGCGCTGGGCGTGGTCGAGATCAAGGTCGGCGCCGGCGGCGGCGCGCGTGTCGCCCGCGGCAATCCCGCGCTTTTCGCCGAGGCCCTGGCGGTGCAGCTGACCCTCGCCGGCGTCAGCGTGCGCGAGATGATGGACGCGCAGCGGGCGATCGAGACCACGGCGGCCGAGCTCGCCGCCGAGAATGCCACGGCCTCGGACATCGCGCGGCTGCGCGACTCCCTCGCCGAGCACGAGGCGACGATCGGCGACGATGCCGCGTACACCCGCACCTGCATGCGCTTCCATCTCGCGGTCGCCGAAGCCTCACACAACCGCGTGCTCGTCGCGCAGCTGCTCAGCCTGCAGCACGTCAGCTGGCCGACGCAGAACCGCACGCTGACCGCGCCGGTCGCGCGGCACATCCTCGAGGTGCACCGCGAGCTGGTCGATGTCATCGAAGCGCGTGACGCCGCGGCGGCGCGGCGGCTGATGGACGACCACGTGCGGATGATCCGCGCGCGCCGCGTCAGCGAGCACGAAACACCCACCTGTTGCTGAATTTCAATTCGAGAGGAGTTGCATCATGTCCAAGTTCGTCATCCAGCCGCACTTCCGCCTCCACGAGTGGGTCGCCCAGGAGAAGGGCTACTTCACCGCCGAAGGGCTCGACTACGAGTTCCGCGAGACGTTCGATTCGAAGGACGCCAAAAACCACCAGCAGGGCGACAAGTTCGGCGCCTTCCAGACGTTCGAGAAGGGCCGCGAGGGTGACGTTTCGTGCGCCTGCCACTGGACGGTCAACGTCGCGGCATCATCGGGTCACGGCCTGCTGTATGCCGATGCCTATTCGGTCAGCCCGTGCGCGATCTTCGTGCCGCCGGAAAGCGACATCAAGCATCCGCGCGACCTAGCCGGCGTGCCGATCTCGGTCGGCTACCAGTCGGGCAGCCACTACTCGACGATCCAGGCGCTCGAGAGCTATCTCGACCGCGACCAGATCAACCTGTCGTTCGCCGACGGCATGCTGTTCAGCCGCCTGGAGCTGCTGATCGACCGCAAGATCCCCGCCGCCTCGCTGTTCAGCGGTCCGTACTACTTCCTCGAGCAACTCGGCTTCCGCAAGATCATCGACAGCACCTTCATGATGGCCTCGATGGTCAAGGAAGGCTCGCGGCCGGAGGACATCAAGAAGTACTTCGCCGCCCTGCGCCGCGCGCAGCAGGACATCGACCTCAGGCCCGAGCTCTACACCCACTACTACAGGAACGAGTTCCCGGTCCGCTTCCACGAGCAGATGGACACCGGCCGCTGGGGCCCGGGCGAGCGGATCGTGTTCGAGCCCTATTCGAAGGAAATCTTCCAGGAATCGCAGGACTGGATCGCCGAGCGCGACATCTTCGAGGGAGGCGACCTCGGCGGCCGCGACTACGAGCACTCGATCCTGTCGATCGCGGCGGAGTAGCGCAAACGGCTAGCGGGGCGCCCCGGGAAGGGGGCGCTCCGCCACCGCGTTCGTATTCTGGAACTCGGCGATCCGCCATGTCCCGGCACGCTTCGTGAGCACCTGGGTCTGGATACCTTGCCGGGGTATGTCCGCGACCGCGCCGGTCGGGCTTTGCGCCCCGGTCATGGTCCAGCGCACATGCGCGACAGCGACGCCGGGTGCGAAGAAGGCCACGTCGACATCGCCGATCGTCATGCGTGAGTGGGCGAACACCGAAGCGAAGCCGACGCCGAGCTTGGCCTTCAGCTCAGCCCGGCTTTTCCAGTGCCAGCCGAGCACGTTGATCACATGCGCGTCCTTGGTGAACAGCGCGGCGTAGGCGTCGATGTCGTGCGCGTTCCACGCGGCCTGCTGCTGGAGCTGAACCGCCCTGATCTGCGCCTCGTCGGAAGGCCCGCGCGCCGTTGCTGCCGCCGCCAGAACCAGCGCCACGAACGGCAACGCCGTCATCCGTTTCATCGCCGCACCCCACTTGCCGCGACCCTGCGATGAAAATGCCGGAACGCGCCGATGCGCGCAATCACCGGTTCAGCGGCTGAGCTGGAACACCGCGTGCTCGGCGCGCCAGTTCGCTCGCCGGCCGCCGATCTCGCGCTCGTGGGTGAAGAACCAGCTTTTCTCGACCCTCACGCCCTTGGCCCGCAACAGCTCGAGGAAGTCGAGCACGGTGACGTGGTGGATGTTCTGGGTCTCGTACCAGCTGACCGGCAAGTGCCGCGTCACCGGCATGCGGCCCTTGGTGAGGAGCGAAAAGCGCATCCGCCAATAAGCGAAGTTCGGGAAGCTGACGAACGCCCGCCGGCCGATGCGCAAGAGCTGGTCGAGCATCGCATCGGGGCGGGCGGCGGTCTGCAGCGTCTGGCTGAGGATCGCGCAGTCGAACGCGTCGTCGGGATAATCGGCGAGGTCGCGGTCGGCATCGCCCTGCACCACCGAAAGACCGCGGGCGACGCAGCGCTCGACCGCCTCGGCATCGATCTCCATGCCGCGCGCGTCGCATTGCCTTTCGCGCTGGAGCACCTCCATCAGCTCGCCTTCGCCGCAGCCGACGTCGAGCACACTCGAGCCGGGCAGGACATTGGCGGCAATCACCGCGAGATCGGCGCGCAGCGGCCTCACCCGAGGAAGCCCTTGATCACGCGATCGAGCGGGCGGCACTCGAGCAGGAAGCTGTCATGGCCGTACGGCGCCGAAAGCTCGACGAAACTCACCGGCGCCGCGACCGCGTTGAGCGCGTGGACGACGTGTTTCGACTCGGCCGTCGGATAGAGCCAGTCGGTGTCGAAGCTGACGAGGCAAAACCGCGCGGTCGAGCGGGCGAAGGCGTCGGCGAGGCGGCCGCCGTGCTCCTCGGCGAGGTCGAAGTAGTCCATCGCCCGGGTGATGTAGAGATAGGCGTTGGCATCGAACCGGTCGGTGAAGGCGATGCCCTGGTGGCGCAAGTAGCTCTCGATCTGGAAGTCGGCGTCGAAGCCGAAGCTCTTGGCCTCGCGGTCCTGCAGCCGGCGGCCGAACTTGTCGGTCAGGCCGGCTTCGGAAAGATAGGTGATGTGCGCCGCCATGCGGGCCACGGCGAGACCTTTCTCCGGGCCCTTGCCGTGACCGTAGTAGTCGCCGCCCTGCCAATTGGGGTCGGCCATCACCGCCTGCCGCCCGACTTCGTGGAAGGCGATGTTCTGTGCCGAATGCCGCGCGGTCGTGGCGATCGCCAGCACCCGCTCGGTCCGGCCGGGGAAATTGGAGGCGAAGCTCAGCGCCAGCATCCCGCCCATCGAGCCGCCGACGACGGCATGCAGCTTCTCGATCCCCAGCGCGTCGAGCAGCGCGATTTGCGAGCGGACCATGTCGCGAATGGTGATCACCGGGAAGCGCATCGCCCACGGCTTGCCGTCGGGCCCTTCGCTCGCCGGGCCGGTCGAGCCCATGCAGCCGCCGATCACGTTGGCGCAGATCACATAATAGCGGCTCGTATCGATCGGCTTGCCCGGGCCGACCATGCGATCCCACCAGCCCGGCTTGCCGGTGATCGGATGTACGCTGGCGACGTGCTGGTCGCCGGAGAGGGCGTGGAAGATGAGGATCGCGTTACGCTTGTCGGCTGCCGGCTCGCCGTAGGTCTCGAACGCCAGGCGCACGTTCTCGAGCCGTTGGCCGCTGTCGAGCGGGAGCGGATCGGGAAGCACGAGGCTCTTGCCTTCGAGGGCGCTTGCGCTGGCCATTGCGGCACGCGGATTGGGGGCTGGCGCAAATACTGTCAATTGCCGCCGGTTGGAGCTATGCGCGCCGCCGTGAGCGAGACGGGACCTCAGCTGAAACCGTGGATCGAGGCGATCCATGCCTACGTGCCCGGCCAGTCGGCCGCGCCCGACGGACGGCCGCTCGTCAAGCTGTCGGCCAACGAGAATCCTCTCGGCACCAGCCCGAAGGCGCTGGCGGCCAGAAACGCGGCAGGCGCCCCGTCGCTCTACCCCGATCCGGACAGTCACGCGCTGCGGCAGGCAATCGGCGAACTCCACGGCATCGATCCGGCGCGGATCGTCTGCGGCACTGGTTCCGACGAGCTGCTCAACCTCGCCGCACAGGCGTTCGCCGGGCCAGGCGACGAGGTGCTGTTCCCGCGCTACAGCTTCGCGGTCTACGACATCGCCGCGCGCCGCTGCGGCGCGACGCCGGTCGAGGCGGCGGATAACGATTACGCGGCCGATGTCGATGCTCTTCTCGCCGCGGTTACCGAGCGGACGCGAGTGGTATTCCTCGCCAATCCGAACAACCCGACCGGCAGCTACCTGCCAAAACAGGAGCTCGCCCGCCTCCACGCCGGCCTGCCGCGCGAGGTGCTGCTGGTGGTCGACCGGGCCTATGCCGAATACGTTTCGCCCGAGCGCGACGACGGCGGGCTCGGCCTCGCGGCCGCGCACGAGAATGTCCTCGCGACGCACACGTTCTCCAAGATCTACGGCCTCGCCGGCGAGCGGGTCGGCTGGGCCACCGGGGCGAGCGGGCTTATCGGCGCGCTCAACCGCATCCGCGGTCCTTTCAACGTGACGGTGAGCGGGCAGGCGGCGGCCGTCGCCGCGCTCACCGACCAGGCGTTCGTGCAAGCTTCCCGCGCGCACAACCTCGCCGTCCGCGGCGCCTTCATGCCCGCGCTCGAGGCGCTCGGCAACCACGGCATCCGTCCGCTGCCGAGCGAGGCGAACTTCGTGCTCGCGCTGTTCGAGGGCGCGCTGACCGCCGAAACGGCGCTGCGGGGGCTCGCCGAACTGGGCTTCGCGGTGCGCCACCTGCCGGGCCAGGGGTTGCCCGAGGCGCTGCGGATCACCATCGGCACGGCCGAGCAGATGGACGCCGTCGCCGAGGGCTTGCGCGTAATGGCGGAGCGCGCGGCCTGATGTTTGAGCGCGTGGCGATCATCGGCCTCGGCCTGATCGGCGGCTCGATCGGTCTCGCGGTGGCCGAACATCTGCCGGGCGTTGTCACCACCGGCTTCGACGCGAGCCCCGCCGTCCGTCGTCGCGCCGCCGAGCGCGGCCTCGCGGGCACCGTCTGCGACACCGTCGCCGAGGCCGTCGCCGAGGCCGACCTTGTCATCCTGTGCGTGCCCGTCGGCGCGATGGGGGAAGTGGCAAGACAGATAGCCGGCGCCCTCAAGCCGGGTGCGCTCGTCAGCGATGTCGGCTCGTCCAAGCGCAGCATCACCCGCGCCCTGACCGAAGCGCTCCCCGGTCGGGCCGTGATCCCGGCACACCCCGTCGCCGGCACCGAGCACTCCGGTCCCGACGCCGGCTTTGCCACGCTGTTCCACCACCGCTGGTGCATCCTGACGCCGCCCGCCGACGCCGCTCCCGCGCTCGTGAAGCTGCTGGCCTCATTCTGGCGCGCGCTCGGCTCGCGGGTCGAGGTGATGGACGCCGAGCACCACGACCTCGTGCTCGCGGTGACCAGCCACATCCCGCACCTTATCGCCTACACGATCGTCGGCACCGCCTCCGACCTCGAGGACGTCACCCGCGGCGAGGTGATCAAGTACTCGGCCGGCGGCTTCCGCGACTTCACCCGCATCGCCGCCAGCGACCCCACCATGTGGCGCGACGTGTTCCTCAACAACCGCGACGCCGTGCTCGAAATGCTCGAGCGGTTCCTCACCGACCTCGAGCAGATGCGCGAGGCGATCGAGGCGGGCGATGGCGACACGATGTTCGACCTGTTTTCGCGCACCCGCACGATCCGCCGCGGTATCATCGAGCTCGGCCAGGACGATGCCCGTCCCGATTTCGGGCGGGCAGATCACGAGGGCTAGGCAGACGCCGGCGCGAGCTGCGGCGCGCTTGCCTCAGCTCGCGCGGCAAGGGCGACGACGACCGCGAGGATCCGCGCGATCCAGCGGCGCGCGCCGAACCGGACAAGACGAGGTTCGAGGGTACTTCGAACAAGGCATAGGCGAGAAAGAACAGCCCGCCGCCGAGGCCGTAGCGCCGAAGCCAATGTTGACCCGGTCCATGTAGGCGAACAGGTAAGCCGCCGAGCAGCTGCAGGACCGCCACGTGATGCCGGACATCGTCGCGGCGGGGACGGCGTCGGCCGTATGGCTGGCTTCTGCGCGCTCATCGACATCGCTCCGACGCGATGCGACCGCGCGCGGGAGTCGTTCGGGGACAACGATTTCAGCGCGCGGCATCAGCTGTTGAGTTGATTGATCGCGGCGTGCACGCGGGCTTCGATCTCCTCGCGCGGCAGCCCCGGCGGGATCGGCTCGCCGAAACGAACGGTAATGGTGCCCTGCCGCTTCCACCGGCGCTGGTAAGTCGGCCCGCTGTCGATCGCCACCGGCACCACCGGCAAGCCGAGCAGCTTGTAGAGACCGGCAAATCCCGAGCGAAGCGGCGGGCGCTGGCCGTGGGGAATGCGCGTGCCCTCGGGAAAGATTGCCAGCGGGCGACCGGTGCCGATGTACCGTCGGGCCTCGTCGAGCATGGCGCGGAGCCCCTTGGCGCCCGCGCCGCGCATCACCGGAATCGCCCCGTAAGCTCTCGCGGCGCGACCCCAGCCGGGGATGGAAAACAGCTCCTCCTTGCCGAACGGCACCGGGTCCTTGAGCAGGTAGCCGATGTCGATCGCCTCGAAGAAGCTTTCGTGCTTCAGCGCGTACAGCACGGGACCTTCAGGGCGCGGCCCCTCCTCGCGAACCCGGATGCCGAGGATGTGGACGACGCACCAGCGATGGAACGTCGACCACGCGTTCGGCACCTTGCGGAATTGCTCCGGGCGCAGGGCGAGCATGGCGAAGAGGCAAGCGAGCACGAAGACGACGGTCGCGCCGTAGAACAGGGCATAGAACAGGAGGCTGCGCAGCACCCTCACAGGCGGCCGAGCCAGCTCGCCAGCAGCTTGTTGTACTCGAGGAACAGCATGCCGAGGCTCGGCCGCGTCGGCACCGCATCCTCGACCACGCGCACGTTCGGCGGCAGGACTTCGCCGAGCTCGCCGGCGCTGCGGCGCATGTGCCAGTCGCTGGTGACCAGCCGCAGCGAGCGATAGCCGCCGCCCTGGATCCAGCTCGCGGTCTCGAGCGCGTTGCCGCGCGTGTCGAGCGCGTCGAAGCCGAGCACCACGCAGCAGCCCATCTCGGCTTGCCTGACCTTGTACCCCGCGGCGAACTCGCGCGGTTTCACTTCGCGGTCGACGCCGCTGACGAACAGCTTCTTCGCCGAGCCGGCGCGGAGCACCGCGAGCCCGCGCTCGATGCGCCCGCCGCCGCCGGTCGGCACGACGATCACGTCGGTCTTGACGTCGACCGCCACCGGCGCGGGCAGGTCCCCGGCGAACCACAGGAATCCCAGCATCCAGAACAGCATTACCGCGGCCACGAAGCGGATGATCACAGCATCCTCCTGAGCGCGCCGAGCACCGTCAGGCGTGCCGTCAGCATGGCTATGGCGACGCCGATCAGGGGTACCGCGGCGATCATCGCCCAGTCGGGCAACCCGAGCGCGCCGCCGGCGACCATCCCCGAGCCGAGCGCGGCGAACTGGCTGCCGAGCAGGACCACCGCGATCAGCCCGAGCAGCAAGCCGACCACTCCGCCGACGAGGGCGTCGGCGGCGATCGAGCGCTGGAAGATGTCGGCGATCTGGTTGTCAGTGCCGCCGAGCAGGTGGACGATCTCGATCGTGTCGCGGTTCGAGCCGAGCGCGCTTCGCGCCGCCAGCCACACGGCCGCCGCGCTGGTCCCGGCGAGAAGCAAGACGAGGCCGACGGCAAGCCACTGGAGCGAATGGATCGCGTGGAATACCGGCCCGAGCCATGTGGCCTGTGCGTCGAGCGTGGCCGCCGGGACCGATGCGGTCAGCGCGGCGCGCAGCGCCTCCAGCCTTTGTTCGGTGACCGGGCCGCGCAGCCGCACGTCCAGCAGCGCCGGGATCGGGATCGCCTCGTCGGCCGTCCCTGCCTCGGCGCCGAGCCACGGCTCGATCAGGCGTTCGAGTTCGGAGTCGGGCACACGGTGAACTTCGGCGACGTCGTTGCGGTTTCTCAGCAAGGCGACCGCGACCTCGGCCTGGCGGTCGCGCTCCGCCGGCTGGGCCTCGACGATCTGCACCGTGACGCCACCCGAGATCGCGCTGCTCGCGCTGCTCGCGACATTGCTCAGCGCCAGGCCGGCGGCCGCGGCCATCACCGTCAGCGCGACCATGATCGCGATCACCCACGGCATCGGCCCCGCGAGGCGGGCCTGCTGCAGCAGGCCCGAGCGCTCGGCGCCGAAACGCGGCTGGTTGCGACGGATCACCGCGCTGAGAGCCATCAGCCGCGCGCCTCCCGCCGCGGCGGGTAACGCAGGGCGCCGGTCGGATCGGCCAGCCGCCCCTTGTCGAGCCGCATGATCAGCGAGTCCGGCACTTTCTTGAGCAAGTGAACGTCGTGCGTCGCGACGAGAACGGTGGTGCCGAGGCGGTTGAGCGCCTCGAACAGCCGCAGCAGCTTGAGCGCCATCTCGGCATCGACGTTGCCCGTCGGCTCGTCGGCGACGAGGATCTCGGGCCGGGCAATCACCGCGCGGGCAATGGCCACGCGCTGCTGCTCGCCGCCCGACAACGTGGCCGGGCGGGCGTCGGCGCGATGGCCGAGACCGACCCAGTCGAGCATGTCGGCGACGGGCTTCATGATGTCGCTTTCGGCGACGCCCGAGACGCGCAGCGGCAAGGCGACGTTGTCGAACGCGCTTAGGTGCGGCACCAGCCGGAAGTCCTGGAACACCGTGCCGATGCGCCGACGGAAGGAGGGCAGGGCCTTGCGCGGCAGGGTGATCACGTCGCTGCCGAACATGCGGATCATCCCGCGCGAAGGGCGCTGCGCGAGATACAGCAGCTTGAGCAGCGACGTCTTGCCCGCGCCGCTCGCGCCGGTGAGGAAATAGAAGCTGCCGGGGTACAGCGTGAAGGAGATATCGCTCAGCACCTCGCGCTCGGTGCCGTAGCGCAAGCCGACGTTGTCGAACTGGACGATGCTCCCCTCCAGACCGCTCATCGTCGGGGTCCGGAGCCGCGACAGACGGCAATGGCAGGGAGGCAAAGCATGCGCGGCGGGCTATAGCCCCTGATCGATGTGGAAAAAAGGCGGCGTCGGGCACTGTTCACGGCATGGCATCTTGTTGCTTTCCCGCGACACGGACTAGGATTCAGCTGCGATGATAATAAGCTGCCCCGCCTGCGCCACGCGCTACGTCGTTCCCGACAGCGCGATCGGCCCGGACGGACGCACGGTGCGCTGTGCCAAGTGCCGCCACAGCTGGTTCCAGGACGGGCCCGCGTTGCCGCCCCGGCCCGCTGCAGCGGCAGCTACGCCGCCGCCGCAAGTCACGCCGCCTCCACCGCCACCCCCGCAGGCGGCGCCCCGCGAAGCCGTCGAGGAGCACGGGCCGCAAGTCGCGCCACCCCCGCCTGAGGCCTATCCCGCCCCGCCGCCGCCGGTCGTCCCTGAGCCGGTTGCGCGCGAGCCGGAGACGCGGTTCGAGGAGCCGCCGCCCCCTCCTGTGACCGTCATCCCGGCTTACGGCGAGGAGGACGATACCTCGCAGTTCGGGCACGAACCGCCGTTCCGGCCACGGCGCAATCCGCTCAAGATGTGGACTTATGCCGGCATCGTCTTTTGTGTCGTGGTCATGGCGCTGATCGTCGCGGTCAGCCGGTGGGGGCTGCCGGCCTGGGTTCCGGTCAATCGCCCGACCTTCGCCGCCGCGCAGGCTGACCTGCAGCTCGACTTCCCGGCCGCGCAGCAGGAGCGGCGGCAGCTGCCTGACGGGACCGAGTATTTCGGCGCGAGCGGCACCATCACCAACACCGGCAGCACCGCGCGAAACGTCCCGCCGATTCTCATCGTGCTGCGCGATGCTCAGGACCGCATCGTCTATAGCTGGGAAGTCTATCCGCCCAAGCGGACGCTGGCTCCGGGTGAGAGCGAGACGGTCAACCAGGCGGTGACCGACGTTCCCCGCTCGGCCAAGGTTGCCGAGATCGGCTGGAAGCCGAGCTACTAGGCCCTATTCGAACTCGTAAGTGACCCGGCCGTCGTGGCTCTGGCGTTGGCTGTGCGGCGCGGGCCGCTGGTCGAGCGAGACCAGCGCTCCGTCCTTCAGCATCACCGAGCGCACGATCGTGACGGCGACGCGGGCCGTTTCCACTTCGGCCCCCAGGCCGGGCGCTCGATGGCCGTCCGCCGGCACCGGTTGCGCGGGGCTGGCGGCAAGAAGGATGGCGGCGGCTATGCTCATGACAAGTGGTTATGCCCTTGTTCACCCTGAATAACAGGGTTTCGCTAACCTCGTTCCACAGCGAGACGAGCAGCGGCCGGCATTGTGGCGGGCGGACGCGGGGAGCAGAATCCGGATGAGTACGGTCCGTAGGAACCCCTAGGGAGCGGTAACGGCCGAGCCGCTTGCAGGGGTGGGGCCCCTTTGCTAAGGGCGCGCACCTACCCCGTGGGGAGCCGCGCTTGCGGCTCCTTTTTCGATGATGCGGTCGTGGCGGAACTGGTAGACGCGCAACGTTGAGGTCGTTGTGGGCGAAAGCCCGTGGAAGTTCGAGTCTTCTCGACCGCACCA
>Ga0157371_10002208_pt1 | contig 18852 bp, 12 predicted proteins | sample C45metaG_FD_113462 | JGI IMG/M metagenome (GOLD analysis project Ga0157371, IMG submission 113462) | Corn rhizosphere microbial communities from Kellogg Biological Station, Michigan, USA - C4-5 metaG | ecosystem: Host-associated > Plants > Roots > Rhizosphere > Soil | place: USA: Michigan...
CAAGCATTATTAAAAATAAAACCGATGCTATAATCCATAAAAACACTTTTGCAATAGTGGATAAGGCGGATTTCTTTCTTGTGACTATCGCTTCTTCTTTTGATTCCATATCTAATATTTAATATTTGGGGTATCTCAAATTGTACACCAACTTCTAAATAATACTATCAACAAATGGCTGATGGGATTTAAGAATAACCTGTTTGCTAAATTTTCAGAGCAAATAATTCTATTTTTTCATCTTTGCCTTTAAGGTCAACAAGACCTAAACTTTCGGTTTGCCATCCTTTTAAATGACTTGCTCCTACAAATTCCTTTGAAACAATATAATGGCGATTTAGTTCTGTACAGGCACTGCGGATGCGAGCGGTTGTATTCATGGTATCACCGCTCATGGCAAGATCTCTTTTTAATACCCCAATCTCTCCAATCGTTACTTCACCCACATTTATTCCTACCCTGAAATCCGGAACCATACCGAATTTTCTTTTGAAATACCCACTTTTCCTCTGGATGTTTTTTCTCGACTGGATGATAGTATCCAGGCATTTGGATGTATTTTTTTCAGAATTCTTCCACGAACAAACGATTTCATCTCCCACGTATTGATAGATCGTTCCTTCAAATTCGATGATAGCAAGGGAAACGAGGTAAATAAATTCAGTAATAAATTCGAAATAGAGGTTGTGTCCTAATCTTTCTGCAATCGGCGTAGAGTCTTTTAGATCCATAAACATGATGATCCTGTTCTCTACTTTTGGTTCCGAATATTTTCCGGTTAATATATCAATGAAAACACCGGGGGAATATTTTTCATTAATGATGAGAATCAGTTGGGTTACAAAAAAGATGGAGATCCAGTATACCACTTTTTGAATTATCCAGTTTTTATGAAGTGCGTAAGAATAAATATCATGAAAGGTATAATCGAATGTTTGTCCATAAATTACAACTAAAGTAAAGAACTGTACCAGAAAGGTTACAAGCAGTGCTGAAACGACAAGAATTACGCTTTTAGTGAGAAAATTCATCCACAAAGAATGTTTTCTCAAAAATCTTTTCATGCGGTAAACAATAAGATAGCCCATAAATAAGCTAAGGAAAAACATAAACAATTCCCTCGCCCATAACGTTTTTATTTCCAGATGGAGGTTAGGATCAAGGAGGAAAATGATAAAGTCAACGGCGGTCCAGAAAACACCAATGAAAAGCACGGTCTTAATACGTAACTTATTTACAGGTGATATCTTTATTTTTAATTTCCGATTCATTTTTTAGCCGCTAAAAAATTATAAATGTTTTGCTGCGCATTGTTTTTTATGTTTCCATTATCATCCTCTTTTTTTTGAACAAGGCCTGGTAATAATATAACTGCTTTATCATTATCATTCCACTGGATTTCAAAATAATTGAGTAATTCATTTTTGCATGCTTCATTTTTAATACAAACCATTACTTCAATGCGATGCCTTAAATTTCTCGTCATCAGGTCAGCCGAACCTATATATACTTCTGGGTTTTTGTCAGCTCCAAAAATTAAGATTCTTGAATGTTCAAGAAACCGATCTACTATTCTTTTCACTTTTATATTATCGCTTTCACCGGATATACCAGGAACAAGGCAGCAAATACTCCTTACTAATAATTGCAATTCAACTCCTGCCTGGCTGGCTCTATACAATTGATCGATCACATAGGGCTCTTCCAGGTTATTTACTTTAATCCGGATAAGGGCAGGTTCTCCATTTTGCGCTTTTTCAATTTCCCTGTCAATGAGCCGGTCGAGCACCGGAATCATGTTGAATTTTGAAACTAAGAGTGCCTCAAATTTTATTTTTTTATTGTGGTCAATGACATTGGTCAGTTCCAGGAATTTGAAAAGCTGCATCAGTTCCTTTGTGATCTGCTGATCTGAAGTCATCAGCACATGGTCGGTATAAAACTGCGCTGTGACTTCATTAAAATTTCCGGTGCTCAAAATGGCAAATAATTCTTTGCTATTATTTTTTCTTTTTATCAACGCTATTTTGGAATGAACCTTAATATTTGGATGGCTATAAATTATTCGCACGCCGGCATCTTTCATCTCTTTGCTCCACTTTATATTATTCGCTTCATCAAAGCGCGCTTTTAATTCTATGAAAGCCACTACATTTTTACCGTTCTTTGCAGCACTGATCAAGGCATTTATAATGTGCGATTCATTAGCGACCCTGTAAAGCGTGATATAAATCTCAGTAACATTTATGTCCACTGCAGCCTGGTTAAAAAAAGAAAGAACCGGGTTATAAGACTGGTAAGGAAGGTGAAGTAAAATATCTTCTTTCAGCAAGACATTAAAAATATCGCCGCTATTCAGGATTTTTGCAGAAGAAACGGGTTTGATCTTCTCGTAATAAAAGTTTTTATTAAAACTGGGAAAATTCCAAAGGTCATCAAGATTGTGATATCTGCCGCCCGTAAAAATTTCTTCCGTGGTGATATTGAATATGGATGCTAAAAACATCTGCAGGTTTCGGGGCATTCCTGCTTCATAAAGGAAACGCGAAGGAGAATTAAAATCCCTTTTCTTTAACTGTTTTTCAATTTTTTGCAAAACATTGCCGCTATAATCATCCGCAAGATACAGTTCGGAATCACGGTTTATCTTTATGCTGTACACACTTATTATTTCCTGGTTGGGAAAAAGAAATCCAATATTTTCCCGAACAATATCGTCGAGAAAGATCACGTAATCATAATTGTCCATCCTGCTGAGCGTAAAAAATCTTTTTACTTTTTTAGAAGGAATGTTTACGATCGCGTGATTTAACATATCGGCATTTTCTTCCGCAAGCGTTATGACAAAATATAGCTGATTGTTTTCGGGAATAAACTTTTTGTCACTGTGTGGATCCAAATAGATCGGTTGAATGAAAGAAAGAATATCTGACAAAAATATCTCCCTGATCTCCGGAAGATGCTCTTTACGAATCGGCATGGCATAATAAAATATAATCCCAATTTCTTTTAGTTCAGGTATTATTTCTTCAAGCAGTATCTTGCCAAAAAGATCCAACTGGTTTCTTATTTCCTCCTGGATTTTTTCTGCCACATTTTCTTCATAATTACTGATTGACTTTTTTGTTTTCTTGTTCAGGAGTGAAAGCGCAAGGATTTCCGCATAGCGGACTCTGAAAAACTCCGTAAGGTTTGATGAGAAAATAGCCATGTATTTCAACCGTTCAAATAACGGCACATCAGGGTCGTGAGCTTCCTGCAAAACCCGAAGATTAAAGCTTAACCAGCTAAGATCGCGGTTCAATAACGTCATTATTAAAATATTATAAGCGGTGATCCTGTTCCATTGATCACAGTCCCCCCCGAAACGGGCGCCAACAAAACTGCAATGCCAAATGCTATTACCGATACTATGATGCCGATCATAAATACATTAAAGGCCAGCCGTATCAATTTGTATTTCTGTCCCAATACCACTCCGAGGTAATAAATATCCTTTATTAGTGAGCCATATAAATAATCTGTGTCAGTCATCATTTCCCGCATTGCTGCATCGTATTCTTCATAGGAGGCTTTATAAAAATTGCCAAAAAACAAAAGATTGATTTTTTTTTCTTTTACTGCTTCCATAGTGAAAGTTCCGCCGCTTATTTTTGGGCGGGTAGCCAGAATGGAAATAATAATGGTGGAAACAGCCGCGAGCAAAAAGACAACCGTTGGAATAATTAAATAAGTTTCCGTTGTAAGTTTTCGAATGAAAAAGCTTAAAATAACAGAAATGATAATAGAATTGACCGAAATGAGAATATTGGCTTTTCGGTCAGCCATTTCACTTAAATCAATGTGATTTTTGGAAGTCAATCTCAACATAGTTTGAATTCCCTTTGACATCAGTTTACTTTTTCCTTCAGTGACCTCCGACAAATCGACTTGTTCGTCCTTTTCTTTGTTCTCTGATTTATTAATTTTTGACTTGAGGTCTTTAATATTCTTTTCTTTTCTCTTATCAAGAAGATCTTTACAATAACTTGTATAGAAATGATGAGATTCCATCATCTCGACAGTACCAATTCTGAAATCGAGTTTATTGGTCTTCGGATCCCGATCTTTGGTTTCTTTATACGCCTTTTTATTCATCATCTTAAATTCCTTGGTTCCAAGGTGATAAGTATCTGCATCGCAGACAATTTCCTGCAACAGATTCTGGGGATTACGTGGCGATTTTGTTGCCATGATACAACCTTCAATCGTCTGGATCAATTTTTCATCATTAACGAGATCGCTCATAAATTTTTTCATTATTTCGCAGCTCATTTCTTCATGCTTTTCCGGCTCCGTAAAAAGGTATCCTGTATCATGAAACCATGAAGCAGCAAAAAGTATCAGCATATCATTTTCAGAAACGTTGTAATGGCCCGCGATCTCTTTGGTACGCTTTACAACACTTTCTGTATGTTCGAGATTATGAAAGACAAGAGCAGTAGAATGCATTTGCCCAAATAAACCAATAACATAATCTTCTATTCGTTTATCTATTTTATGATAGTCCATAATTAAAAATTAATATTAAACTTAGTACCTATTGAAAAATTGAATAAATCATCTTCAGGAGAATGAGCAATGACTGCAGAAATGAGCGCGAAATTATACGGTGAATAATAGAACCCTCCGCCAAAATCATCGTGCCATTTATGCGAGACTTCATTTTCTACCCACACTCTTCCCACTTCGTTAAAACCCACCAGTCCTACCGCACCCGGAAAAATATAAGAATTGGATTCGAACAGTTTTACGCGCAACTCTGTGGTAAGATACATCCTCGATTGTCCCGAAAACCGGTTTCTGCGGAATCCTCTTAAATAATTATTGGCCCCCAAATCAAATGCCTGGAAATACTCATAATTGTTATTAAAAATATGCCCCGCTCCTAATTTTAGTACAGCTACTAATTTTGCAGGATCACGCAAACTTGCATATACTTCCATTTCGGAATTCAGTTTTGTGATCGGATGGCTGTTCCTTCCAATTCCGGCCATTGAGGTGAGATCCGTATTCCAAACCACTCCACGCGTTGGAAAAAGTTCGCTGTTTAAATTGTTTATGGTAATAGCAAACTTACCTCCAACATATGACTTATTGCTATAGACGTTGTTTGAATCCAAACCAACAACTGAGGGATGATCTAAGACCAAATTACGGTTGTCGCTGTGCCTGTTCCAATAATGATAATAAACAGGCCCTGCATAAAATTGTAAGAGATTATTAAAATAACGTTTGCGAAGCATCACTTCCGCATTTACATATTTATACCGAACATAATAATATGATTTCAAATTGTTCCTGTCGAGACTGCTGTTGTTTCCGAAACCGAAAAAGTAATTTAATACAGGATTATAAAATTGTCCATTCACTACAAGATCATTGTTGTGATATAGCTGGTTGAATTCACCGGCATAATTTAACTGGTATGCTTTTTTGGAAAGACTGAATAACGACGATAACTTCTGGTAAGTGGCGTAGGGTTTTTTCCTAAATTCATAAGTTTTTAATGAATAGCCGAGTCCTACCAAGAGCCCTTCCATCGAATTGTACCCTAAGTTTAGCATAGGGATGCGATAAATATTATATTGATAATTCATTACCTCATATCGGTTCACATCCGGCGATGAAGACATCTCATTTTTCGTGTGGTTTGCATTCTGAATAAAGTTTCCTTCGGGTGCATAATCAAAGATGCTATTTTTGATATGGCCTTTGATATTGAAAGTATCAATTCCTTCACCGCCAATAATCCGGAGTTTTATTTTTGAGTTTACATTTGAATCAACATAAAAAATATCGTTTCCGTTGAGTCCATACATATTGACGTATTTTGTCACCTTAGGATCAAATATCCTGTCGTACATCATAGTAGAAGAATCATTCTCATCTTTTCGCTTAAATACTTTTACTTCTATACCTTTATTAGGTGCATTTAAAACCCTGAAGAATTCATCTTTGTTACTGCTAACGACGTTCACTTCCTTAGATAGAAACCTGTAATATTTTATTCCTTTCGTAGAAAGAAGATCACGCCGGCTTTTTAATTTTGCCGCGATTGTATTTGACGATAACGGATATATTTTTGGAGGCAATCTTTTTAAAGCCGTATCAATCACGGAATCAGAAAGGTTTTTTTGAAAATTACCAATGATTCTTTTCCATGTCGGCTCATCCAGATTGTTCATAAAAATTCTGTCAAAATCTCTTTCTTCCCAGTTAAACCAGTTTATGTTAGGATAATTCTTTTTAAAACCCTGCAGGTAAGGCATCGCAGATATAGTTATTGCCTTCGCCAACAAGCCATCGGAATTGAAGAATACCTGATCACGATCTTTTGGAACAGGAAAATATAATTTGCCCTCTCCTGTATCTTTTGTGCCAAAATCCCATTGTCCGAAATGCCTGTCCCAGTCTCCTATTACCATATCGAATAACCGGGCATTCAACATTGCCTCCTGATCTACATGGTCCTTGCTATCTTCTATCAATTTATCAATAACCTTAAAATCGCTTTTGGTCTTCGTTTCGGCTGATACCGGATTTTCAGGTTCCAGTAAACAAACTTTGTTGGCAAAAACCTGCCTGTACTTTCCAAGGGCCGGGTCATCCGGAACAAAATAATATACCGGATTATTGTGGACCACATTTACAGCGTTGGCAAGAGCCGGCACAACCAGCGGCCCATATGGGGATTGTGCTGAAATCATGTCCTGAACGATCTTTTGTGCAATGGTTCCTTTGAAAGCCTCGGGAAGCGCTCCTGCCGGGTCTTTATCAACGGTTCTTAATTCCCATTTTGTACCGTTTTTATCAACAAGCTTTAAAGATTTTGTCTGGTGACCTCCGCCGATTTTTTCCACTTTAAAACCACCCATTGTGTTGTTTATTCTGAACACTTTCAGATGGACCGGCATTGCCCATTCCTTCCGATAGTTCTTCCCAGATATAATTTTATGAAAACCGGAAACGTGATTATAGAGTGTATCAATAGGCACGGTAACACTGTCTTTGAAATGAACTGTCGGTTGTGTTTGAGGTATCGCGGTTGAATCGTGGGATTTTTCCAGGTAAGAGAAATTTAAAAGATTCTTTCCAAACGAATGTTTTACCGTATCCTCGTTAACTGTATAGAAATCGATGTGCAGGTTTTTCTTCTTCGATATAGTGAGAGTCGAAAATCCCAATGTAGCCGATTCAAATAATACACGCTTATTGTTTGATACCCTTGTTTTCTTAGAACCGGAGCCACTAACTATATAATAGTAAGTACTATCTTTTATTAATTGAAGGTTATGCTCGTGACCTGCAAGAAAAACTACATTGGGAAAGGGTTTTACTGCTTTTTCAATATTACTGATCATATTGGCATAAGCGGGATAATGCAAATCTTCGGGAGATCCGAAAATGCCCCGAGCAATGGGGTAAATTACACCAATGACCGGAAGCGGGATCCACAAGTTTGGGTTCAGGTCAGTAAAAGGGAAAAAATATTGTTTTAATGTAAAATAACCGCCATGAATCCCGTAACTTTTTAAAGTGTGGTGGGCCGCCAATAACACCAATTTTTCCCTGTTGTCGCCTAAAATATTATCCAGTTCATTGTAAAACTCTGTTTCGGTACGTGTTCCACAATCTGATTCAATCCCTGGTTTTTGACCTTTTTCCATAAACCATTCGCTGTCAAACAAAACCAGAATCACATCTTTGCTTATTTCGTATTCAACAGGCCCCGGACAGCCATCGGCAGGAATAAAGTGAACGTGATCATTCCCCGACTGCTCCACGTATCTTTGTTCCCTTTTTATATTTTCAAGATGATTATTGCCAGCCGCTGTCCAGTCATGATTTCCTGGAATTAAAATCACATTTGCGTTAGTACCTTTTGCAATATTAATCTGAGAATCAAGAACGGCTTTTGCGCTTTTATATGCCGGCAAAAAATCCTGTGGTACTCCTTCATAATCATTATCTCCGAGGTACAAAACAGTGGTTTTTTTATCCATTGGGATAAGATTACGTGCTGCATCTACAACCGGTTGTCTGCCAAAATTCAATTTTCCTGCATCACCGATCAAAACAATTCGTGCTTCTATAGAATCATTGTCCTGAGCCAATGCGGTTTTAAATAAAGAGAATAATAAAAAGACCAAAAAACATTTTCGCATTAACTGATTTTTTTTCGTTTAAAAATGAGCAATGAAGCGGTGTTATATTTATTACTGGCTTCATTCGATATGATCAGATCACCATTTGGTGTAAAGGTGATCCCTTCAGGCTGGGTGAATATTGAAGGATTTAAAGAATAAGCATCCTTGCAATTACCATTTTTATCAGTAATCACGAGCAACCCGTTAACCGAAGAAAGGATCCACAAGTCTCCGGTCAACGGATTAATGGTTGCGGCTGAAGGTTCAAATTTTAATTTGTTTAGACCGGTTTTTTTGGCAATAACATCTGTTTTCAGAGTAAAAGCGGATGGGGTAAAAGTCGCATTCGCAGGATCGTATTTCCATGCAGATACTTCCTTTTTTTTATCACTTTCGCACTTTTTACACAGAAGTATGAATCCGTCTTTTCCCGGGTCAAAATAAAGGGATTCGAATTCATCATTCTTTTTGCCTGAAGGATCAAAAACCGTTGTTTGGGTAGTAATCGTATCTCCTTTTTCAGAAAATTTCAGCGCCTGAATATTGCCGTTGCTTGCCAATACATAAAAGCGCTGATCCTTGTAATACAGATCTTCATAATCAAGATTTTTATCAAAATACCACCTCTGGATTAAGTAGTTTTTGGTTAAATGGATTTTATATAAGAAACCATTTTCATCCGAAATAGCAAATACACTTGAGTCTTTTGGGTAAAAGTAAACACCGGAGATCTCCATCAAAGCATCATCCAGGTATAGAATCTCGGGATCATTAAGGTTGTACTCTTTTGGTGATTGAAACGATTGTTCTGTGTTGTCACTACATCCCTGGTACATCTTGAACAAGAAAAACAATACCAAAAGTAAATTTCGATATAACATACAATAAGAAAATTAACTCAGTATGCCTGATATTGAACTTCATTACTAAAGAATAGGTAATACTTAAATTTATAATTACCAACATTATACCAACTAATTAAACCTCTTAAAATGCTAATTTGCTGTGTTTAAAGCGATTGAAGGGATGTTTTTAAAGGCGGATGGGGTCTTTTTTCCCCTTCTGAGAATTGTTAAGTATAACAGTTTGAGTGATACTTCGAACAGATGAACTGTTTATTTATCAAACAGGAATCGAAGAAAAAAGTTTATTTACCGGATAAAAAAAATCATGAAAGAAAAGGTGACCTCCCGGGTTGTATAGGTTTCAAAGAAAGGAAAATGCTTTAGGCCAGAAAGGCTGGATTACTATGTATTATGAAAACAGGCGACCAAAGATGACCGCCTGTCTGGTTTTTGAAATTGATTTAGTTTAATAAACGTGATGTTTCTGATCCAGTCTTTTTTCTAATTCATCCTTCGGCATATTTATTTGCTCGCCTATCGGTTTTCCATCGCGGTAAGTGATAACGTTCAGATAGGTGGCTCCAACAGGAAACTGAATCGGCTTCCCATCAAATTTTGGAGAGAACCGGTCAGGGTTGGTATTATCAAACGTATAATAAATATCCAGCCCTTTAACTTCAGTAGTAAGTGTTACGCCAAAGTCACTATTTTTAATTCGTGCCGGTTCAAAAATCGCATTGTACATGCTCCTTGAATATTTTACATTGGCAGCGTCCAAACGCGGGAATTGGTCTTCGAGTCTTGTTATAAAATCTGCCCAGTTTTTATTCGCTTTTGAGCTCCAGTACACTTCAGCAAGTGCTATAGCCCTTGGCCATGTCATGTACTCAGCATGCCTGAATGTTGGAACAGATTCAGTCCATAAATTGCCCTGGCCACCCAAAATATATTTTTCATCGATGCTATCCGGAACAGGTTCATAATTATAAGAATCTGAAAGGCGGCACAAACCGTAAGTTGGCGGCTCATCTTCCGGTTCACCCTGGTAAAGATCGAGGTAACAATAATCCCAGGGGGTCATTACAACTTTATGTCCCATTTTTGCTGCGGCAATACCGCCACTCATTCCTCGCCAGCTCATAACTGTTGCGTTAGGTGCTAGTCCGCCTTCTAAAATTTCATCCCAACCAATTAATTTTTTTCCTTTTGATTCGACAATTTTTTCTACTCTTTTTACAAAATAGCTTTGCAGTTCATCCACATTTTTCAAATGTTCATCAGCCATTCTTTTCTGGCACTTAGGGCATTGGTCCCAAAAACCTTTGTATGCCTCGTCTCCACCGATGTGTATGTATGGATTGGGGAACAGCGCGGCGATTTCCGTAAAAATTTTATCAAGCATACTAAAGGTTGAATCATTACCGATGCACAAAACATTGTCATTTCTTTCATAGCCTTTGCCTCCTGCATTCACTGAGTAAGGCAATTGGGTGCAACTAAGATTTGGATAAGACGCTATAAGTGCAAGGCTATGAGCAGGCACATCAATTTCGGGAAGAATGGAAATGAAACGATCCTGCGCATATTTAATAATTTCCTTCATGTCTTCCTGTGTATAGAAGCCGCCATCAGGAGTTGGCTCACCTGCTAATGCGGGAAGAAACGTTCCCCAGCGGCCGGTTCTTTTTACCCGCCAAGCTCCCACTTTAGTCAGTTCAGGTAAGCTTTTTATTTCGATACGCCAGCCCTGGTCATCGGCAAGATGCAGGTGCAAAGTGTTGTATTTATAACGCGCCATCTGATCAATGTATTCCTCGACTTCCTGTTTGGTAAAAAAATGACGGCTGACATCAAGCATCAAACCACGCCATCCAAAACGCGGCACATCTTTTATATCCACACATGGCATTGTCCATTTTACATTTTGTACTTCACTTACACTTGCGATCGAAGGAGGTAATAACTGTAATAATGTTTGCAATCCATAAAAAAGGCCGGCAGGTTTGTTTGACGTTATCGTCACTATTGAAGGAGTAACTTTTAAAGTATAACCTTCATCATGCAAAGAAGTATCTTCATTTTTATTTAAAACAAGATTGATGGTATTTTTAGAATTTTTTTGGGTGGCAAGATGGTAACCTGTCGATGTTGCAATCCTGTCAGTAAACCAATGAATAGTTTGTTTAACAGCAGCTTCCGGCGAGGTTGTCGAAACGTCTGTTGAACTGGTGAGCATAAAATGTCCTTGATTCAAATGCATCACCAGTGGCTTCGGAATGATGGCAATAGAATCGCCGGCTTTAACCTGGAAACTTGTAAAAGAAAAGAGTGCAATAAAGCAAACTAAAATAAATGAACGGGTAGTAAAAGGATTGTTTTTGCAGAAATTTTTTTTCATTCAAATGCTTTTTTGTGGTGAGGGCCTAAGATACGGATAGTTGAACAACAAATAACTTCGATTACATCATTTGACAATTGTTACAGATACTTCTTCCCCAACTTTCCACTCATTGTTCATCATCCTTACAAAAATCTTCAAATCGTTAATCATCACTTCTGCTTCATAAAAAGTTCCCCAAAAACTTATCTTTTGTATCGATCCTTTTATTCCGTTGAAATCACTTTTACTTATCCGGAAATTCTCGGGCCTGACAATGATATCTTTTTCTTTTGTCTTAAGGCCGAACAATTCAGCTTGTTCACGTTCCAGGAAATTGAATTTACCAAACATGCCTGCCACATATTCATTTATTGGTTGATGATAAATTACCTCAGGTTTATCTTTCTGTATAATTTGTCCTTCCTTTATTACAATGATTTCATCCGCCCATGAAAGCGTATCATTTGGATCGTGAGACGCCAGCAAGCACGTTATTTGTAATTGTTGGGTGATGTTTTCCAGCACAGTCTTCAGGGTATTTTTATGTACAGGATCAAGGTTGGAAAATGGCTCATCCAGCACTAATAGTTTGGGACGTTTTACGAGCAGCATACATAATGCAATTCTCTGTTTTTCACCGCCTGATAATTGATTGGTTTTGCGGTCCAGCAAATGGCTGATCCTGCATATATAAAAAAGCCGTGCTGCAGTTTTTTCATCCAGCTTAATTTGAAACCAGATCAGATCTTTAACAAGATAGTTATTATGCAGTTCAAAATGTTGCGACAAGTAGGCGATGTGTTTATGTCCGGCTAATAATTTTTCTTCAGGTCCGGTTACTTTTTCACCGTCAAATAATACAGTTCCGCTATCAGCTTGCAACTTTCCTGAGATGATCTTTAACAAGGTAGATTTGCCTGCTCCGGATTCGCCGGTAATTGCAAGCTTTTGCAATCCCTCCTGTCGAAAATTGATGTCATCAATGATCTTCCTGTCCGGCTGGCGTTTGCTGATATGAAGTACTTCCAATAAGGCCATTCTTAAATCACTTTCGTCAAAAATACAATTGTCTCAGTGGACGAAGAAAATCCTGGTATTTACTCGCAAATGGAAAATAAAAAAGGCTGCTCATTTCTGAAACAGCCTCTTTGTTTAAATGTTTTTCCTAATTATTACTTAAGCGCTTCAATCTTTTTAACAAAATTGGCTTTTGGCTGAGAGCCAACTAATTTATCAATTACTTTTCCTTCTTTTACGAAAAGAATAGCAGGTATACTGGTAATTCCAAAATTGACACTTAACTGCGGGTTTTGGTCTACGTTTACTTTTCCAATATTTACTTTTCCGTCGTATTCTTTAGAAAGCTCTTCCACTACAGGGCCAATAGCGCGGCATGGGCCACACCATTCTGCCCAAAAGTCGATCATTGTTAATTTGTCTGAATCCAAAACCTTTTCTTTGAAGTTCGAATCTGTATATTCCTGAGCCATAATTTACTTTTTATTTTATTTTAAAATTATTTTATTGCTATTGTAATTGCAAAGTTAAAGCCAATATATTTGATCTGATGAATTGTCATATCCACATTATGTTAATTCTATTTTAACGCCGCATTCGGGCTTGTGTTGAAGGTAATTCGCCATTTCGTCATTCATTTCAAACGCGTGATCAGTAGTGTACATCGAAAATTGTAAATTTGAAACATCATCGCAAATATTGAAACCGAGACCGCAGTTGCCTGGGAATTTTTGAACGTTTTCATCAATAAAACTGATCAGTTCTTCTGATATATCCCGGGGGTTGATTTCAATGTTTAATCTCTTAGTATTGCTTTTCATCACACTTTCCAAAAGGCAGATATTGTTAATCCTGAATTCATAAGGTGAGGTGTTATATCTCTGTTTAAAAGATCCGGAAATGCTGATTACCATCCCCGGTTCGAGGTAATGCGTATATTTCACATAATCTTCGCCAAAGAACATCAGTTCCATTTTTTCTGTATAATCTTCAAGGTGGATCACGCCAAACTTGTTTCCTCTTTTGGAAAGACGATGTTGTGCTTCTGTTACAAGGCCTGCAATTCTGAACGATCTTGAAGGATTCGGGTATAAATTAATTGCCGCTTTAAATTCATTAAATTCTAAAACCGTATCAAACTTGTAATACTTCAACAGAAATTTAAAATTATCAAGAGGATGGCCACTTAAATACATTCCGATCACGTCTCTTTCATTATCCAGCAATTGTACCAACGGCCAGGGCTGGCAATCAGGAATGACCGGAGGTGTTACTTCTTCCATTTGCAAATCTCCAAAAAGTGTGTTGGTATTGTTATGTAACTGAGCCTGGTATTGGTTTCCGAACCTGATGATCTTTTCAAGAGAATTGGACGTTTCGCCGGGAATGGAATAAAAAAACTGTGCGCGATGAAAATCTTTAAAGCAATCAAAGGCGCCCGCGTACGCAAGGCTTTCCAATGATTTTTTATTTACTGTTCTTTGGTTTACTCTTTTTATCATGTCGAAAATGGAAGCAAATGTTCCATGCTTTTCTCTTTCTTCTATAATATTCTCTATTGCGGCTTCGCCAACACCTTTCATGCCACTGAAACCAAAACGGATCTCACCTTTTTTATTTACCGCAAAGCCTTTTTGCGATTCATTAATATCGGGTCCCAGGACGGTTAATCCCATGCTTTTACATTCCTCCATAAAGAAGGTTATCTTTTCAATTGCGCCTGCATGATTCAAAACAGCTGCCATATATTCGCTCGGATAATGGGCTTTTAAATAAGCGGTTTGGTAAGCAACAAAGGCGTAGCAGGTGGAATGTGACTTATTAAAAGCATATTGGGCAAATGATTCCCAGTCTGTCCATATTTTTTCAAGTATTTTTTCCGGGTGGTTATTCTTTTTTGCTCCTTCAATGAACTGTGCCTTCATTTTATCCAGCACATCCCTTTTCTTCTTCCCCATGGCCTTTCTCAGAATATCCGCATCTCCTTTACTGAAGCCGCCCAGTTTTTGGGAAAGCAACATAACCTGTTCCTGGTAAACGGTGATCCCGTAAGTGTCTTTCAAAAACTCTTCCATTTCGGGCAGATCATAAATAATCTCCTGCCTGCCGTGTTTACGTTCGATAAAGTTCGGAATGTACGCGATTGGTCCCGGCCGGTACAAAGCGTTCATGGCGATCAGATCATCAAACTTATCAGGTTTTAACTCCCGCAAATATTTCTGCATACCGGCGCTTTCAAACTGAAATGTGCCATTTGTTTCTGCACGCTGGAATAATTTGTATGTTTCCTCATCATCCAACGGCAGCGTATCAAGATCAATCGAAACCCCATGATTCTTTTTGATGAGGGTTAATGCAGTTTTCAGAATGCTTAATGTCTTTAGACCTAAAAAGTCCATTTTTAAGACGCCTGCGCTTTCAATATTACTTCCGTCAATTTGTGTCAACCACAATTCAGAATCCTTGGATGTGGCTACTGGTATGAGTTCCATCAAATCCCGGGGCGCGATAATAATAGCAGAAGCATGAATACCGGTATTTCTTACAGAACCTTCCAAAATTTCCGCTTCATGCAAAACCTTACTGCGTATATCGTCACCGTTATATATATCGCGAAGTTGTAAAATATTGCTGATGTCTTCTGGGCCTACACCTTCTTCCGTTAAAGACTTCGGGCCGGTTACCGGAGCTTTCAACACTTTTTTTAAAGAAGTGCCGGGTTTGTCCGGAACTAATTTGGCCAAAGCATTACTTTCAGATAGGGGAAGATCCATTACCCGCGCTACATCCTTGATACTCATTTTGGCAGCCATCGTACCATAAGTAATGATCTGCGCCACCTGGTTTTTGCCATATTTATCAACTACGTAATCGAGAACCTTTTGCCTTCCTTCGTCATCAAAATCCGTATCAATATCGGGCATGGACTTACGATCAGGATTTAAAAATCTCTCAAACAGTAAATTGTATTTTACAGGATCGATATTGGTGATGCCAATACAATAAGCCACTACAGAACCGGCTGCCGAACCCCTTCCCGGTCCAACAAAGACACCGAGATCTTTTCCCGCTATAATAAAATCACTAACGATCAAAAAGTAACCCGCAAAGCCCATCGTCTTGATGGTGAACAATTCAAAGTTGATCCGTTCTTCAATTTCAGGAGTGATGGTTTGGTATCTCTTTTTGGCGCCAGTCCATGTAAGATGTTCAAGGTACGCTTCCTGGTTCTCAAATTCCTTTGGAACGGGAAAGTGCGGAATCAGAATGTCTCGTTTCAGATCAAGCACGTCAATTTTATCAATTACTTCGTTTGTGTTGTCCAGAGCATGAGGCAGATCATCAAAAGCAGAAAGCATTTCTGAGGTGTTCTTTAAATAGAACTGGTTGTTAGGAAACGCAAATCTCTTGTTCTTGATCATTACATCATCATCTGTGAATTCACGTAGGGCAGGAGTGGCCTGAGTTTCGCCGGTATTGATGCAAAGCAAAATATCATGTGCGTTGAAATCCTTTTCATCCACATAATGTGAATCATTACTTGCAATAACTTTCACATCATACTTTTTAGCAAACTTCAATAAAATCTTATTCACCTTATCCTGCTCAGGAAGGCCGTGCCTCTGAAGTTCCACGTAATAATCTTTTTGAAAAATATTCAGCCACCATTTGAATTCATTTTCCGCTTCTGCTTCTCCTTTTTTGAGGATCATTTGAGGAACCAAAGCGCCAAGGCAACAAGTTGTGGCAATTAAGCCTTTGTGATATCTGTGAATCAGTTCTTTATCAATTCGCGGGTATTTGGAATACAAACCTTCGATATAACCCAGCGAAGTAAGTTTGGTCAGGTTCTGATATCCTTCCACATTTTTTGCCAAAAGTATCTGGTGATGCCGGGGATCTTTTTGTTCCTTGGTGAATTGTTTTTGAAGCCTGTTTTCAGTAATATAGAATTCACAACCTACAATAGGTTTTACTTTCAAACTGCCGTCATGATTTTTTAATGTATGCGCATGCTTTACGAATTCAAAAACGCCAAACATATTGCCATGATCAGAAATGGCAAGCCCCGGCATTCCATCAGCAATCGCTTTATTGTAAAGGTTTTTGATGGAAGCAGCACCGTCCAGTAACGAAAATTGCGTATGCACATGTAGGTGTGAAAACTTCATTTTAAGAATTAAGAATTAAGAATTATCATCCGGCATCAGGCAAATATCGCAAAAAAGCGAGGCGCATTTCTTATAAATTATCAACAAAAAACATTAAAACTTTTTTAAGATTTTATAAGGATAAAGGAAATATTTTTTTTTGCTTTTTTGTAAAGTGAAACTTATCTTCGTTTTGCTGGAGAAAATAAATTTCAAATCCCGACGTTTGTTTAAAAGCTAAGCTATGTTTAAGAGCCATTGCTTAATTTTTTAATAAATAATATATAAATAACCCGATAGAATGAAAAAACCCGCATTAACCTGCATGGCTTTAATTTTTGCATGCACTGTTCAATTTGCGAATGCACAAACAGGTGTAAATAAAATAAGCATAATCAATAGTGATAATGGCGAAAGCGCCCTCAATTCTCCTGTAGATGGTATTTCTTTTACTCCTGATGGCATATTAAGAACAACTGAAAGCGGAGGTACAAAAAGTATTAAAAACCTTGCTGCGCCTGTTGTTACCAAAGAAAAGGAAACACCTGTGATTGAAGAGAAGACTTCCCTAGAAAGTTTTTCACCCTTGCAGTTTAAATATGCGATGATGTTGGATGTAAATGTAGAATCTCTTAAAAATATCTCCTTACTGGCTTTCATTGATGACTGGTTTGGAACAAGATACCGTTTTGGAGGGACTACAAAAAGAGGAATCGATTGCAGTGCCCTTACAAGTGCTCTTTTGTTGGCTGTTTATGGTTTTAATATGCCGCGGACCGCACGTGAACAGTATGAGGCAACCGAACATATTGGCAGGGATGAATTGAAAGAGGGCGACCTGGTATTTTTCAATACACGTGGTGGAGTTTCACACGTAGGTATTTATCTTGATAACGATCGTTTCCTGCAGGCTTCTTCCCACGGTGTTACCATCAGCTGTCTTGATGACCATTATTACAAAAAAAGATTCATTTGTGGGGGAAGGGTGAGCCAGGACAAAATGAGCGACATTAATTAAGAAGGCATTCTCAAATAGATTCAGGGAACCAAAGTGGTTCCCTTTTTTGTAGGTTGCAATCAACTGTATCCATGTTAAGAATCTTTTGTGGAAGAAAAAAATTCAGCACGAAATATGCTTTGTAACTCTTTTCAATTAAAGCAAATTATTTATGCAGAATAAATACCCGTTCTTCCTTCGGGCTACCGTCACTCTTTTCGGCCTGATGTTATTTGTTTATATGCTTTTTGTACTGAGAAGTATTTTGGTTCCCCTGGCTTTTGCTTTAATGATTGCAATTTTACTGAACCCTTTCGTAAATTTTGTAAACAGCAAAGGAATTAGCCGGGTAGTTTCGATTTCCATTGCACTGTTGATAACTATTCTGCTGGTCGCCGCCCTTTGTTATTTTGTTTCCTCGCAGATAGTAAAGTTTTCAAACAATCTACCGGTTCTTGAAAAGAAGTTCACAATCCTGTTTCACAACTTGCAGCTTTGGTTGCAAAACAATTATTCCCTACCGTTGTACAAACAGCAACAATACATTGCCGAATTGGGAGAGAATCTTAAACCTCTGATTGGCCAGACTTTGGGAACCGTGCTTGGAACATTGAGCATGATAGTTCTTTTGCCAATTTATATTTTCCTCATGTTGTTTTACAAAACGCTCATTCTGGATTTTTTGTATGAAGTTTTTGCAGAAGAGAATTCTGACAGGGTAAGTACGGTTTTGTTTCAAACGAAGAATGCAATTCAAAATTATATGGTGGGTTTATTGGTTGAGGCGATCATTGTGGCAATTATGAATTCAATTGCATTGTATCTCCTTGGTGTTCCTTATGCGCTATTGTTAGGAATCATCGGGGCTATACTAAATGTATTACCTTATATCGGCGGCATCATTGCCATTGCGCTGCCCGTACTTATTGCTACAATTACTAAAGACGGTTATTCTACCCAGATCGGCATCTTGATTGCTTATTCGGTCATTCAGTTTATTGATAACAATATTCTCGTGCCCCGAATAGTTTCATCACAGGTGAAGATTAATGCACTGGTTTCGCTTGTAATCGTTTTATTGGGCGGAGCTGTCTGGGGAGTGTCAGGCATGTTCCTTTCTGTTCCATTTGTTGCTGTACTTAAGATCATCTTCGACCGCGTGGAAGGATTAAGGCCATGGGGTAAACTGTTGGGATCAGAAGTTCCGGTATTTCATAAAGGGCAGTTATGGCGCAAGCGAAAGAAAAGAAAAGAGCAACTGGCGGAGACGGTC
>Ga0157371_10002210_pt1 | contig 18841 bp, 16 predicted proteins | sample C45metaG_FD_113462 | JGI IMG/M metagenome (GOLD analysis project Ga0157371, IMG submission 113462) | Corn rhizosphere microbial communities from Kellogg Biological Station, Michigan, USA - C4-5 metaG | ecosystem: Host-associated > Plants > Roots > Rhizosphere > Soil | place: USA: Michigan...
CGACCAGCAGAATCACGAGCTCGGACAGCCGCGTGCCGATCGCATTGCGTGGTCGCAGAAGCGGCACATCGACTCAAAATACGCGGCGCGCGGGTGAGATGTCGTAAATGATATGTGTGCAATTCTCAGCCGCCAAAACTGAGAGATTTCGCCCGGCGTTGACAGATCGTGCGGAATATTGCGGCGACGTCTGCCGTTCTAAGCCGACGTCGGGAGCGGGCCAATCTGCGGGAACCCGGCAACAGTTCGACGTCGCGTTTGCACGCGTCCATGGCGCGCGATCGAGTGCGCGCAAGTATCAGCGTTCAGCTTGGTTGACTCGGCGCCGGGAGCAGGTCGACAACTAGCAACGTGAGACCTGGCGCGTGTGCCAGACGATCAATTCGAAGGCGCGCTGGACAACGGTGGACGTCCGTCTGCAACTTCCGTCACAGCACGATCCGAAAGACGACGACCGAGACGAAGATGCCAATCGAAGGTTTGCCAGCGCCCCCGATTGTGGGGTCAATTGTGGTGCAAGGATTGGACTCAGCTTGAACAGTGCCTACCAATTCCTTGATTTCATTGGCGTCCCCAGGGGGATTCGAACCCCCGTTACCGCCGTGAAAGGGCGATGTCCTGGGCCTCTAGACGATGGGGACCGGTAAGGCAGTCGTAGCCATCAAGCCCAGGGCCGCGACCAGGTCGGTGGTGGAGGTAAGCGGGATCGAACCGCTGACCTCTTGCATGCCATGCAAGCGCTCTCCCAGCTGAGCTATACCCCCACAGCAGAACGCGAAATTATAGCGGATGCCCGATACTCCGACAATGAAGATGGCGTCTGCTCTACCCCTCGAGCCGCTGCAGGCATCGCTCGCCGATCGCGTCGTGCTCGTCACCGGCGCGACGGGCGGCCTCGGCCGGGCGATCTCGCTCGCCTGCGCGCAGGCCGGCGCGACCGTCGTCATTCACGGCCGCGTCGTGCGCAAGCTCGAAGCGCTGTACGACGAGATCATGGCAGCGAAGCTGCCCGAGCCGGTGATCCTTCCACTCGATCTTGCACGCGCCGAAGCGGCCGACTTCGCGAACGTCGCCAGCGCACTCGACGCGCAGCTCGGGCGGCTCGACGCGCTCGTGCACACGGCTGCGCTCCTAGGCTCGCTCGGTCCGCTCGAGCACCAGTCGTTCGACAACTGGCTCGCACTGCTGCGCGTCAACGTCGCGGCGCCGATGGGGCTCACGCGCATCGTCATGCCGCTGCTCGCACGCGCCGCGGACGGCAGCGTCGTCTTCACGCTCGACAGCCGCGGCCAAGAGCCGCGCGCTTACTGGGGCGGTTACGCCGTGACGAAAGCCGCGATCGCGGCGCTCGCGCACGAGCTGGCCGACGAGTGGGAGAACCGCCCTAACCTGCGCGTGAATGCAGTGGTGCCCGGGCCGATCCGCTCGCCGCTGCGCAACCAGTCGCATCCGGGCGAGGATCCGGCGCGGCTGCCGCTCCCCGATGCGCTCGTGCCGCTGTACCGTCATTTGATCGCAGGTCAATCCAAGGCCGAAAGCGAAGCGCTGTTTGACGCTCAGGCATGGCTCGCGGGGCTTCCCTGTGCCACCTCGCTGCGTCCGTAACGCATCAGGACGCGCAGGCGCCGGAAATCGTTCGCCGGCAGCATGTCCGGCAGCAGCAGAATCGTGCGTGCGCGCCGGCGGCCGAACGGCCGCCACACGAGCGTGGTGAGGCGCGCGCCGACGTAGCTGTCGCGATGCACGCGGCCTGCGCACGCGCAGCCATCGCCGGTGACTACTACGACGGTCAGGTCGCCGCGCAATTCGAAGTGACGCACCGCACGCGGACCCTGGCGCAGCGCGATGACGTAGATGCGGTCGATCGCCCAGACGACGACCGCGAAGCTCGCGAGCGCAAGCGCGGCGGGCTCGAAAGGCAGCGTCGCGATCACCGCACAGGTGCCGATCGCGAGCAGCGCGATCAGCGCGAACGCCGTTCTGGAAGAACCGATCGCGACGCGAACGGACGGCGGCCATTGCATGCCACCATGAAACCGCGCTCAGCTCTCCAACGCGATTGTCCGTTTGGCCTAAGGAGTTTCACCGACGCCAAGGCAGATGTCGCGCCGGTTCGATCAGCGCGCAGGGCCGCCCCAAGCGCGAATTGCCCCGAAGCGCGCTAGCGCGGAGGGTAGTCCAGTGCGCGCCTTCAGCTCGGTTGCCCGGCCAGCAACATCCACGTCGACACGACGGTATCGGGATTGAGCGAGATGCTGCCGATACCCTGCTCGACGAGCCACTGCGCGAGGTCCGGATGATCGGATGGACCCTGGCCGCAAATGCCGACGTACGCGCCGCGCTCGCGGCACGCTTTGATCGCCATCGCGAGCATCGCTTTCACGGCGTCGTCGCGCTCGTCGAACGTCGACGCGATCGCGCCGCCTGCGTCGCGATCGACCCCGAGCGTCAACTGCGTCATGTCGTTCGAGCCGATCGAGAAGCCGTCGAAGTGATCCAGGAACTGCCCGGCGAGCAGCGCGTTCGACGGCAGCTCGCACATCATGATGATGCGCAGGCCGTTCTGCCCGCGCCGCAACCCGTTCTTCGCGAGCAACTCGACCACCTGGCCGGCTTCCCGCACGGTGCGCACGAACGGCACCATCAGCTCGACGTTGGTGAAGCCCATGTCATCGCGTACGCGGCGCATCGCCTCGCATTCGAGCGCAAAGCAGTCGTAGAACTCCGGCGCGACATAGCGCGACGCGCCGCGGAACCCCAGCATCGGGTTCTCCTCGTGCGGCTCGTAGCGCGACCCGCCTACGAGGTTGGAGTACTCGTTCGACTTGAAATCGGACAGCCGCACGATGACCGGCTTGGGATTGAACGCGGCCGCGATCGTCGCGATGCCCTCCGCGATCTTCGCGACGTAGAACTCGGTCGGGCTCGCATAGCCGGCGATCCGCTGCGCGATGTCGCGCCTTACGTCGGCCGGCTGCCGGTCGAATTCGAGCAGCGCCTTCGGATGAATGCCGACGTTGCGGTTGATGATGAACTCGAGCCGCGCGAGGCCCACGCCTTCGTTCGGCAACCGGCGGAACTCGAACGCGAGCTCGGGATTGCCTACGTTCATCATGATCTTGGTCGGGCACGCCGGCATTCTGTCGAGCGCAACTTCCACGACCTCGACTTCCAGCAGACCGGGATAGACGTGCCCCGTATCGCCCTCGGCGCAACTCACCGTGACCGGTTTGCCATCCGCGAGCGCTCGTGTCGCGTCGCCGCATCCCACGACGGCGGGAATGCCGAGCTCGCGCGCGATGATCGCGGCGTGGCACGTTCGTCCACCGCGGTTGGTGACGATGGCGCTCGCCCGCTTCATCACGGGCTCCCAATCGGGATCGGTGATCTCGGTGACGAGCACGTCGCCTTCCTGCACGCGATCCATCTCGGCCGCGGATTTCACGAGCCGCACCGGGCCCTGACCGATCTTCTGGCCGATCGCGCGACCGGCCGCGAGCGCCTCGGGGTGCGACTTGAGACGGTAACGGCGCAGCGCGTTCGCGTCCTCTCGCGATTTGACCGTCTCGGGGCGCGCCTGCAGGATGTAGATGCGGCCGTCTCGGCCGTCGAGCGCCCACTCGACGTCCATCGGGCGCCCGTAGTGCTTTTCGATCGCAACCGCGGCGCGCGCAAGCTCCTCCGCCTGCGCGTCGGTCAGCGAGAAGCGCTGGCGGTCGGCGTCGGGCACGTCGACCACGCGCGTCGATTCGCCGGCCACGCCGCGCTCGCCGAAGACCATCCGCGTGACCTTGCTGCCGACGCTCTTGCGCAGAATTGCGGGCCGGCGCGACGCAAGGTTGGGCTTGTAGACGTAGAACTCGTCGGGATTCACCACACCCTGCACGACCGATTCGCCGAGGCCGTAGGAGGACGTGATCAGCACGACGTCCTCGAAGCCCGACTCGGTGTCGAGCGTGAACATCACGCCAGCAGCGCCTTCGTCGCTGCGCACCATGCGCTGCACCGCAGCGGATAGCGCGACGTCGCCGTGCGTGAAGCCATGGTGGGCGCGATAGGCGATCGCGCGGTCGTTGTAGACCGAGGCGAAAACCATCGAAATGGCGTGAGTTATGTTTTGCAAGCCATTGATATTTAAAAATGTATCCTGCTGACCGGCAAACGACGCATCAGGCAGGTCCTCGGCCGTTGCCGACGAGCGCACGGCGAAAGACGCTTTCGGATCGCCATCCGCAATCGCGCGGTACGCGCGCTCTATGTCGGCCACGAGCTCGGGCGGCAATGGCGCACCGGCTATCCAGCCGCGAATCGACTGGCCTGCGCGCGCGAGCGCACGCACGTCGGCGACGTCGAGATCTTTCATCGCATCCTCGATTCGCGATGCGAGGCCGTTGTGCTGCATGAACTCGCGGAAGGCGTCCGACGTCGTCGCGAAGCCACCCGGAACGCGAATGCCCGCGGCCGAGAGCTCGCCGATCATCTCGCCTAGCGACGCGTTCTTGCCGCCCACCTGCGCGAGATCGCGCATGCGCAAGCGCTCCAATGGGATGACGCGCACGGGTTCGGCCATGCAGGATTTCCTCTGAGAAACAGGCGGGCACCGCGAAGAAGGCGGCGGTGGAATTCTAGCAAGTGTTCGACCGGAGCCCATCGGGACGCAACGCTTTTCGGTCACACGAAACGATCGCGCCCGCTCGAGGCGGGCGCGCAGCGTACTTCGAATGCAGATGCCCGATTAACCGCCGCGACCTTCTCCGCTCGGCACGGCAGGCGGCGTGGTGGCCGGTGCGAAAGGTTCGGCAACGGGCGGCATGCCCAGGTCATCGAACACCGCCGCTTCGTTGTTGCCGTTCGCGCGGTTGCGCGCAGCGCGGCGCAAGCTGCGATAGAGATCGGGGTGCGCCTCTTTCAGGTAGCTGATGATCTCGAAGTCGACACGCTTCACCTGCGAAAGATCGATCTGCTCGACGTGCACGAGCCGCAGCAACTCCTTCACGGGCCGCGGCATTTCGCGGCCGCTCTCGTAGCGCGAGCCGCCGCTCTGCGTGACGCCGATTTGCGTCCAGAATTGCTCCTGGTTCATTCCGAGCCGGCGCCGGATTTCCCGGGGATTCAAAACGCGATCGAAGAATTTCACTGCAACTCCGCGTCAGTCGACGAGTTTGAGGTACGGACTTGCTATACCATTGGCATATGGTTGCGCTTTCCGTGCGCCATTTCAAGCGCGACCGACCGACGGCGGAAGATTTGGCATGAAATGCAGCAAAATTGCGACGCGGGGGGCACGGCGCGGTAAAAGGGCAACATTCGGCGCAAGGGCGCCGGTCGCTCCCTTGCCGTCTACGTCATGCCAACTGGCACCCTGCCCCTGATCCCGTGCTCCGCTACGACCTGCACTGCCACTCCACCCGCTCGGACGGGGTCCTGACGCCTGCCGAGTTGATGCGCCGCGCGGCTGCGGGCGGGGTCGACGTCGTTGCGCTGACCGACCACGACGAGGTCGCCGGGCTCGATGAGGCGCGCGCCTCCGCACGCGAGGCCGGCATCGATTTCGTCGATGGTTGCGAAATCTCGGTGACGTGGCAAGGCGATACCGTGCATGTCGTCGGACTCGGCATCGATCCCGCCGATGCCGGCCTCGGCGAAGGATTGGCGAACGTGCGAGCCGGCCGCGACGCACGTGCGCGCAAGATCGGCGATGCGCTCGAGCGCGCCGGCATTCCGGGCGCCTTCGACGGCGCGCTCGCCTTCGTGACGAGTGAGCGCCTGATCTCGCGGACGCACTTCGCGCGCTTCCTCATCCAAACCGGCCATGTGCGTGACATGAAAGACGCATTCAAGCGTTACCTGGCCGCGGGCAAGCCGGGCTATGTGCCGCATGCATGGGCCTCGCTCGCGCAGGCCGTCGACTGGATTCACGGCGCCGGGGGACAGGCGGTGATCGCGCATCCGGGCCGCTATCGCGTGACCCCGGCGGGGCTGCGCGCGCTGACAGCCGAATTCCGCGACTTGGGCGGCGACGCGCTGGAGATCGTGTCGCCGTCGCACACACCGGCCGAGTACGCGTCGTTCGCGGCGCTTGCGCGCAGCCACGGACTCAAGGCGTCGTGCGGCACCGACTTTCACGGACCGGGCGAAAGCCGCTTCGACTTCGGCGAGCTGCCGCCGCTCCCGGCGGGCGTCGATCCGGTGTGGCGCGACTGGTAGCGGCATGGCGAATCGGCGCACCGTGTTCTTCATCTCCGACCGGACCGGAATCACGGCGGAGATGCTCGGTAACAGCCTGCTCACGCAATTCGAGTCGCTGCAGTTTCACCGCGTGACGATTCCATTCGTCGATTCGATGGAAAAAGTCGGCGACGCCGTGCGGCAGGTGAATGCCACCGCGCAGGCCGAAGGCCGGCGACCGATCGTGGTCAGTTCAATCGTCGACGATGTAATGAGCGAGGCGATCCGGCGCGATGTGGATGGGCTGACGCTCGACATGTTCCAGACGTTCATCCAGCCGCTCGAGGCCGAGCTCGGCGCCAAGAGCTCGCACGCGGCCGGCCGCTCGCACGGCATCGCGAACAGCCACGAATATTTCGCGCGGATGGAAGCGATCAATTTCACGCAGGCCTACGACGACGGCGCCGCCACGCGCGACCTCGACAAGGCGCAGGTGATCCTGATCGGCGTCTCGCGCTGCGGCAAGACGCCGACATCGCTTTATCTCGCGCTGCAGTTCGGCATCCGCGTTGCCAACTTTCCGCTGACGCCCGACGATTTCGCCGACCGCAGGCTGCCGGCGTCGGTCATGCCGTTCCGCGAGCGGCTGTTCGGGCTCACGATCCAGCCCGAGCGGCTGCGCGAAATCCGCGAGGAACGGCGGCCGGGAAGTCATTACGCGCAGCTCGACAACTGCCGGCATGAGGTGCGCGAAGCGGAAAACCTGATGCTCCAGCACGGCGTGCCGATGCTGGACACGACGTCGAAGTCGATCGAGGAGATCGCGACGACGATCCTGCATCGCGCGAAGCTCGCTCGTCACATCTTCTGACGTTGCCGGGCCATCCCGGCGGCCAGGTCGCACCGGCAGCAACGGAACGGCATCCCGAACCGTACGGCTGCTCCCTGGTGGAGCGGGCGCGTCCGGAAAATTGTCCAGAAATGTGCGTACCGAGGACCGGTTCCCCTGCTAGCGTTCGGCACCGTCCCCCGGCGTTTGCTCCGGCTGGCGGCATGCGGAAGGGGGAAACCGCGATGAATGCCGTGTGGGGAGTTCTCAGGGGCAATCCGCTGCTGTGGCTCCTCGTTTTCGTGCCGATCGTGCTCGTCGTCGAGCACGTGACGCCCGAAGCGGGCACGGCGCTGTTCGTGCTCTCGGTACTGGCCATCGTGCCCCTGGCTGCGCTGCTGAGCCTCGCGACCGAAGCGGTCGCCGCGAAGACCGGCGACACGGTGGGAGGCCTGCTCAACGCGACGCTCGGAAACCTGACCGAGCTCGTAATCGCGCTTACTGCGCTGCAAGCCGGCCAGATCGTGCTGGTCAAGGCGTCGATCGCCGGTGTGATCGTGGCGAACGCGCTGTTCATGCTCGGCATGTCGTTCCTGCTCGGCGGCTTGAAGCATCACGCGCAGGAGTACAACGCGGCGACCGCGCGCCTGCAGGCGGGACAGCTCTTTCTCGCGACGATCGCGATGATGGTTCCGTCGGTCGTGCCCGACGCTGCGGCTGGTCGCGGTCCGGAGTTCACGCAGCAGCTGAGCTTGGGCCTCGCGTTGCTGCTGATCGCCATCTACGTGCTCGGGCTCGTGTTCTCCCTGAAGACCCACCGCGAGTTCTTCGGTTCGGCCGCGCGCCACGGCGACGACGACCACGAGCCGTGGCCGATCGGTGTCGCGCTGGCAACGCTTGCTGCGGTGACCGTGCTCGTCGCGCTCGTAAGCCACGTATTCGTCTCATCGGTCCAGGTGGCAGCCGAGGGACTGGGCATGAGCGCTGCCTTCGTTGGCTTCGTCGTGGTCGCGCTGGTCGGCGGCGCGGCGGAAATGGCGTCCGCGTTTTCGGGCGCACGCAAGAACCGGCTCGATTTGAGCGTAGGCATCGCGCTCGGCAGCGCAACGCAGATCGCACTGTTCGTCGCCCCTGTCCTCGTGCTCGCAAGCTATGTGATCGGACCCGCGCCGATGACGCTCGCGTTCTGGCCCGGAGCCGTCGCAATGATGCTTTTCGCGACGCTCACGGCGGCGATGGTCTGCAACACGGGACGCAGCGCGTGGTTCCTCGGCGTACTCGTGCTCGGCGTGTACGTGACATTCGCGATGACGCTGTACCTGCTGCCGCCGGCAGCCCGCTGAGGATACCCCGATGGCCACGCCAATCCAGGCTACGGTCGTGCAGGACACGCGCGGCCGCCTGCTCGATCCGGTCGACCGGATCTCCGAGATCCTGTTCGGTCTCATCATGGCCGTCACGTTCGTCGGATCGATCTCGGTCGCGACTGCCGGGAGCGAGGACGTGCGCACCGCCACGGCGTCTGCGCTCGGCTGCAACCTGGCGTGGGGTCTCGTCGACGCGGTGATGTACGTGATCCGCAACCTCACCGAGCGGACACGCAGGCGCAGGCTGGCGCAGCGCATCGTCGAAGCCGCACCCGAGACGGCGCGCGACATGATCGCGAAGGAGCTGCCACCCGGCGTCGCCGACATCACCGGACCCCGCGAGCTCGAGGCGATGCGCGAGCGGCTGCTTGCCGTGCCGCTGGGCAAGTCACCGATGGTGACCGGCCGGGACTTCCTCGAGGCAGTCGGCGTCTTCCTGCTCGTCGTACTGGCGACGTTTCCGCTCGTCGTTCCGTTCCTGCTGATCGACGACGTCGCGACGGCGAAGCACGTTTCGCGCGGCGTCGCATTCGTCATGCTGTTCCTCGCCGGCTACGAGCTCGGCCGGCATGCCGGCCATCCGCACCCGCTGCGACTGGGCGCCGCGATGGCCGTGTTCGGGGCGGTCCTGATCCTCGCGGTGATCGCGCTCGGCGGATGATCTCGGTACGGCGTTGCGTTGCGATCGGCGCCCTGGCGGGCGCGCTCGCACCGTGCGCTTCGCCGGCAGCGGAACCGGACGCGGCGCCGGAGACGACTTTCTCGCTGACCGGTTTGTACTACGCGATGCGCGACGAACCGGACTTCGGCGTCTACGTGGCAGCGCTGCAGCGGGGTCCGCTGCGGTTCGAGGCGCGCCACAACTACGAGGCGAAGTCGGCCACGTCGGCGTTCGCCGGCTACGCGTGGTCCGGCGGTGAAGGCATCGCCTGGTCGGTGACGCCGATGCTGGGCGGACTCTTCGGCAGCGCGCGCGGCGTCGTTCCGGCGGTGGAAGCGAGCGTCGCGTGGCGAAAGCTCGACCTCTACATCGAAGCCGAGTACGTGCACGACCTGGACGACAGCAGCGCCAGCTATTTCTATGCGTGGACCGAGCTCGGGTGGCGGCCGGTGGAGCCGATCCGGATCGGCCTCGTCGGCCAGCGCACGCGCATCGTATCCAACGATCGCGATTTTCAGCGCGGCGTGTTCGGGCAGCTGACGCTCGGAAAGGCCACGATCGGCGTTTACGCTTTCAACCCCGAATCCGCGAGCCGCTACGTCATCCTGTCGCTTGGGCTCGCGTTTTGAATGGCAGCCCGATGAGTGCGGCCACTTGAGCTCGCTTTCTAGCGGCGTGCAGCCGTGCGCTGCCGCACGCTTTCGTACAGCAGCACCGCCGCTGCGGCAGCCGCGTTGAGCGATTCGCTCCCCGCTGCCATGGGGATCGTTACGCGCTGCTCCGCCGCTGCGAGCAGCGGCTCGGACAGACCCTGTCCCTCGCTGCCGATCGCGATCGCGACGCGTCCGCGCAGGTCGGTCGCATGCAGCGATGGCGCGCCGTCGACGACGGCGGCGATCACACGTCCGCCCGCCGCGCGAAACCGCGCGCTCCAGGCCTCGAGATCCGTGTCCTCGACGAGCGTCGTCAGGAAATGCGCCCCCTGCCCGGCGCGCAGCGCCTTCGGCGACCAGGCGAACGCGCAACGCGGCGACAGCACGACCTGGTCGACGCCGGCCGCGGCGGCCGTGCGGACCATCGTTCCAACATTGCCGGGATCCTGTACGCCGTCGAGAAGCAGGCAGAACGCGCCGGGCACCGAGGGTGCAGCTCGCGGCGCGGTGACGACCGCCAGCGCGCCGACGTCGGGCGGCAGCGTGGCGAGCTCCGAGAACAGCGCGCGCGATACCGCAAACGTCCGCGCCGGCGGCACGCGCGCGACGAGTTGCGTGATTTCCGCGCCGGCGACCGCGTCGTCGGCGACGACCAGCATCTCGGGCACGCCGATGCGCTCGCAATAGACGCCGATCACGTGCGCACCTTCGAGAACGCAGCGGCCGGACTTGCGGCGCTCGCGCGACGATGCGATCAGCCGCGCGACGTCGCGCAGCCGCTCGTTATGGCGGCTTGCGATCCGGTGCATCAAAAAAGCAGGATCAGAGACGACTTTTCGTGAACGGGCGCCGCGAGTCGCAACAAGCGTCCCCCGGAAAGTCGCTCCGACTCTACTTCCTGGGTGCCGGCTTGACCCCGGCGCCGCCGTTCTGGATCTGGAAGAACACTTCGTCCTGGCGGATCATGCCGAGCTCGGCGCGGGCGCGCTCCTCGATCGCTTCCGAGCCGGTCTTCAGGTCGCGCACGTCGGCGTCGAGCGCGTCGTTGCGCATCTTGAGCTTCGCGTTCGCTTCGCGCTGCGCCGCGAGCTGGCGATCGGATTCGCGAACCTGCAGCCAGCCACCCTTGCCGAGCCACATCGGGTATTGCAGCGCCAGGATCAGCACCCCGAACGCTATGGCGAGCCAGCGCATGTCAATTCATTTCAGCGGAGGTTGAAGAACGCCGCTCGACCCGGATACGTCGCCGCGTCGCCCAGGTCTTCCTCGATGCGGAGCAACTGGTTGTACTTCGCGATGCGGTCGGAGCGCGACAACGACCCGGTCTTGATCTGGCCCGCGTTCGTGCCGACCGCGATGTCGGCGATGATCGAATCCTCCGTCTCGCCCGAGCGGTGCGAGACGACGGCCGTGTAGCCTGCGCGGTTGGCCATCGTGATGGCGGCGAACGTTTCGGACAGCGTACCGATCTGGTTGATCTTGATCAGGATCGAATTGGCGACACCCTTCGCGATGCCCTCGCGCAGAATCTTCGTGTTGGTGACGAAGAGATCGTCGCCGACGAGCTGCACGCGCTTGCCAAGCCGCTCGGTCAGGTATTTCCAGCCGTCCCATTCGTCCTCGGCCATGCCGTCCTCGATGCTGACGATCGGATACTTGTCGCACCAGGTCGCGAGCACGTCGGCGAACTCGCGCGCCGTGAGTGCGCGGTTCTCCGCTTCGAGTCGATACGCCTTGTCGCGGTGGAACTCCGACGCCGCGCAATCGAGCGCGAGCGCAATGTCGGTGCCCGGCGTGTAACCGGCCTTGTCGATCGCCTCGACGAGAAGCTGCAGCGCGGCCTCGTTCGACGGCAGATCCGGCGCGAAGCCGCCCTCGTCGCCGACGGTGGTCGGCATGCCGCGCGCGTCGATCATCTTCTTCAGCGTGTGGAACACTTCGGCGCCGTAGCGCACCGCCTCGCGGAACGTCGGCGCGCCGAGCGGCACCAGCATGAATTCCTGCAGATCGATCTTGTTGTTGGCGTGCGCGCCGCCATTGATCACATTCATCAGCGGCACGGGAAGCTGCATTTCGCCGGCGCCGCCAAGATAACGATAAAGCGGCAGCGAGCACTCGTCGGCCGCCGCCTTGGCCACCGCGCAGGAGACGGCGAGCAGCGCGTTCGCGCCGAGGCGCGACTTGTTGTCGGTGCCGTCGAGGTCGATCAGCGTGCGGTCGATCAATCCCTGCTCGGTCGCGTCGAGGCCGAGCACCGCTTCGCAGATTTCGGTATTGACGTGCTCGACCGCCTTGGTGACGCCCTTGCCGAAGTAGCGCGCCTTGTCGCCGTCGCGCAACTCGATCGCCTCCTTGGAGCCGGTCGAGGCACCCGACGGCACGGCGGCGCGTCCGGACACGCCGGATTCGAGCACCACGTCGGCCTCGATCGTGGGATTGCCACGCGAATCGAGGATTTCCCGCGCGACGACATCGACGATGGCGCTCATCTCTTCAGCTTCTCACCCTTGCATCAGGTCACGTTCGGGGAAGCCGGCAGTCTTCACGGTGGAGTCGATTTGCTTCAGCGTCTCGAGGAGCGCGCGCATGCGGCCGAGCGGCCACGCGTTGGGCCCGTCGGACAGCGCGACCTCGGGGTTGGGATGCGTCTCCATGAACACGCCGGCGACTCCTGCCGCCACCGCCGCGCGCGCGAGCACCGGCACGAACTCGCGCTGCCCGTCCGACGACGTGCCCTTGCCGCCCGGAAGTTGCACCGAATGCGTCGCATCGAAGACCACCGGGCAACCGGTGTCGCGCATGATCGCGAGCGAGCGCATGTCGGACACGAGGTTGTGATAGCCGAACGACGCGCCGCGCTCGCACACGAGCACGTTATCGGCGTTGCTCGCGGCCTTGGCCTTCGCCACCACTTGCCGCATGTCCTCGGGCGCCAGGAACTGCCCCTTCTTGATGTTTACCGGCTTGCCGCTGCGCGCCACCGCCTGGATGAAATCGGTTTGCCGGCACAGGAACGCGGGGGTCTGCAGCACGTCGACGACCTCGGCGGCCGCGGCGATCTCGTCCTCGGCGTGCACGTCGGTCAGCACCGGCACTGCGACATGCTTGCGCACGTCGGCAAGAATGCGCAGCCCCTCCTCCATGCCCGGACCACGGAACGACGAATGCGAGCTGCGGTTGGCCTTGTCGTACGACGACTTGAAGATGAACGGAATGCCGAGGTCGGCGCAGATCGTCTTGAGCTCGCCCGCGACGTCCATCTGCAGCTGCCGCGACTCGACGACGCATGGCCCGGCGATGAGGAACAGCGGGCAGTCGAGACCGACGTCGAAGCCGCAGAGCTTCATGCCGACGCGACGAGCCGCGCCACGGGCGCCGGCGCGGCGGTCTCCCGCCGCTGCCTGCGCTCGAGCGCCGCTCGGACGAAGCTCACGAACAGCGGATGGCCGCGGCGCGGGTTCGACGTGAATTCGGGGTGGAACTGGCAGCCGAAGAACCACGGATGGTCGCGCAGCTCGATCATCTCGCACAGGTCGCCGGCCGTAGCGCTCTTCGCCCATGCCCCCACCGTCAGACCGGCGGCCTCGATGCGCGGCAGATAGTGGTTGTTCACCTCGTAGCGGTGGCGATGCCGCTCGGCGACCGTCGTGCTGCCATAAACCCGGTGCGCGAGCGAGCCCGGCACGACCTCGCACGGCTGTGAGCCGAGGCGCATCGTGCCGCCGAGGTCCGAGGAGGACGTGCGTCTCTCGATCGTTCCGTCACGGTTCTGCCACTCGGTGATCAGCGCAACCACCGGATGCGGCGTCGCGGGGTCGAACTCGGTGCTGTTCGCGTCGGCCAGGTGCGCTTCGTGCCGCGCGAACTCGATGACCGCGAGCTGCATGCCGAGGCAGATGCCGAGATACGGCACGCCGTGCTCGCGCGCGTAGCGGATGGCCGCGATCTTGCCCTCCACACCGCGCTTGCCGAAGCCGCCGGGTACGAGGATGGCATCCACGTCTTTAAGGGCGTCGACGCCGTCGCGCTCGACGGCTTCCGAATCGACGTACTGGATCTCGACGCGGGCGCGCGTATGCATGCCGGCGTGCGTCAGCGCCTCCGACAGCGACTTGTACGATTCGGTCAGGTCGACGTACTTGCCGACCATCGCGATCTTCACCACGCGCTCGGGATGCTCGAGCGATTCGACCAGCTGATGCCACGTCGACAGATCGGCCGGCGGCGGCTCGATGCCGAGCTTCCTGCAGACGATGACGTCGAGGCCCCCGGCGTGCAGCGCCGCCGGAATCTTGTAGATCGAGTCGGTGTCGAGCGCCGAAATGACGGCCTCGAACGGAACGTTGGTGAAGAGCGCGATCTTGCGCCGGTCGCCTTCCGGAACCGGCCGGTCGGCGCGGCACAGCACGACGTCCGGCTGGATGCCGATCTCGCGCAGCTCCTTCACCGAGTGCTGCGTCGGCTTGGTCTTCATCTCGCCCGCCGTCGGAATGAACGGCACGAGCGTCAGGTGGATGTAGCAGACGTTGTCGCGGCCGAGCGTGATGCCCATCTGCCGGATCGCTTCGAGGAACGGGAGCGATTCGATGTCGCCCACCGTGCCGCCGACCTCGACCACCGCCACTTCGGCATCGCCGGCGCCGCTGCGGATCCAGCCCTTGATTTCGTCGGTGATGTGCGGAATCACCTGCACGGTGCCGCCGAGATAGTCGCCACGGCGCTCCTTGCGGATGACGCTCTCGTAGATCTGGCCCGTCGTGAAGTTGTTGCGCTTCGTCATCCGCACGTCGGTGAAGCGCTCGTAGTGACCGAGGTCGAGATCGGTCTCGGCGCCGTCGTCGGTGACGAACACCTCGCCGTGCTGGAACGGCGACATCGTGCCCGGATCGACGTTGATGTACGGGTCGAGCTTGAGATTGGTGACGCGGACGCCGCGGGAAGCGAGGATCGCGGCCAGAGACGCGGCGGCGATGCCTTTCCCGAGTGAGGAAACGACACCGCCGGTCACGAACACGAACTTGGTCATTGGCTGGCCAGTTCAGGAAATTCGTATTTTACCGGAACCGCGCGATGCCACCAAGCGCGGATGCGCAAGGCGCAGCGCTTTTGCATTCCGCGCGTGGTTCGCTGACGTACGCGCGCGACACGAGGTTGCGACTACGCCGCGGCGAGGCCCTCCGCCATGCGTGCGCGCGTCGCCTCCCGGCCTACCAATTGCAGCACGGCGTCGATCGCGGGCGTCTTGAGCGTGCCGGCAACCAATGCACGCAGCGGCATCATCACCGCCGCCGGCTTCAGCCCGTGGCGCGCGGCGGCGGCCTTCACGACGGCGGCAATCGCCTCGCGCGACCAAGCGACCGCCGCAAACTCTTCCAGCAATTCGGCCAGCGCGGCACGATTGGCGGGTGTGATCTGCTCGGCGAGCATCGGGCGATCGAGAAGCGGCGCCTGGTAGTAATAGCGGGCGGCTTCGGCCATCGCGGACAGCGTGGGCGTGCGATCGCGCAACAGCAGCGCCACCTGCTCGACCGGCGGCCCCCCTGCCGTGGGAATGCCGGCCGCGGTGAGAAACGGCGCGAGCCTTCGCGCGATGTCGCCGGGATCGAGGCGCTTCAGGTGCTCGTGATTGAGCCACTCGAGCTTTTCGGGATCGAAGCGCCCCGGCGATCCCGAAAGACCGTGCAGGTCGAACCAGCCTACGAACTCGTCGACGCTGAAGACCTCGGCGTCACCGTGCGCCCAGCCCAGGCGCGCCAGATAATTGACGACTGCCTCCGGCAGGTAGCCGTCATCCCGGTACTGGAGCACGCCGCGCGCGCCGTGGCGCTTGGAAAGCTTCTCGCCCGTCGGCGTCAGCACGGTGGGCAGGTGGGCATACACGGGTGGCGTCGCGCCGAGCGCGCGCAGGATGTTGATCTGGCGCGGCGTATTGTTGACGTGGTCGTCGCCGCGGATCACGTGCGTGATGTGCATCTCCAGATCGTCGACAACGACGCAGAAGTTGTACGTCGGCGTGCCGTCGGCGCGCGCGATGACGAGGTCGTCGAGCTCCGCATTCGCGATTTCGATCGGGCCCTTGACCGCGTCTTGCCACGCGACGACGCCGTCGTCGGGGTTGCGAAACCGGAACACGGGCGCGACGTCCGCCGGCGGCGTGCGCGCGTGCGCGTTCTCCGGGCGCCAGCGCCCGTCGTAGCGCGGCTTCTCGCCGCGTGCCATCTGCTCGGCGCGCAGGGCTTCGAGCTCGGCAGGCGTCGTGTAGCAGCGATAGGCGATTCCGCGCGCAAGCATGTCGTCGAGAACGACGCGATATCGGTCCATCCGCTGCATCTGGTAGTACGGCCCTTCGTCGTAGTCGAGACCGAGCCATGACATTGCGTCCACGATCCCCTGCTCGGCCTCGACAGTGGAGCGCGCCTGATCCGTGTCCTCGATGCGCAGGATGAACGTCCCGCCGTGGTGGCGCGCGAACGCCCACGGGAACAGCGCCGAGCGAATGTTCCCGAGGTGCAGGAAGCCCGTCGGGCTCGGCGCGAAGCGCGTGCGGACGGCGGTCACGATGCTGTGGATTTTAAGACGCGTCGCGTCCGCGATCACGGATTCCAGCGCAGATCCAGCGTCGTTGGCAGCGCCGGATTCGGCGGCTCGTCGTGCAGCGGCAGAGGGCCGGGCGTGTGCCCGTGCGGCCAGAACCGCGCGCGCCGCCGCGCTTCCGCTTCGTTCGCGTTGACGGGGAACGCCTCGTAGTTGCGCCCGCCTGGATGGCTCACGTGGTACGTGCATCCCCCGAGCGCCCGCTGCGATCCGCGGTCGACGAGATCGAAGCGCAACGGCGCCTGCACGCCGATCGTCGGATGCAGCGCGGACGGCGGGCTCCACGCGCGGAAGCGGACGCCGGCCACGAACTCGCCCGGAATCCCGGTCGGCGTGAGCGGCAGCATGCGGCCGTTGCAGAGCACCGCGTGCCGGCTGCCGATCATGCCGGTCACCCTGACCTGCAGCCGCTCGACCGACGAATCGACGTAGCGCGACGTGCCGGTGGTGGCGACCTCCTCGCCCAGCACGTGCCAGGGTTCGATCGCCTGCCGCAGCTCGAGCGTGATGTCGTCGTACGTCACCGCGCCGAAGCGCGGGAAGCGGAATTCGATGAACGGGTCGAACCACTCGATCGCGAACGGATAACCCTCGCGGCGCAGGTCGGCGATCACGTCGCGCATGTCCGCCGCGACGAAATGCGGCAGCATCCAGCGATCGTGCAGCGCGGTGCCCCAGCCGATGAGCTCCCCGCGGTACGGCCTGCGCCAGAAGCGCGCGACCAGCGCGCGCAGCAGCAGCATCTGCACGGCCGCCATCCGGTAGTGCGGCGGCATCTCGAACGCGCGGAACTCGAGCAGTCCGAGCCGCCCGGTGGGCGTGTCCGGCGAATACAGCTTGTCGATCGAGAATTCCGCGCGATGCGTGTTGCCGGTCAGGTCGGTGAGCAGATGCCGCAGCACCCGGTCGACGAGCGACGGTCGCGTCGATTCGCGGCCGGGCGGCGCCTCGCGGTCGAGCTGCTGGAATGCAATCGCGAGCTCGTAGAGGCGATCGTCGCGCGCCTCGTCGACGCGCGGCGCCTGGCTCGTCGGGCCCACGAACAGGCCCGAGAACAGATACGACAGCGCCGGATGGTTCTGCCAGTACGTGACGAGGCTCTGCAGCAGATCGGGACGGCGGAGCAGCGGACTGTCCGCCGCCGTCGCGCCGCCGAGCGTGACGTGATTGCCGCCGCCCGTTCCCGCATGGCGGCCATCGAGCATGAACTTCTCGGTCGCGAGCCGCGTCTGGCGCGCTTCCTCGTAGAGTGTCTCCGTCGTCGCGATCAATTCGCGCCACGACGCTGCCGGATGCACGTTCACCTCGATGACCCCGGGATCGGGGGTGACAAGCAGCGCACGAACTTCCGGCTGACGGGGTGGCGGGTAACCTTCGATCACGACCGGCGTTCGCTGCCGGGAAGCCATCGTCTCGATCGCGCCGATGAGCGCCGTGTACGCGTCGAGCGCTTTCACCGGTGGCACGAAGACGTGCAGATGGCCGTTGCGCACCTGTGCCACCAGCGCCGTTCGGATCGCATCGTCCGGCAACGTCCCGAGCGGCAGGCGCAGACCCAGCGGCGAATCGCCCGCAACCGCATAGAGCCGGTCACGGCGCAACGGCCAGGGTCCCGTTTCCCATGTGGGCCGCGGCGCGTCTTCGACGGCGCGCAGCGGCAATGCGTACCCAGCCGGCTTGTCGACCCCTGCACGCAGCAGTTGCGCGATGCGCGCGCGCTCGTGGGCCTGTGTGAGGTCCGTCGCGAGCGGGTCGACGTCGGCCGGCAGCGCATTCTCGTCGAGCAGCACGCGCGCGACGTCCTCGTACGCCGTCGCCACGCTCGCCGACGCGAGGCCGAGCTCCTCGCACAAGCCGTGGATGAACGCGCGCGCCGACTCGATCGTCGCCGCGCCCGGCGTACGCGCATCGGCGAGCAGCGCGGCGTCGTTCCATAGCGGTGCGCCGTCGCGGCGCCAGTACACGCCGAGCGCCCAGCGCGGCAGTGGCTCGCCGGGATACCACTTGCCCTCGCCGAAATGCAGCAAGCCGCCGAGCGCGAACCGGTTCGCGAGACGCCGCAAAAGCGTTTCTCCGAGATCGCGCTTGGCCGGCGACATCGCCGTGAAGTTCCACTCCGGATCGTCCGGCTTGTCGGTCGCCACGAACGTCGGCTCGCCGCCTTGCGTCAGGCGCACGTCTCCCGCGACGAGCTCGGCGTCGACGCGCTCGCCCAGCGCGTCGATCGCCGCCCATTGCGCGTCGGCGTACGGGCGGGTGACGCGCGGATCCTCGTGAATGCGCGTAACGCTCATCGCGAAGTCGAACGTCACGTTCGCGACGTCGGCCATGCCGGTGATCGGCGCCGCGCTGCCCGGCAGCGCCGTGCAGGCAAGCGGTATGTGCCCTTCGCCGGCGAGCAGCCCCGACGTCGGATCGAGGCCGATCCATCCGGCTCCCGGAACGTAGGCCTCGGCCCAGGCATGCAAATCGGTGAAGTCGCGGTCGGTGCCCGCGGGACCGTCGAGCGGCTTCACGTCGGCGACCAGTTGAATCAGATAGCCGGACGCGAACCGCGCGGCGATGCCCA
>Ga0157371_10002214_pt1 | contig 18811 bp, 17 predicted proteins | sample C45metaG_FD_113462 | JGI IMG/M metagenome (GOLD analysis project Ga0157371, IMG submission 113462) | Corn rhizosphere microbial communities from Kellogg Biological Station, Michigan, USA - C4-5 metaG | ecosystem: Host-associated > Plants > Roots > Rhizosphere > Soil | place: USA: Michigan...
CTGTCCGGGTGGAAGTGGAGGCGAAAGCATACAGTTACGCGGGCGTTGTATGGGCTTTGAGGGGGCTATTCCGGAAGTTGGCACGTGGGAGCCTTGGCGTGTCTTGATCCTTGAAAAGGAAGACTCCGGCTATTTTTGTCCTGATGGAATCACATGATCGTTTGTCCGCTGACGCGAGGTCAATCCTTGGACTTCAGCTGCCCACAGATCCACGTTGGGTGAACCTGGCCGAAAAGTCGTTGGCGGAAATTCTGACGGACCATGCCTATTGCGAACAGAAGGCGGCAACTACTTGCATCTCTTTAATCCAACGCTACAACGAAAAAGAAAAACTGGTGACGGAGCTCTCTCCCATCGTCACCGAGGAATGGGGGCATTTCAGGCTGGTTTTGGCCGAGTTGCAAAAACGAGGTTTAAAGCTCGGGAGGCAAAGAAGAGATGAATACGTAAACGCCCTGAATGAGTTTTGCCAGAAAGGTGGCGCAGAAGAAGGCCGGCTATTGGACCAATTGCTCTTGATGGCCATGATCGAGGCAAGGAGCTGCGAAAGGTTCAAGCGGTTGAGCGAGGGCCTGGATGATGATTACCTCAAGAAATTTTACCGTCGCTTTATGGAGAGCGAAGCAGGACATTATACCCTGTTTATTGAACTTGCAGAAACCTACCTAGACAAAGAAAAAGTGCGTAAGCGCTGGCAGGAATGGCTTGCTCATGAAACAGAGATCATGAAGAAACTTGAGTTACGAGGAGACAGGATGCACTAACGGATGCGGTACTGAATGCGCAAAGCAGAAGGTATGTAGACCGTAGCCTTCGACTCATAGATCTTGGGAACGTAACCCCACTCTTTTGGTTGAATAATCACTGCCTCATAACCCCGCGGTATGTTGTTGAAGGAAACGTTCTTCTGTTTGATTCCAAAGCCAAAGGTGAATTCAACCCGCCATCTACTGTTGACGCTAAGGTTTCGTGATACGCCAATAAAGACAGCTCCTCCCAAAACGGTCGCCCTCGCACGATAAGGGTACCTTGACAGCGTATCGTGGGTGGAAGCGTTTATGAAGGCTAAAGTGTCTGCGAAATAATACTGTTTGAGCCTGACCTCGACGCCAGCGAAGTGCTCTGCACCTTCACGTTCAACACGCGGCACATAATGATACCGGTACTGGCCTATAACCTTGAAACCGTGAAGTGAGTTTACAAATTCGTACATAGGATTCTTGACCAGGTAGGAAAGCTCTGTAAAGTATTCACTTCTACGAGTGAACCGGTTGCTAAAACCTGCACCTATGGCCATTTCGCCCTCCAATAAACTAAAAGGATTTAGGGAAATGTATCTTTCACAATTGAACTTACCTTTCCGAGGATCGCCTATAATTTGTTGGGCGCTTAGTTGCAAGCAGGTAGCAACGGATAGAAGCAGGACTAAAGTTCTCATGAGGAGAAGTGATCAATTTCCTTGCTGAAGTTAAGCCATGGAAATTGTTCTTGTATATTTCTTGTCTTTTCGAGGTACTTCAATTTAAACTGTCTGTGTGCCTGGCTCTCTTCATTGAAAGGTTTGTGCTGGAAAGCAAGATTAATAGAATGGATCTCCTCCATCAGGGACTGTGATTTTTCATCCACGCAAGAATCAACAAATTTCTCCCAGACGTATTGCGTCGCGAAATAGTTCGGGTGAACGAGATCTTCTGCATAGAACCGGTAGTCTCTTAAATCGTCGATTACCAACTCGTAAGCCGGGAAGTAATAAAGATGATCGAATTTGTCGACGAGATGATGAACAGCCTGGATCAAAACTGCCTTGCTTCGATTGTTTTCTACAACGCCTTCCCTCAGGTGCCTAACGGGACTGATCGTGAAGATGATATTCAGTTTGCGATTGAAGTGGAATAGGCGGTACAATACATTATCGAGGGTCTGCAAAACTTCCTCGGTAGTCATCAACCTTCGGTGAAACCAGTCGGACGGTGCCTTGTGATTGTTGGCGGCAACAGATCCTGTTTTCGCGTTAACCGCTTTTTCTGTCAGAGTATAAATCCATGAAGAGCCAAGGGTAATAAAGAGGTAATCGCAGTCTTTGAGATATTCGTTAGCCGCCGTAGTTGAATTGTTGATCTTAGTAAGTGCTTCTCCAGGAGTCAAGGCTGAATAACGGCTATGATGTTTCCAACTATGCCATCCTTCATTCAGTTGAAACAGGTCTGCTTCACTTAGTTGCGTATTGTCGATATAGCTCGTTAAGGCTTCCGCAACACTGACAGGGTTGAACAAGATCCCGTTTGGATTCTCAAGAACGGAGAACTTATTCTTCTTCAGCTTCTCGCCTATATTTTCCGTAAAACAGGAGCCGATTAGGAACAACTTGTCCTTATGCGTAATGGGCTGGGATAGTCTTTTGATGTCGAATTCGAAACGAAACTTCATTGGTGACCAACAGAATTTATGCGAATTACACGAATATTTCTGATGCGAGTTGCAGACTTTTATTTAGAGCATCTTTATTCAAGCCCTTAACCAGGTTTCGCTCTTCAAGATAAGAGATCATCGATTCCGAATTCATATTACCAACCAGGTCGTCCTGTGCCATGGGACAACCACCGATACCCTTGAGTGCTCCATCAAAACGTTTACATCCTGCATTTATGGCCGCTTCTAACTTCGCTCTCCAATCGGAAGGCGAAGAATGAAGATGAACTCCGATTGTGGTACCTGGATACCTTGGTGTGAGGGTGTTGAGTGCAAAAGCGATTTGTTCAGGCGTCGCTACACCTACTGTATCCGCCAGTGAAATGATGTTGATCCCTCTTCTCACCATTTCATCGGCCCACCGTAGCAGAATTTCTGCATTGTAGTCATCGCCATAAGGATTGCCGAAACCCATGCTCAGGTAAATGACTAACTGCTTGTTGTTCTTCAAGCATAAGTTTTGGATCTCTTCTACCCTTTTCACACTTTCTTCAATAGTGCTGTTCGTATTACGAAGTTGAAATGTAGGTGAAATGGAAAAGGGAAACCCCAGGTAGGTTATCTCTTGATATAAACACGCTTCTTCCGCTCCCCTGGTGTTAGCAACGATTGCCAGCAATTTGGAGTTTGAGCCTTCAAGGTTGAGCCTTCTAATGACCTCTTTGGTATCGGCCATTTGGGGTATTGCTTTGGGCGAAACGAAACTTCCAAAGTCGATGGTATCAAATCCCACCTTCAGCAGCGAATTAATGTATTGCACTTTCTTTTCCGTCGGGATAAAATGCTTCCATCCCTGCATAGCATCACGTGGACATTCGATCAGTTTTATTAGCTCCATTTATTCAAAATTAGTTGATCCGTGATTGTTCAACCGCCCAAGCTATTACTTAGGAGATTCAGGTACCAATTGAATTGCAAAAATTGCAAAATCAAAGACAATAGCTGCAAAATTCAATTAGAAATCGGCTACCTCGGCAGATACCTTCAAACCCTAAACTGCTTTTTTATGAAACACAAAATTCTATTGTTGCTTTTGGTTATGGTTGTAGCCAAAATCAACTACTCGCAAAAGACTTCTGTTGGATTTTGCGCCGGAGGTACGCTTGCCAGCATGCATTCGAGCTACAACGGCGAGTCCGACAACTCCAATTGGAAGCCGGGCGTTATGGTCGGAATCTACACGAAGACTCCTTTGAGTAAGAACTTCCTGTTTATGCCTGCTCTCAACGCGGTTCAGAAGGGCGCCATTCCAAAAGGCCTTGAAACGGGAGAAAAAGAGACGCTTACGATCAATTATCTTGAATTGCCTTTAAACGTGGTCTATTCAAACAATGGTTTTATGGCCGGCATTGGTCCGTCTTTCGGCCTGGGCATTAACGGCAAACACAAGTATTCTTCAGACGGTCAACCAGAAGAAAAGACTGACCTTAAATTCGGTGACAGCGAAGGCGATGATGTGAAGCAATTCGAAATCGGTGGAAATCTACTCGCCGGCTATCAATTTAAAGGAGGCTTCCTCATTACCGCTAACTACAACATGGGTCTGTCAACTATTATTCCCAATGCTTATAGCGATTTCGGTAAAGCAACCAACAACTATTTCGGACTTACCGTAGGCTATACGATTCCAACCAAATAATATGAAAACCGTGTATTTAAACACTACACTTCCGGCAAGTACTGATGAATCCATTTGCTTCAGTACTTGCTATCTCCGGCGAAAAGCCGTAAATCAATAGTTCCACAATTCCGTGAAATATTCTCCTATGAGGTTAACTCCGTAGCCGCTTCGCTTCTTCCCGCAGCCGGTTGAAGAAGCGGCTACGCTCCTTCTCTCCTACCTTGCTAATGAGGGAAGAGCGGTTCTTTATATTCTGGAAGGAGCCAAACACACTTTCACAGAAACGCGGATCATGCGTTTCTATGTATTTGAGTACAGCATAGTTGATATAGCTGTGAAGCTTGTTATCAAGGTTAAGAATGTAGGTGTTATTACCAAGTATGATCTCGTTCACATAAAGTTGGAACGACCCCCTTGCTAAAAGATCACTCTCGCCTTTTAAGAACTTGGACCCGTTTTCCGCCATGTATTCGATGTGGTCAAGCAACTCGTTGAAAGCATTAAAGGTAATTTCTGCATCTTCTGGCGTTTCAAACAGACCGGCATCCTGGTAATAGCGGATTTGCTTTAATGTGCTTATCACCGTTTCCTCGCTCCATAGCTCCACTGATTCTATTTGGGCGTATTCCTTTGTCAATTGTTTGGTCAGTTCAAGAATACCTGGAAGAGGAAACGACTTAGTTGAGAACTTCTGTCCATTAAGATTAGGATCGCGGAGAATATGGCGCATCCAAAAGAAGCATTTGAAGGCGGCTATCTCCGGAACAAAGAAAAACTGGAAGACCGCAAAGTCTTTTGCAAGCAGGTACATTTCCTTCTGCTTGAACGTGTTGAAGTATTTTACCTCTTGAAGAAGGCCACGTAAATAAGATTCAAGGTCTTTTATTTCATGATTGATGTCGCTACACCGGAACACAACCATATCACTATTCAACTGGAGAACCTGGTCGAGGGACAGCTTATACTTCTCGCAGAGAACTTTTAACTCCAACAGCGAGAGTGGCTTCTCTCCACGAATCCTGCGGTAGGCACTGTCGTAACTGATCTCGAGAAGGTCGCATAATTCATCAGCCAGGGAGATATGGGGTTGTGAATTCTTGATGTGGCTAAACAATTGTTGTTGCAGATCAGCAGTTAGGTTCATTACATGAAATTTACGGAATTTCCTTAAGCTTCCCAATGGGTTTTACGGAAAATCAATACAACTGCCGCAGATGACTATAAACAGTTGTCATTTTAAGTAGACGATCGTGTTATAAGGCATACAACAATTGATAACAGCTACTTTAAGAAACCCATAACAGCGGAACTCGTTATTGTAGCCTGCTTCCTGAAGATAGGTTTGTGCTGAAAATCAAAGGATCATGAAAGCAATCAAATTAACTGGACTTGCGCTTCTTTTAAGCATCGTGGGCACCGCCCAGGACAGTTTTGTTTCGGGAAGCAGTTATCAGCAAACCGAGAAGTCTCAAACTAAACGCATAAACTTCTACGTTGTAAATAAACCAAGGACCCTTGATCTCTATAGCCGCCTGGTAATTGTTAGGGCAAAGCACAGGGCCGCCAATCGAAGAGAAAAGTTTATTGTCATTATTGCTTCTTCTACCAACGAGGTGAAGAGGAAGATCATTGAGAAGCTTGAAGAAAGGAATGCCATGATCGGCAGCCTCTGGTTTGACAGTCACGGTCATTATAAAAACGGTTATTCATCTTTCATTATTGGCGATGAAGAATTCAGCTACAAGACGATAAGAGATACCAATGTCACAAGGAACCTCCAGGCGCTGGCTCCTTATTGTGACACCAGGACAAGGGTTGCAATGGGTTCGTGCTACAGTGGAGCGACTTACGAGAAACCTGCCCACAATGGCAAACCGGCGACGAGGATGAATGGCGACTCCCTTGTGATTGGCCTGGCCAACGTTCTTCCCGGTGCCACTATTTTCGGAACAGAGGGATGGGTGATGACAAAACCGGGCATCTTTTCTACCCACGGTTATGCCCTTGCCGGCTATCCCATTCAAAAGCGCTTTAAGGATGAAGTCTACAAACCGGTATGGGAACATATGGGCATCTGGCATTCTTATTCAACCGAAACAGGTATTTTTACTACTGAAAACACCCTATCTCTTACCCACATGGGAACGATCCATGTTAAATCACAGTCCTACCTCGACAAATCCAAGTACCAAAAAAGACAGCAGAAACACCTGAAGAAATTGAAACCAGGTCTGTGGAAGGTATGATAACAATCAGCATTGCATGAAACTGTTATCACTGGCTCTTACCTAACCATTGATTTTATTTTGATATGCCTAATACGTCTTCCCTTTCGTGCACATGTACAAAGGACCTTATAGGCACCTTACCCTACGGACACTTCATCTGGTAACTATCTAGAAATTCCGCGAACAACAGGTTGAACACCACAAAGAGTAATGTTCTCAAAAGCCTTAAGACATTCGTATACCCTGTTGAACAAGCTGCTGAAAACACTAACACATTTTAAAACTTTAAAATTAAACCATCATGAAAAGGTTTACCCGTTCGTGGCCAAAACTAACAGGCCTCTTAATTATTGCAGTAGTTTATAGCGTAGGCACTGCATTTGCGCAAGGGTTTTCACCACAAACACAGAACAAACTGCAACAAGTATTACAAAGCTTTACGAATGACCCTTCCTTTGTAGGTGGCATTTCAGCTTCAATTAATGTAGATGGTCTTGCAGAATGGAATGGTGCCAGTGGCTTTGCCGCGCGTAATGTGGATGCAAACAACAATTTACTGCCCGGTGGTAGTCCATTCACAACCAGTACCCTGTCCCGTATCTTCAGCATTTCCAAATCCTTCGCCGCTCCACTGATTCTTGAACTACAACAGGAAGGAAAACTCAATCTCAACGATCCCGTAAGCAATTACATTCCTCTTGGCGCAATTAACCCTGGCCTGGATGCATCCATTACTCTTCGTCAACTGCTCGCTCATGAAAGTGGCTGGTCTGATTTTGAATACGATGAATTACAATTTCAATTGGCAATCGCTTTTGACCCCACTCACCTTTGGACTCCGTTTGAAGTACTTTATTTTGTTCACCAGGTAGCGCCAAAAGGCTCTGTTCGTCACTACTCAAGCACCAACTATATCACCCTCGGTGCTATTGCTGAATTGGTGACAGGTAAAACGGTTGCACAATTGTATCGCGAACGCTTCTTTACGCCACTGGGGTTAACTTCCATGTATTATGATGTAGTGGAACACCAGCCGGCAGGAACAGTGTTGGCTGCTCCGCACGAAAATCTTAGTCCTTTCAACCCCATCTTCCAATTGACAGGCCAACCTACGTTCCCAAATGCTTACACAAACATTTCAGCCTTCCCCTACCAGGGAATTGGATCTGCTGCAGGTGCTGGCGGAGCAGTCATTTCAAATGCTTCCGACCTGGCCAAATGGAGCAATGCATTGTTCAATGGAAGAGCCACTGGTAAAGCTATCCTGGATACGATGTTAAATTCCATCTATCCGAATCCTGATGCGCAAGGTGATTACCTGGGCTATGGTATCTGGAAAAGCACAGTAATGAGTGAACCGCAACCGCCTGTCTTCGTGGGACATAATGGGAATGCACCGGGATATCGCTCTGCCATGTTCTACCACCCTGATAAAAAATATAGTGTTGTTGTATTGACGAACTATCACGGGACAGATGCTTATGCCATTGCAAGAGCCCTGGTTGCAGCCTTACCCGAATTTACGGGCGGTAATCCCAATCGTAAAGAGGAAAAAATCATGCTGTGCTTTAATGGAAATAGTATAACCGTAGACAGAAACGCCGCCCCGGGTTTTATTAAGAAAGGAGCCTACCTGGGTGGTTGCGAAAAATCCGATGCCAAAGCGGCTGTAAGAGAAGATGCGGTTAGCCCTGTTTTGAAAGCTAACTTAGAAGTTTCTCCCAATCCTTCTTCCGGTTATGTACGGATCTCTTTTGAAGCTACTGAGACAGGTCCTGTAGCACTCGAGCTATATGACGCTAACGGTCAGTTAGTACGCTCTGTTTTTAAGGGCAACCTTCAAAAGGGTGAAGTAAGAATGCTCGGTTTTGAAAAAGGTAGCCTGCCAGCAGGAGTCTATGTTGGATATTTGAAAACAAAAGCGGGTGTTACTGAAAAAAGAATAGTGCTGACAAAGTGAAATAGTTTTACCTGGTCGGCCATATCATGGTAGTCTTTGTTTCATAGCCTCGTATAAGATCATTCCTGTTGCAACCGACACGTTTAATGATTCAAAATCCCCTACCATGGGGATTTTGAATTTCTCATCACACTGTTTCATCAAGGCAGGATAAATGCCCTTTTCTTCGCTACCCATTACTACAGCAACCGGTTCCTTAAAGTCGACATCAAAAACCTGTTTAGACGCAGTCATCTCGGTGGCCAGGACTTTAATGCCGTTCAGATGAAGTTCGTCAACAGCTTTCATTAAAGAGTTTACGCGGCATATCGCAATTTTCTCAAGCGCCCCTGCCGAGGTAAGTACTGCGTCTTCATTTAACGCACCCACCCCCTTGTCGGGAATGATGATGGCCTGTACGCCGGTGCAGAACGCTGTCCTGGCAATACCACCAATGTTCCTGATGTCAGTGATGCCATCCAGGATCAAAAACAAAGGCACTTCTCCTTTGTCCACAACCCAACTGATCACTTGCTGGAGCTCCTGGTAATGTACCCGGGATAACAAGGCAATGAAGCCTTCATGGTGTTCAACATTGAAACTGTTCAGTTTCTCGACAGGGACATAGTTAATTGGAATGCTATTTTGCGTTGCCAGGGACTTAATGTCTTTTATGGTGTCGTTGTGAATCTTATTGTTAATGTAAATCCGGTCGATTGCCTTACCACCGGAAATGGCGTCCAATATCGGCTTTCTTCCTGCGACTAATGAACTCTTCCTGGGCCTTGCCTGTTGTCTGAAATGTTTCACCCTTCAAAAATAAGGCAGCCTAAGATTCTTGTCGAAATAAACCAAACAGGGAGAGGAGGATAAAGCCGATAACAAGGACGATCAAAAGAAACTTTATGACCGCTGCGTAGAAGACCATCTGAAGCACCGATGGATCGAACCGTTGATTCCATACGAGGATCATTATGAAGTTTTCAAGCAGGTTAAAGGCGCCGGCGGAAATGGCAAGTGCGGAAAATAAGTTGCTACGGTTATTGGCTAGCAATTTACAGGCGGTCGCCAGGAACCACGTGTAAGAGATAATCAATAAAAAATACAGGTAAATATTTTGTAGAACCGCTTCGTGATCCCAAAAGAACTGCAATTGGCGGAAATGTTCGGTTGTCCTTGCAAATTCAAAATCGATTATCCCTCTTGGGCTTACCGGTGTTATCAAATTGCTTCCTTGCCACCATAACAGCGCAACAGCTGCGAGCAACAGTAGAAATGAGAGCAATAAGTTCCTGTTCATGCAATGAAAATAAAAAAACCTCCGTAAGTACAGAGGTTTTCAATATGAGGGTAGTGACTTGACTATTTAATGCCGAAGGCTTTCTTCACTTTTGGGACATAGTCCAGTTTCTCCCAGGTAAACAACTCGACCTTCTTTTTGATTGTCTTACCACCTGGTTGGCTAAACTCTTTTTCCACTATTTCAGGTTTACGTCCCATGTGACCGTAGGCAGCAGTCTCGCTGTAGATGGGATTGCGCAATTTCAAACGCTGTTCGATATAATAGGGACGCATATCGAAAATGCTTTCCACGATCTTAGCGATCTCACCGTCAGTCATTTCAACCTTGGCAGTGCCAAAAGTATTTACATTGATACTGGTCGGCTGTGCAACACCAATAGCGTAAGATACCTGTACCAGTACTTCATCACAAACACCAGCTGCTACCAGGTTCTTCGCGATGTGTCGGGTAGCATAAGCTGCAGAGCGGTCAACTTTTGAAGGATCTTTACCACTGAAAGCACCACCGCCATGGGCGCCTTTGCCGCCATAAGTATCAACGATGATCTTACGGCCCGTCAATCCTGTATCCCCATGAGGTCCACCGATCACGAACTTACCGGTTGGGTTCACGTGATATTTGATGTTATCATTAAAAAGCTTCGCGTACTTCTTGTATTTCGATTTCACTCGTGGAATGAGGATGTTAATCACATCTTCCTTGATCTTCCTGGCCATTTTGGCGTCGGTATCAAAATCATCGTGCTGAGTGGAGATCACTATCGCATCGATACGTACCGGGCGATTGTTATCGTCATATTCAAGTGTCACCTGGCTTTTCGCGTCGGGACGTAAATATTTGATCTGTTTGTTTTCCCTACGCAAGGCTGCTAATTCCTGCAATAGTTTATGAGCCAGGTCCAATGCCAAGGGCATGTAATCTTCTGTTTCGTTAGAAGCGTAGCCGAACATCATTCCCTGGTCGCCAGCACCTTGCTCTTCCCTGTTCTGCTTGTCGACGCCCATGTTAATGTCCGAAGATTGTTCATGGATGGCAGAAAGGATGCCACAGGAATTGGCTTCGAACATGTATTCGCTCTTGGTATAACCAATTCGGCGGATCACCTCCCTGGCAATATCTTGAACATCCAGGTATGCCTTGGATCTTACTTCACCAGCGAGTACCACCTGGCCGGTAGTTACAAGAGTTTCACAGGCAACCTTAGAGTTGGGGTCAAAGGCCAGAAAATTGTCGATCAGTGCATCGGAGATTTGATCAGCCACTTTATCGGGGTGACCTTCAGACACACTTTCAGATGTAAATAAATATGCCATAATGCTGTTGTATTAGCAGTAGTTAATTTTTAATTCGGCTGCAAATATAATAAAGCGGAAAGTTATTGGTTTGAATAAACAATTCTGAGTCGTAATCGTGCTGTAGAATCAGCATAGGTACCACCTCCCAGTACTACCCTGCCGCCATTAATACGATTATTAACAGGAAGCGCTACGTAATAACCTAAATTTTTACTGTATTCCAATACTCTTAAAGGAGCCCACAGTCGTAAAGTGTCGTTGGCATCCCCACGAGTGACGATCGCCTGCACATATCTTGTAATATCGAAGCGATACAGGTTATTGTTGATGGTGCCACCGAAATTGATGTATCCAACAGAACCATCGCTTCCAAGCAATAGATCTCTTTCAAACAATAGAGAACTGTCGCCATTTTTTCGGATCCTGTCGAGCAATAACCGGAAAGGCGGAGTGTAAATATTGTCACTTGCAGAAGGAACCTTTGTTGCAATGACCTCTGCGCGATGAATGACCTTATTTCCAAAACCGCCCAGGCCTGGAATCACAACGGAAGCGTACGATCCAGATGGAGAACTTTGAATATACACCTTATCGGAGGATGTATTATTGATCGAGGCAGCCCAATTACCACCCTTCTGTACGTTGACATAATTGGACTGGCCATTAACGGTGTGACGGTATTGCACGATTCCAGTTGTATCATGTCCATTGACCTGGTACCTGTAATAGACGACCAATTTTGTAGCCGTGTCGGAAAGATTAAAGTAAGATAAGGCGTTGCCACTGTTAGCAGATTTAACCGCAAGCCCATTAAACTGGGTACGGAACATTGAATCATTATAATAGCCACCAAAGGCAGAATCAATAGCCATGTTGGCAAGCTTCGATCCTATAGAGTTATCCAATTTGATGCGGAGCACATTTGCCACTCGATAAGTAGCCCCTGGATCCATTATTGTGGATGAATCATCAAGTGAGGTGATTGAATAAGTCTTCGAGCCAACCTGCGAACCACCTGTGAAATCGGAAGCCGGGTTATTGTATCTATAAACAGTGTCAGCTCTTAAACCTGTACCCGGACCGCTAAAGGGGATTTCATACACGCTTACGGTTTGAACACCATTCCCGATGGTATCGCCGTAAGCACCGGCATAACGCAATGACAATACTACCGAGTCAATGGTGTGTATAGTATCCCTCCTCGGCTGGAAAGGATAAGATCCATATGCCGGCGCACTCACATTAAAACAAAAGTTAGCGTGAACCTGTCCAAACTCCGGGTCATTAATATCACCCAATGCTACCTGGTCAGAAAATAAGACCTTCGCGCTATCTGTAGTAAGTAAGTTTTTGGTAATTGTATTTAACGAGGTTTCAAACGTGCTTACATTGTCAACCGCCGGTATAAGATTCCCGCCGAGATCTGTGGCTTCATTTATCTTTTTACAGGAGAAGAGAACTAAAAAAAAAGAGACGATCAGGAATACAAATGCCGGGCTAAACTTTTTCACGAATAAGATTTATACGCAGTTTGGAATTACTTGCTCGCAAGATCGCCATACAGTTGTAAATAGTCTGTTAAATCAGACTCCGCATTATATGGAAGAGTTTTCTTTCCTCTCACCTTTGAGAACTCGTCTACTAATTTCTTGTCAACCTTTTCTGCGCCGAAAGTAATTGCATCCGCATTAGTCGCACCACCACGGAACATGGCAATGTTGTTGACGTCCTTATAGGGCTCGAGGTCCTTGTCTTTTATGGAAGGATGGATGGTAGCCTTTTCCAGGAAGTCGCTGCCTAACTTTTCTTTGAATGTAGTTTGACCCACAGTGAAGACGATCTTGCTATGCGCAAAAACGGGCTCCTTCTTATAGACCGTTCTCAAATACATCGGGATAAGTCCAGTCATCCAGCCACTGCAATGAATAAGATCAGGAGGCCATCCGAACTTCTTAACCGTTTCGAGGGCACCCTTGCAGAAGAAAATTGTTCTTAAGCCATTGTCGTCATACCATTTTTCGTTCTCGTCGGTAAAAATGTATTTCCTTTTAAAAAGGTCTTCATTATCGAGGAAGTAGACTTGCAGGCGGGCATTCGGTAAAGAAGCGACCTTGATCTGCAAAGGGAAGTCTTCATTATCAATCGATACATTAATCCCTGATAAACGCACCACTTCATGCAAGCGATGACGCCGTTCGTTGATGGCTCCAAAGCGTGGCATAATACAACGAACCTCGAAACCCGAGTCATTCGATTTGACCGCCAGCCTGTTTACAATTTCAGAAAACTCGGTAAGTTCAAGGTAGGGAGACATTTCGTTAGCAATGAATAAAATTCTTTTCTTTGCGGACATTTTTACGGTTTTAAGATCGTAGAAAGGTTTGCAAAAGTACTTATTTATTGTGAAACGAAGCCATTGTAACTGCTACAATTCAATCGCATGATCATTTTCAAAAAGGCAAAACAGCTTTCCCAATACATTGACAAGCAGAAGAATGAAGGCAAGAGAGTGGGCTTTGTTCCGACCATGGGGGCCCTGCACGAAGGACACCTGGCGCTGGTAAATGAATGCAATAAAGTGAATGATATTACGGTCTGCAGCATATTTGTCAACCCGGCTCAATTCAACAACGCGGATGATCTAAAGCACTACCCAGTTTCCACTGAAACTGATATTGCACAACTGGTTGGCCATGATTGTGACATCCTGTTCCTACCCACGGTAGAAGAGATGTATCCCCCCGGCTATGTAAAGAAATATTATGCGCTGGGAGATATCGAAACGAAGTTGGAAGGCTACTATCGGCCGGGCCATTTCCAGGGAGTATGCCAGGCGGTCGACCGCCTGCTTGAACTTGTTCAACCACATACCTTATACCTGGGACAAAAAGATTATCAACAGTGTATGGTGATCAGGACACTCCTCGAACTCACCGGCAGAAACAAGCAAATAGATTTGCAAATTGTTTCTACCGTGAGGGAGGCAGACGGCCTGGCGATGAGCAGTCGCAATCTTAGATTAAATAAAGAACAAAGGCAGCTAGCCAATTCTATTTTTAAAGAATTGAATGCCATAAAAGAAAATCTTTATCAATATAGTCTTGATGAACTGAAACAAAAGGCCAATAAACACCTGGCGGAGGAGGGGTTTAAGGTCGACTATATTGAGATCGCCAATGCCGATGATCTGTCAACGGCCTCCTCGGCATCCGGAAAGTTAGTGGCCCTTGCCGCTGCTACCACGGGCAACGTTCGCCTGATTGACAACATCGTCCTAAATTAACAAACCACGTCGCGTCTATAATTTAGTTTTGCACCGCCATGAACATTTCTGTATTGAAATCTAAGATTCACAGGGCTGTTATTACAGAAGCTAACCTCAATTATGTGGGTAGCCTGACATTGGATGAAGAGTTAATGGAAGCAGCCAATTTGATCGAAAACGAAAAGGTGCAAATTGTTAATGTCAACAACGGAGAAAGGATTGAGACCTACCTGATAAAGGGAAAACGTGGTTCGGGAGTTTGTTGTCTCAATGGTCCTGCTGCAAGAAGGGGCGCCGTGGGCGATATCGTTATCATCATTTCGTATTGTTCTTTGGACTTTGAAGAAGCAAAGACATTCAAGCCCTGGGTAGTTTTTCCGAAAGACGGAAACCGACTGTAAATCCTTTAAAGTATAAATGAAGAACAAGATCGGTTACAAGGAACGCTTCCAATAGACACACAATCGATTCATTTTTATTTCTTTGGCTATCTTCGAGGAGAATGAAGAAACCTATTTTGACGATACTCCAATACCTGTTTTTTCTTGGACTTGGAGTTTTGTTTGTATGGCTGACGGTAAAGGACATTAATAAAGAGCAGTGGAATCACATCAAGACGTCAATCCAGCAAGCAAGGCATTGGTTTATCGTTCCCGCTATCATTCTTTTATTGCTTGCTCACTACTGTCGCGCAGTTCGGTGGAAGATACTCATGGAGCCTCTCGGATATAAGCCCAGCACTTTCAACACATTTGCAGCAGTCATGATCGGTTACCTTGTTAATGCGGGAGTACCGCGATTAGGCGAGGTCGTAAAATGTACACTTCTCTCCCGCTACGAAAAAGTGAGGGCCGACCGGTTGGTTGGAACCATAGTAATGGAAAGGGCCGTCGACGTCGTTTGCCTTTTACTCGTATTTGTAGCGGCACTCATCTTCCAGGGCGCCTTCATCGGTGAGCACCTTGCGGCAAAGTTCTCAGGTTTTTTTAAGGATAGAACAGGACACACTTCTATTGAAAGAATGATCATCGTTGTCATTGCCATCCTTGGTTTTATCTCCATTCTATACTTTGTTTTGAAGAAGTTCGGCCACATTGATGCAGTCGCTAAAGTGAAGGAAGTATTGCGTGGCATATCTCATGGCCTGAATAGCATACGGCTTGTGCAACATAAAGGCTGGTTCCTCGTCTATACCCTCCTCATTTGGGTCTTCTACCTTTCTGCTACCACCGTTGGCGTCCTGGCCTTACGTGAGACTGCCCACCTGGGCGTCGGAGGAGGCCTCACAACACTGGCCGTTGGAAGCATCGGCATGATTATTACGCCCGGCGGTATTGGCGCTTACCCATTACTGGTAGCAAAATTGATGGGTTGGTATGAACTTGATGAGAATACAATCGGCAATGCGCTTGGGTGGTTGCTCTGGTCTGTTCAGACGTTGATCATTATTCTCGGGGGACTTGTCTTCTTCGCGCTATTTTCCTATCACAATAAAAAAAGCAATATTGAGAAGCGGCAGCACTATACCCAGCAAAATATTGACCCTGCCTGATCTTGAGAAAAAGATAGCTCAGTGGCGGCTAATTGGTAAAACAATAGCTTTCACCAACGGTTGTTTCGACATCTTACACGCGGGTCACATCGCATCACTTACTGAAGCGGCGAAGCAGGCCGATATATTAGTCGTAGGCATAAACGCCGATAGTTCTATACAAGGCCTGAAAGGACATGGCCGGCCCATAAATAAAGAAGACGCACGGGCATTACTGTTGGCATCCCTCCTTATGGTGGATGCAGTAATTCTGTTTTCCGAACCGAATCCACGTGACCTGATTGTTGCCATAAGACCGGATGTTTTGGTAAAAGGCGGTGACTACAAAGTGGAGGAAATAGCTGGCGCGAAGGAAGTAATGTCCTGGGGCGGAAGAGTGATCATCAACCCAATCGTTGAAGGGTTTTCAACATCTTCGATTATTAACAAGATTCAAAATTCATAGACAACGATGAGTTGAGCATAGATGTTGCATATATTTAGGTAAATCCTAAACATAACGAATGTCGAATAACAAAGGAAAGACGATTCCACGAGATATAAGCTGGCTTTCATTCAATGCGAGGGTTCTGCAGGAAGCGGCAGACGATTCCGTGCCGCTGTGGGAGCGCATTCGCTTTTTGGGCATTTTCTCCAACAACCTTGATGAATTCTTCCGTGTCCGGGTGGCTACGCTTAAGCGGATGATCCAATTTGGCAGCAAGGCCAAGATGCACCTGGAAGAAAATCCGGAAAAGATATTGGAGGAAATACAAACAACGGTGTTGAACCAGCAGAGCGAGTTCAATCGCATTTGGGACAACATTCTTGTAGAAATGAAGGAGCAAAAGATCTTCCTTGTCACAGAAAACGATCTCAACCCGGAACAACAGGAGTTTGTGCAAAGATTCTACGACGAGGAAGTAAGTGCTAACATCATTCCCCTGATGATCGAGTCCATACAGGACCTGCCCTTTCTCCGTGATAAATCCATCTACCTCGGAGTTGTCTTATCAAAGAAAGAGAGCGCACTAAAACGCCTCTATTCGATCATTGAAGTACCCACTCGGGTGCAAAGTCGGTTTGTGATACTTCCCTCTCCCGACAACGAGCACCACATTATGCTCCTCGAGGATGTGATTCGCTTCAACCTCCCCGAGATCTTTAGCTATTTTGGTTATGACGAGTACCAGTCAGCAGTATTTAAATTGACCAAGGATGCTGAGATAGACATCGACAACGATATTTCTACCACCCTCATTCAAAAGATCGAGAAAGGGCTAAAGAATCGCCGCAAAGGGAAACCGGTGAGGTTTATATATGATAAAGAGATGGATCCGGGTCTGTTGGAATTCCTGATCCGCAAGTTCAACCTTTCAAAGCGAGATAACATTATACCTGGTGGACGGATCCATAACTTCCGCGAATTCATGGATTTCCCACGAGGTATCTTCAAATACAAGAGCAACAGGAGAAGGCCTTTTTATCATCCCGCCTTGATTGAAAACAGGGTTACGGATACCGTGCTTCAGAAGGACATTATGCTGCACTTCCCCTACCATTCCTTCAACCCGGTGATAGATCTCTTGCGTGAGGCTGCCATCGATCCGGACGTCACTTCTATTAAGATCACCTGCTACCGTCTTGCAAAACAGTCGAAGATTATCAATGCCCTTATTAATGCTGTGCGGAACGGCAAACAGGTAACAGCTATGCTCGAACTGCGGGCGAGATTCGACGAGGAAGCAAACCTCGAGTGGAAAGAACGTCTCGAAGAAGAAGGCGTGAAAGTGTTGATTGGCATTCCAAACATGAAGGTGCATGCCAAACTTTGCGTCATCCGTAAAAGAGTGGAGGATAAAATTGTACAATATGGATTTGTAAGTACGGGCAACCTGAACGAGGATACAACCAAAGTATATGCGGACCATTGCCTCCTTACTTCGAACAGGGATATAATGGCGGACGCCAATCGTATTTTCAATTATGTCGAGCACTATAAAACGGGCAATCATTTTCTAAAAGCCTGTAAGACCCTTATCCCAAGTCCCGGTATCTCGAGGTCAGAGATCATAAAGATGATTCATGCGGAAGTGAAAAATGCCTTAAGAGGTAACCCCGCAAAGATCACTGCCAAGATGAATTCTCTTTCCGACCACGAGATCATTTACGAACTGTATGATGCAGCAAAGGCGGGAGTGGAAATCAACCTCATTATCCGGGGTATATTCTGCATGGTGACGGAAAATGCGAAGTTCGATAAGTCGATTAAAGCGATCAGTATTGTGGATGAATACCTGGAGCATGCCAGGGTGTGGATCTTCCATAGCGGAGGCAAGGAACGAATATTTATCTCTTCGGCCGATTGGATGGTGCGCAACCTCGATCATCGTGTTGAGGCAACCTGTCCTATTTTAGATGAATCAATAAAAAAAGAATTGAAGGATATCATCAACATACAATTGCACGACAATGTGAAAGCAAGGTGGCTGAATAATGACTTGACAAACGACTATGTTGAATCAGATGGTGTGCAGATCCGTTCACAAGTAGAGACTTATAATTACTTGAACAATAAAATAGAACAACCAGTTGAGATTAGCCGCTATTGATATAGGTTCGAACGCAGCCAGGCTTTTGATCAATGACGTGATCGAAACCGGCCAGGGACACCCTGACTTCATCAAGCTTACCCTTGTTCGCGTCCCTCTTCGTCTTGGTTTTGATGTTTTCGAGAGAGGTGAGATCTCCGACGATAAGGTAGAGATGTTTATCAAAACCCTACAGGCCTACAAGTTATTGATTGATGTCTACCAGGTCAAGCACTATATTGCTGCTGCCACTTCCGCCATGCGCGACGCTGTAAATGCAAAAGAAATTTTGAGCCGTGCCAAGACAGAAAGCGGTATCGACATTAAAGTGATCAGCGGTGATGACGAGGCAAATTACATCTATGAAAGCCACGTCGCTGAAAACCTCGGCACTGATGAATCCTACCTATATATTGATGTTGGTGGCGGTAGCACAGAGTTGACCCTTTTTAGTGATGGTAAACTCAGGGCAAAACAGTCCTTCAACATCGGTACGATCCGTTTATTAAAGAACCAGGTGGTGGAAGAACAATGGGACGAGATGAAACGGTTTATCAAGCAAAAGACGA
>Ga0157371_10002216_pt1 | contig 18801 bp, 13 predicted proteins | sample C45metaG_FD_113462 | JGI IMG/M metagenome (GOLD analysis project Ga0157371, IMG submission 113462) | Corn rhizosphere microbial communities from Kellogg Biological Station, Michigan, USA - C4-5 metaG | ecosystem: Host-associated > Plants > Roots > Rhizosphere > Soil | place: USA: Michigan...
GGGGGCAACGCAATTAACTACACCCCCTAGTTCTTCGTTGTTTAATAACCATTCTGTACATCTGGCTACATCGTGTTCATGAATCCATGAAATGTACTGCTGTCCGTCGCCCTGTTGCCCTCCCAAACCAAATTTAACCAAATTAAGCAAACGAGGAAAAACACTATCATTTCTACCCAATACTATCCCCATTCTCAATGCAACTTTACGTGTTAAAGCCGTTTCGGTTTCAAAAAATGAAGCCTCCCATTGTTTACAAACATCTATAGAAAAACCATAGCCGATTTCTCCCGTATACTCATCCTGCGGATGATCTTCTGCATGTCGATAGATAGTTGCAGAAGTTACATTGATCCAAAGTTTTGGAGGATTAGCCATTTCGGCTATTACTTTATTTAACAACCTGGTTGGTATCGTTCTTGAGGCAATGATCTCTGTTCTATTCTTTTCATTATAACGGCAGTTCACATTTTTCCCGCAAAGATTGATCAGCATATCTGCACCCTTAAGAGCTTCGGTCCAGATCCCTTCAGTCTTCCCATCCCATAAAACTGTTTCCACATTATCTTTTGTGGCTTTACTCTTTCTACTGAGTATTACCACTTGCGTTGCAATATTTTTATAGTAGTCAGCTAAAACATTACCCAGATAGCCATTGCCTCCGGCCAAAACTATTTTCGTGTATTTCATATTCTTTAGATAAAAAAGATCAGTAAAAGAACAATTATCCTGTACAGCACCCAGGTTAAGGTAGGAATATATCCCAGCTTTAAAATACCCATTCGCCTAAAATGCTCCAGAAACATAATACCGGCAACTCCCATAAAATAAGCGGCGTAAAAAAGTGCATGCAATACTAAAACCTTAGCCGTCAACAAAGCAGGTAACAGCAATAAAGATCCGGCAAAAGATATCGTCATCATATTACCCAGGTATTCCCACTTTTTATCCCATGCCATAATGCTTACCACAATGGCCTGAAAGACAATTTGTCCCCCACAAATGAAATATTCTCTGTATGCACTCCCAACAGGCATTAGCTCTTTTAATAAGTCCACATAATGTGTAAGTATAAAACTGGCCATAAACCAGGTGAACACTAAATATGAAATGCGATACCTCAATTTAAAAGTAGGCTGAATGGCAAAGCTGTGTTTCGTAATTTCTACTGGTATTATTACCTTCCTGTTATAAGATACAAAGGCATACACTTTACTCATTATCCAGATAAACGGTTTAAGAGAAAATAATGGCCCTAAAAATGGGATTGAATTTGCAAGCACTTTAAACAGGCTATGTATACCATAACTTACCTGCCCTGTTTCAGTATCAACCAGTGCAATTTCATTTACCGCCCTTTGCTGGTCTACATAAGGACAAATGCTTTGAGGCATATTCTGGTAAGGTTGTGCTCCTGTCGGATCAAGCATTCCAACCTTAGTAAAACCTTTTGTATACAGCCTACACATAGGGCATTCTGCATCAAAAAGGATCAAGTGGTTTTTTAAGCTTTTCATAGATCAAATGTAATATTAAATTATTAAACTTTCAAAACTTACTGAAAGTTTAATATAAAATACATTTAGGCTATTTAATCATTTCTGTTTCTTATTGATTTGAGTCTAAAAATTTTATTTTCAAAATATTGAGAGGGTATTAATAGGGTTCATATAGGGAGTTGATAGGGGGTTAATAGGGACAAAAGCGTATCAGAACCCTAGCAACTCTTTAACAAGACCATGTAAAAGCTTGCCTAAGAAATCCTTTTCACTTACAATTTACCTGAAAGTTCTTTTGCTTTTTCGTAATTCGGAGTGCCTTGAGGAATTTTGGACAACCAAATTAAGGCCTCTTTTTTATTGTCTTGTTTAATATAACTCAATGCCACATAGTAGGCTGCATCGTATTTAAATGCCGACTCTCCTTCATACAATTTTTTAAGCACTGTTCTTGCCTCATGTTCCTGAGAATTCTTTATCAATGTAATTGAAAAATAGTATGACAGCAATGGATCCTGAGGGTTACTCATGTATTCTGTTTGCATTATTTTACGCGCTGCCGTGTAATCTCCTGAGTTATATAATTCGGCAGCTTTTGTAAGCACTCCGGCACTTTCTCCGCGCTCGGTTACCGACATTTGTTTACTAATAGCGTATTTGTTATACAAACCAGAAGACCAAGGCGCCCAAATAAACAAACCTATTATTAAAATCACAACTACTCCGCCCAATATGATATAAGATTTATAGTTAGCTTTTTTATCAGGAATTTCTATCTGCTTACCTTCTTCTGAAAAATGTACATTCTGAGTCATTGCCGAATTATAATAAAATATTGAAATAAAGATTTACTTAGACTGCTTTAAAACCAATGCCCCTAATGGCGGGATATTTAAAGAAATGGAATACTCCCTACCATGGCAGGTCTCTTTTAAAGGCAGTAATACCTCTTCATTCAACTTTCCACTTCCAAAAAACTCTTTAGCATCTGTATTGAATATTTCTTTCCATTTGGCTTTAAATGGTAAACCTACAAGATAGTTCTCGCGGTAAACAGGGGTAAGATTCAGAATCACAATAAGCGTGTCCTTTGCTTTTAAACCTTTTCTAATGTAAATGTAAACGGAATGCTGTGCATCATCGGCATTGATCCACTCAAAACCTTCATGCGAAAAACTATGCTCATACAGGGCTGGTTCTGATTTGTATAGATTATTAATAGCCCTTACTGTTTTCTGCATTCCAAGATGAGGAGGGTGTTGTAACAAGTGCCAGTCTAATGAGTTCTTAAAATCCCATTCATGAGTTTGAGCAAACTCATTACCCATAAAAAGCAATTTTGTACCCGGCTGGGTAAACATATAAGCATAAAGTACACGCAGGTTGGCAAACTTTTGCCATTCATCGCCAGGCATTTTATAAATCATAGATGATTTACCGTGCACTACTTCGTCATGAGAAAAAGGCAGCATAAAGTTCTCACTAAAGGCATAAGTAATGCTAAAAGTGAGTTGATGATGATGGTATTTCCGGTTAACAGGATCGTTTTTAAAGTACTTTAATGTATCGTTCATCCAGCCCATCATCCATTTCATTCCAAAACCCAGGCCACCGGCAAATACGGGATGGGTTACTCCCGGATAAGTGCTGCTTTCTTCAGCAATGGTATGTACGCCTTCAAAGGAGCCGTATACAGCTTCGTTAAGGTCTTTAAGAAATAATGTTGCGCCAAGGTTCTCGCTACCGCCAAACTCATTTGTAGCAGCCTCTTCGGCTTTTCTGGAGAAATCAAAGTAAAGCATAGATGCTACAGCATCAACACGTAAACCATCGGCATGAAACTTATCCAGCCAGTACATTGCATTACTGATCAGGAAAGACCGCACCTCATTTCTGTCGTAATTAAAGATATAAGATTTCCAATCCGGATGAAATCCTTTGCGCATATCAGCATGCTCATACAAATGAGTACCATCAAACTTGAAAAGTCCATGTGCATCGCCTGGAAAATGCGAAGGAACCCAATCTAAAATAACGCCAATATTGTTTTTATGCAGCTCCTCTATCAGGAACATTAACTCCTGAGGAGTTCCATGTCTGGAACTTGCTGCAAAGTAACCGGTAATCTGATACCCCCATGAAGGGTAATATGGGTATTCCATAATAGGCATAAGCTCTACATGGGTAAAGCCCATATCCAGTACATAAGGCACCAGGCTTACTGCTATTTCTTTATAGGTTAATACCCTTTTTGGTTCTGATGGATCGCGCTGCCATGAGCCAAGGTGCACTTCGTAAACCGACATTGGTTTATTTAATGCATTAGCTTTGGGGCGCTTGTTTAGCCATGTTTTATCCTTCCAGGTGTAATCAGTGTCCCAAACAATAGAAGCAGTTCTTGGCGGATGCTCCCATTTTGTTGCAAATGGATCGCCTTTTTCTATGTCGGTACCGTCAAAGCCTTTAATGGCATATTTATAAACTTCACCTTTACCAATGTTTGGAATAAAACCCTCCCAGATACCCGATGAATCTAATCGCCTGTTAAGTTGGTGTGATGTTTTATTCCATTGGTTAAAATTGCCGGTTACATTTACCGCCTGGGCATTGGGTGCCCAGACAGCAAAATAAGTTCCGTTAGTATTATTGTACTGTATAAGGTGCGCACCAAATTTCTCATACAGCCGAAAGTGCTTGCCTGAAATAAATAATGAGATATCAAAATCGCTAAATAAACTATAGGCAAGTACTTCCATTAATTATAGATTTTTATGGTGGTGAAATTCTTATTTGATTTAAAACGTAAGCAGTTTCTTTCGTCCAGCGTATAATCGGTTATTTCATGATCATCAACCGTGATTTTATTTACATTGAATGGCAGGCCAACAATGTTATAATTGTACAACTCGTAATTAGGAGTATACAAACCGCTTCTTGTTTGCTCAATAGTTAATCCATACTGTGTCCCTTTAACGCTGAACTTTTTCTCTGAGTAAATATCCTGCTCATAGGCAAAAGTATCGCCATGATCTTCGAACAGGAACGAATTCACTTCATAGTCAGAAAAATAAACATTGAGTAGAACTTCGTCTACATCCTTCTCGCCAACATATTGCATTACAGGATATTCAGGTATTACTGAACCTGCTCTTACAAACAATGGCATATGATCCAGAGGTGTAGCAATGCTATGCTCACTTTCGCCTGTTAATATTTCGTGTGTCCAGAAGTTATACCATTTTCCTTTCGGCAGGTAAACCATACGAGATGCTGCACCTTGCTCTAAAACCGGACAAACCAATATTTTATCGCCAAATGTAAACTCATCCTGACGGTATCCATTGCTGATGTTTTCCTGCTCAAGCATTACCAATGGTCTTAAAATAGGGAAACCATAACGGTGATGCTCCCAGAATACAGAATACAGATAAGGAAGCAACCTGTATCTTAATTCTATGTATGTTCTGTTGATGCTGGTATATGGCTCTCCGAAGCTCCATGGCTCTCTTTCGGCAGTATCACCTGCAGAGTGGGCACGCATAAACGGAGAGAATGTACCCAACTGGATCCATCTTGTAAACAATTCCGGATCAGGTTCTCCGCTAAAACCACCTATATCTGTTCCGCAGAAAGGTACGCCCGAAACAGACATACGCTGACATTGGATATTTCCAATTTTTAAATGTTCCCATGTAGCCACATTGTCCCCTGTCCACACACAGCCATAGCGTTGCATACCAGAATACCCAGCTCGGGTAATGGTAAACGGACGCTTATTGCGCATTAGCTTTTTCAGTCCGTCGTAAGTTGAGCGAACCATCTGCATGCCATAAACATTATGAGCTTTGCGGTGTGAGCCTCTGTAACCATCATAATTGTGGCGTACATCGTTAGGGAATGTACCAGAACCAAATACTGCAGGCTCATTCATATCATTCCATACTCCTGCAACACCAATATCTACAAGTTCTTTGTACAAGTTACCCCACCATTCTCTAACGGTTGGGTTGGTAAAATCAGGGAACTGACATCGGCCGGGCCAAACATGTCCTTCCATAAAATAGTCGTCGCTTCGGCGACAGAAGTAATTGTTTTCTTTTCCTTCTTTAAACACCCAGTAGTTATCATCAACCTTGATACCCGGATCTATCATTACAACAGTTTTGAAACCATCGTTAGCAAGTTCCTTAATCATTCTTTTAGGATCAGGGAAATGGCTTTTGTTCCAGGTAAAACAACGATAGCCGTCCATATAATCAATATCCAGATAAATGGCATCGCAAGGGATGTTACGCGATCTGAACCCATCTGCTATTTCCTTAACCTTTTTTTCAGGGTAATAGCTCCACCTACATTGGTGATAGCCCAAAGCCCATTTTGGAGGCATTGGATGGGTTCCTGTTAATGTCTGGTATCTTTTTACCACGTCCATCATATGCGGCCCGTGGATGTAGTAATACTGCAGTTCACCGCCATCTGCCCAGAAACTGGTTTTCGAGTTGTCTTCTCTTCCAAAATCAAAGTAAGAACGGAAGGTATTGTCGAAGAAAATCCCGTAAGCGGCTTGTTCATTTACGCCAACGTAAAAAGGAATGGTGCGGTACAAAGGGTCCTGATCCCATCCAAATGAGTATGCATCGGTATTCCAGTTTTGGAAATGACGTCCTCTAAGGTTCATGTTTCCTGATTTATCTCCAAGACCATAGAAGTTCTCTTCTGCTCCGCATTTTTTAGTGGCATATACATAGTAACCACCAAACTCTATGTTTTCTTCCCAGTGCATAGGTGTAGCATCCTCACTCATCACTTTATGGTTCAGGTTATCTGTAAATGAGATGTGAAAATCATCCTTTTGAACCTTACAGGTAACCGTATTGGTTGATATTGCGTAATGGTCCGGAAGCTCTTCGAACTTAAATGTGGTAACTTTCTGATCAACCACCGGAACGGCATAAGAAAAATCATCCAGAAAAACACCATGAGGTGCAAGCCTAACTCTGATAATCTCGTCGCTTACTACTCTTATCTCCACTTTTGCATCGCCATCAGCAAAGAAAAACTTGTTTCCTGCAGTAGTAACACTTTGCACAGGGCTAAGATATTTTTTAACTATGGGTTTTATATCCGTTACCGGATTGTTTAAATGCTGTATCGGCGCCTCAATAGTTTCCTTAGTAATTATATTGTTTATTAATTCTTTATTTTCTTCCATGAAAAATCGCTTTAGTAAAAATTCTCTCCCCTGTTGATCATGTAACGGATTGCATAACAGATCGTGTATTTTATACAACTAAAGTGTTAAAATTTCTATTAAAACCAAAGGATTATTATTATATAAAAATATACCTGTTAAAAAAAGCGCCTGTATCCTTCATTTAGGGTACAGGCGCTTTAAAAAACTAATTAATTGAGTGGAGCTTTGTTAATTTATTTTATGGGTTAGATGTAAATCCTACGTAGTAAAGAGCACCTATTGAAGGGTTACCATACGAAGTGAAGTAATATTTATTTAAAATATTTGAACCTCCAAGTTTGATCATTGATTTTACTGAAGGTATTTTTAAGTTAACCTGAGCATCGATTGTACTGAATGATGGTACATCTCCTGATGCAAAAGATGAATTCCAGTAAAACTTATCCTGCCAGCGGTAATTTACGTTGAAACCAAAGTTCTTAATGATCTCTTTGTTACCAAGGCCAAGGTTATATCTAACTTCCGGTGTATTAAAGTCGTTGATATAATCAGAAGGAAGGTCGCCCAATTTATTGTATGATACGTTACCACTTAAGTTATAACCTCCAATTAAATAATCCAGCCCTAATGCACCTCCATAAGAAGTTACTTTACCTGTTGCATTTACAGGTGCTCCAAATTTAGAGAATGAATTATCTGCATTGCGTTGAAAAACATCTACCGCTGTAATAAAGTTTTTATAGGTGTTGTAATAAGCGTAGGCATCTATCAGGAATCTTGAGCCTAATAATCCTTTATAACCCACCTCGTAAGCCTGAACGCTCTCTGGACGAACTCCTCTTGGATCAAAATTGTATTGTTTTAAGATCGTAGGATCTGGTGTTCCTGCTGCAACCGATGCAAGGAATGCACGGTAACTTACATCAGTAAAAGGAATATTTGTTGTAAGCATATTGTATTTGTTCAGCATGCTTGGTATTCCGCCAATAAGTCGCTGTAAGCCACCAGCCACAGAAAGGTCAATATACTGGTTCTGGGTTGTTGGATTACGGTAACCTGTTTGAAAGGAAACCCTGATGTTATTATCAGGGGCAACTGTAAGTACTCCGGATACTCTTGGTGTAAAGCGCCCGTCAAAATTCGAGCTTTTATCATACCTTCCAGATACAGCCAGTTTAAACTTATCAGCAAACATTTTTTTAGCGATCTGAGCAAATGCACCATACTCGTTAATGTCAATCTTATTGTTAAGATCATCAAAAATAGTTCCGCCCGAACGTAATTGGTAAATGCGGTACGATGCACCGACCTGCAATTCAACTACATTATTAAGCGCATTTGAAAAATTGTACATTCCCTCGTAATGATACAAATTGGTTTTATCATCAAATCTTGCACCTGTACCGGAAGCAATTGTACTGTTTACGATTTTATCTTTTGCAGCCTCAAACTGTGGGCTACCTGGCAGAAAACGTCCCTGATCGGCAACATTTCTTGCAGCGGCGTGGGCCTGTGCATCAGTAATTCCCGGAGTTGTAAGTTTTGCTCCAATGTAAGTACTGATGTATTCAGGATACCATGCCTGTGATTTTTTTGAGGCTTCGTTAATGAACGCACCTAAAATAGAGGAAATATAAGAATCACCAGAACGTTCCTGTGTGGTATATCCCCTAACAAAGAAGTCCTGTCCTTTTAATTCTAATTTATACTGTCCGATACTAAAATTACGTAATGAGTAGCGGTCTGAACCTGTATAAACCGAAGTACCCGATCCCCAGTTTACCTGGGCAATACCCTCTATTGTAGGCGTAAACCTGTAGTGTAATGAACCAGATGCTTTAAGTGATTGCGTATTGTAATCAACCAGTGCATTTTCATTATAACCGGTTCTTGTTACTTCCTGATTTGGAAGAATGGCAGTGTTTTTAAGTCCGAAATAGAAAGGCAGGTACTGATTAGTTACTGCAGGGCGCAAAGGAGCAGGCACATTTGCATTTATAAAACCTATATACTGCGGATAACTGGTTCCCGCAGGAAGATTGTCTAGTACAGTTTTTGGATTAAATGCACCTCCGGATGCTGCTAAAATACCAGCACGTATTGTAGGCTCAATGCTTTGCTGAACTACACTTCGCATATTTTGCGAACTTTCATCACCATAAACGTTTATACCATCGTAAGCCGGATCTGATCTGTCGCCTGCTTTAAAAGCACGACCTGTACGATCAAAATTGCTGTAGTTATCGGCCTGCCAGTCTTTAGCTTGCATGTATGAGAAAGTGGCTTTTACAGCAAACTTATTATTCCATGCTTTTGCCATGCGTACATCCAATTGATTATACTGCTGATTTCCGGTATTATCATCATTTATATGATTAATTCCTGATTTAAAAGAAAAGCTTGCCCCCTGATAATCAAAAGGATTTTTAGAAGTCATCAGCATGGTGCCGCTAATCCCACCAGCACCATATAGTGCTGAAGATGCGCCTGGAAGCAATTCCACATTATCCAGATCAAGATCTGAAATACCTATAATGTTTCCTACCGAAAAATTTAATCCTGGCGCCTGATTATCCATTCCATCAACAAGCTGATTAAAACGGGTGTTACCATTAGAGTTAAATCCCCGCGTATTTATTGATTTAAAAGTTAAACTCTGTGCACTAACTTCAACCCCCTTCATGTTGGTGAGGGCATCATAAAATGATGGCGCAGATAGTTCTTTTAAAACCGCCGGTCCCATTCGCTCTACAGATACCGGTGATTCCAGAATACGCTCAGGGGTTCTTGATGCAGAAATAACTACCTCCTGACCCAGAACGGTGGTGGTTTCTATTTCAAAATCTAAATTTGAGGTATTCCCTGTTACTTCTCTCTCGATTGAGGCATAACCAACATAAGAAATAACGATTGTAAATGGAGCAGCCTGCTTAACCGTAAGGGTATATTTACCATTCGTGTTTGTTGCCGTTGCTATTGTAGTGCCTTTGACAGTAATCCCAACACCTGGTATTGGTTCCTTAGTGGCTTTATCTGAAACAGTTCCACTAATGATTACATTTTGTGCTTGTGCTACCAAGACGGACATGGAAAGCAACAAAAATGTAAAGATTGCTTTTGTAAAAGTTTTATTCATGCAGTTAATTTATATAAGGTTAATTTATTATAAATATAATACATTAATTTAATTTTCCAAATCTAATTTCAATGAATATTTCATCATCAAAATCTCATTTTCATTGCAATTCATTTAACTTTTATGTTAAATTGCAAAGTCAATTTAAATTCCGGAAGAAGTAAAAACCAAATACTTCATTTATGTTTTAGATGTGCCTTTAACTGAGCTATGATGAATAAAATAAAAGCCCTCATTTGCATTGTTATACCAATACTCCTAACATATGCTCTCAATACAAAATTTGGCGATACCCCACCTCTTCTAAGATTCCTGAATCCTTTTACAGGTTTTTGGCAAAATGCAGAAAACACAAGGGTGGCCGCGAACAAAAAACTGGTTTTAAAGGGTACCCTTCAAAATGTTGACATCGCGTTCGACGACAGGATGATTCCGCATATTTTTGCCCAGAATGATCATGATGTTTACTTTGCCCAGGGTTATGTAACAGCAATGCATCGCTTATGGCAAATGGACTTTCAAACCCGTTTTGCTGCCGGGCGCATATCTGAAGTTGTAGGCAAAAAAGCAATAGAGCTTGATAAGTATCAGCGCCGGATGGGTATGGTATATGGTGCAGAGAAATCATTGGAAGGTATGATGGCCGATCCCAAATCAAAAGAAATGGTACTTGCATACACTGCCGGTATTAACGCCTATATACATTCTTTATCTCAGGCAAAATTACCTGTTGAGTACAAACTACTGGACTTTAGACCAGAAGACTGGACCCCACTAAAATGTGCATTACTGCTAAAACAGATGTCGGCAGTATTAGCTATGGGATCTGACGAGTTTTACATGACTAATATCAGAAAGAAATTTGGTACTGAGGTGGTTAAAGATTTATTCCCTGACTACCCTTTTAAAGAAGATCCAATTATTCCAACAGGTACCAAATGGGACTTTGACCCACTTCCAATACCTACACCTCCTGCTGATGCAGCAGAAGAAATGCTAACAGGAAACATACAAACAAAGCAAAAAGAAGAAGGAATTGGAAGTAATAACTGGGCCATATCAGGTGCAAAAACAAAATCCGGCTATCCCATTTTAGCAAACGACCCCCACCTTGATTTAACCCTTCCTTCTATCTGGTATCAGATTCAGCTTCATGCTCCAGGATTAAACAGTTACGGTGTATCATTACCCGGGGCCCCAGGTATAATTATTGGCTTTAACCAGAATATTGCGTGGGGGGTGACCAATGTGGCTGCCGATGTTTTAGATTTTTATCAGATCAAATTTAAAGACAATACACATAAAAATTATTGGTACAATAATGAGTGGAAAAATACTACTACCCGCCTTGAAAAGATTATCATAAGAGGAGGCAAAACTGAGATAGATACGGTTTATTATACACATCAAGGCCCTGTTGTTTATCTTCAAAAGCCAGAAAAATTCTCCAAAGCTCAAAATATCCCTGTCGGCAATGCCCTTAGGTGGATTGCTCATGATAAATCCAATGAGCTTAAAACTTTCTATTTACTAAACCGTGGCAAAAATTATAGCGATTACCGTAAAGCATTAACTTATTATACGGCTCCAGCCCAAAACTTTGTATTCGCATCTGCGGATAATGATATTGCCATTACTGCAAATGGTAAATTCCCCCTAAAATGGAAAGATCAGGGTAAATTTATTATGGATGGTTCTGATCCTAAAAATGATTGGCAGGGATGGATTCCTGCTTCGCAGAACCCCACAGTTAAAAATCCTCCCAGAGATTTTGTCAGCTCGGCTAATCAATCCTCAACCGATCAAACTTACCCTTATTACATTAATTGGGAATTTAGTCCGTACGAGCGGGCGAAGCGCATAAACGACCGGTTATCGGTTATGACCAATGCTACTGCCGACAGCATCAGAACGATGCAAACTGACACTTACAGTATTCATGCTCAAAATATATTACCTGCCATTTTACCTTTGGTTGACGGCAGCAAACTCAACGCGACACAAAAAGAAGGATTCTCTTTAGTGTCTGCCTGGAATAAACACTACGACGCAAAAGAAGTTGCAGCAACTATTTTTGACCTTTGGACAAAGCGTATCCAATACAACATATGGGAGGATGAGTTTAATGTGGATGGTGTGCCGATGCGCTATCCTTCAAGAGACAGAACTGTGCAACTGATTTTAACACAACCAGACGCCAAGTGGATTGACAATGTTAATACTCCTCAGAAAGAAACTTTAAGCGACCTTGTAAATGAAGCCTTTAAGTACTCCTGCGATAGTCTGGAACGTAAGTATGGCCCTATTGGCGAAAGATGGCAATGGGCTAACTTTAAGCATAGCAATGTTCCACACCTTGCAAAAATACCTGGCTTCGGATCTAAAACCTTAATGATTGGGGGTGGAAAAATGACTATTGATGCATTAAGTGAAAGCAACGGCCCATCGTGGAGAATGGTGATTGAATTGGGAAAAACACCCAAAGGGCATGGTGTTTTTCCAGGTGGACAATCGGGCAATCCCGGAAGTAAATTTTATGACAATATGATTGATACCTGGGCCAATGGACAGCTATATGATCTTTTCTTTATGCAATCTGTCGATGATCCATCAGCCAAAATAATTTCTAAATTAAAAATATCCAAAAAATAGCATCATGGTATTTATTGTAATTTTAATAGCTTCTTACTTACTTCAAATGGTTCTACCATGGTGGATAGTTGTAGTAATTTCATTTGCAACCTGCGGCTTAATCGGTAAAACCGGAAAAATATCTTTATGGTCGCCGTTTTTTGCAATTCTATTGTTATGGACAGGCATGGCTTTATTTAAAAGTTTACCCAACAACAATATCCTTGCATTAAGGGTTGCCGGTATGCTTGGGGTAAATTCATGGATACTGGTACTGGCATTGAGCGCTTTGCTGGGTGCATTTATTGCGGGGGTGAGTGGCTTTTGTGGCTATCATTTCAGAAAAGCTGTTCTAACTAAGAAAACCAATGCTTAATTAAAACTTTGTTGTGTATTTTTGCGCACGTGAAAGATTTAATCAATCAAATTTTCTCTATTGAAACTAAAGAACAGTTTGAAAAAGCAGCCCTGAAGGTATTTAAACATCAGGCTAAGAATTGTTCTGTGTATCACGAATACATCTCTCATTTAAGGATTAAGCCTGAAGAAATATCTTCATCAGATCATATTCCTTACCTGCCTATCAGCTTTTTTAAAAGCCACAATGTGTTAAGTTCAACTGAAGAAACCGAGATTACATTTAGTAGTTCAGGCACAACAGGTATGTCGCAAAGCCGACATCTGGTTACGGATGTTAAAGTCTATGAACAAAGCTTTAATAGGGCTTTTGAACAGTTTTATGGTAACCCGGAGCAAACCTGCTTTCTTGCATTATTGCCTTCTTACCTGGAGCGCGATGGATCATCTTTAATTTATATGGTTGATGCTTTGTTAAAACAGAGCAGGCATAAAGACAGCGGCTACTTTTTGCATAATCATGATGACCTGTTTAAAAAGCTAAAGGAGTTACAGGCCTCTGGCCAAAAAACAATTCTAATTGGTGTTACTTATGCCCTGCTGGATTTTGTTGAACAGCATAAAATAACTTTCCCCGAACTGGTTGTTATGGAAACTGGTGGCATGAAAGGAAAAAGAAAAGAAATGGTTAGAGAAGAATTACATGAAATACTAAAGAATGGTTTTGGCGTAAGTGCCATTCACAGTGAATATGGCATGACCGAACTTTTATCGCAAGCTTACTCTTACGGAAATGGAATATTTAATTGTCCACCCTGGATGAAGATCAATCTGCGCGACACCAATGACCCACTAAGTCTTATAGCAAACAACAAGACCGGAGGGATTAATGTTATCGATCTTGCTAACGTGAATTCCTGTTCTTTTATAGCAACTCAGGATCTGGGCCGCGTATTTAAAGATGGATCTTTTGAGGTTTTAGGTCGTTTTGATAATGCTGATATCAGAGGATGTAACCTGCTAATAGGCTAGTGTAATCTTTTATCGAATAAAAAGGGCTTCACTTCTATAATCTTAACTTTGTTGGCAAGAGGATGGTTCACATTCAAAATGTAATTATACTCATCTTCTACAATTGCCGAAGGAACCCTTAGCAGTAATGCTTTATTTGCCTTAGCAAAAGTATCTCCCCTCTTTCTTAAGGAAGATGGAGATGGATAACTGTTCCAGTCATCAGGTAACAGTTCTTTTTCTACCTCTTCAATACTATTGTCAGGAACATCAAAAACAGCAATACAAAAACTTTCAGGATCCTGTATATTGGTTAAGTGTGCAAGTACCTCCAGGGCTGCCAATGCCCTATTGCCTGCCATGTACAAAACCGAAATACCAACACTGTTCCAGCGTCCACCAAATAATTTGGCGCCCATCCCGCTCATATCCATAGCTCTTTTACAAAGCGAAATTCTATAAAGCTGCATTAACTAAAAACCCCGTACTCTATACGGCCTAGTGTTTGAAGAATCAGTTCAAAACCTATAGAGGTATCCAGCAAATTCAATGGAGCTTCTCCGTTTAAAGTATAATTGGGAGTTTTCATCCAATCATTAAAATTATCCATAGTACCAAATACTTCGGTACCACGCTGGTATAACCTGGCCAGTTCAATGGCCTTTTCAGCATGTTCAGTTTTAATTAGCGTTGCCGGAGTATAACGCTGCAGTGTGCGCTCAGAAATGTGCATAATCCCCGCAATTTCCTGTATAGTAAGCGAAATCTGTTTTGCCAGGCTTACCAGTGCTTTTTTTGAAACACCTTTACGGGCAAGGTTTAACAAATCAAAATCTGTTGAAACAGCATAACTTCCTCCAAGCAAACCAACAAGCGATGCCGAATTTAAGTTACCATATGCTACTGCAGGTTCAGCAAGTTCGGTACGGTTTTCTGTTTTCTTTTTCATATCTACCAGACATTATACACAAATATAATACAATTTGTCCGAAATTAAAAGAATTCACAGAATTTCCTTACCTAAACATTTCCATTAAAAAAGTTCAATTAGCCTGCAATTAACAGGTAATAATTCTTCTTTCCTTTTTGAACAATAATGAACTGATCATTCAATAGATTTTGAACATTAAAAATACCTTGCGGGTCACTAATCTTTTCTTTATTTACAGATACGCCACCACCCTGAATTAGTTTTTTAGCTTCTCCTTTAGAGGCAAAAACACTTGATTTCTCGGCAAGTAAAGTAGCTGCATCAATACCCTGCTCAAGCTCTTCTTTTGATATGCTGAACTGTGGGATACCTTCAAATATCTCTAAAACCTGTGCTTTATTTAATGTTTTAAAGAATTCCAAAGAACCATTACCAAATAAAAACTCAGAAGTTTTAATTGCTGTTTCCAATGCTTCAGCCGAATGGGTTCTAATGGTTATATCTCCTGCCAATGCCTTTTGAAGAACACGTAAATGCGGAGCAGCGTCGTGTTCAGCTTCAAGGTTTTCTATTTCTTCCTTTGATTTAAGTGTAAAGATCCTGATCCATTTTTTGGTATCATCATCAGAGGCATTAAGCCAGAACTGATAGAATTTATAAGGCGATGTTTTTGCCGGATCTAACCAAACTGCACCACTTTCAGTTTTACCGAACTTAGTACCATCAGCTTTTTTGATCAGGTTAGTTGTAACAGCAAAAGCAGTACCTCCATCCTTTCTTCTGATTAGTTCCGTTCCGGTAACAATATTACCCCACTGATCAGAACCTCCCATTTGCACCAGGCAATTGTGGTGTTTCCACAAGTAATAAAAGTCATATCCCTGAATCAACTGGTAGCAAAATTCTGTAAAAGAAAGTCCTGAATCGCCTTCCAGTCTTCTTTTAACACTATCTTTTGCCATCATGTAGTTTACAGTAATGTGTTTACCCACATCTCTGATAAAAGTAAACAGGTTCATATCCTTAAACCAGTCGTTATTGTTTACCATCACTGCACCATTACCGGCCTCTTCAAATTTCAAAAATTTTGAGAGTTGTTTTTTCATACCGGCAAGGTTATGCTCTACCATAGCCTCAGTCTGAAGATTTCTTTCGTCAGATTTACCAGAAGGATCACCTACCATGCCAGTAGCTCCACCTACTAATGCATATGGTTTATGACCTGCACGTTGAAAATGAATAAGCGTCATGATCTGGGTTAAATGTCCTACATGCAGTGAGTCGGCAGTAGGGTCAAAACCTATATAACCTGAGGTCATTCCTTCATTCAATTTTTCTTCGGTACCCGGCATGATGTCCTGCAACATACCTCTCCAGCGTAGCTCTTCAACGAAATTGGTCATTCTTATATCCTTTTGCCGCAAATATAGGAAAACCTATGTTATCCTTTTAATTGAATACGCTTCAAAAACCGTTAAACTGAACAAAATTAGCTACTTTTAGGGCAATGAACTTTTTGTCGCATTTTTATTTTGAAAGAGACAATCATGATCCAAACATGGTTATTGGAGTGGTTTTGCCAGATTTTGTAAAGAACGCACAGAAAGACAGCAACTTATATCCACTAAAAGAAAAACACCTTTTTGAATCTGTTGCAAATGAAAGTTCTATCCTCAAAGGCTGGGGTCGCCATATTGCAGTTGACGCAGTTTTTCACTCATCAGAGTTTTTCAAATCCAATACCAATACCTTAAAGCAAATCATTTTACCAGTACTCCAAAATAGTCCTGTTAAGCCCTTCTTTCTTGCCCATATCGGTCTTGAGCTGGTGCTTGATCATTTACTGACCATTCACCGCACAGTAAATATCAATACTTTTTATGAGCAGCTAAGCGAAGCTGATACACAAGCATTAGATTCCTTTCTGAAAAAAAGTGGCGTAGCGGATACAACTATATTCTTTAAATTTCTTAACAGTTTTATTTCGGGCAGATACCTTTTCAGCTATCAAAAAATCGAAAACATATCCTATGCCTTAAACCGGATTTGTATGCGCTTATGGGACAGTCCTTTTACAGAACTGCAACTCGCCCTGTTAACAGAGAAACTATCTATTTTCAAGACAACCCTGGAGGAGAACTACATGTCTATCTTTAACGACATTGAGCTGCATCTAAATTCCGGCAGCAATTAACATCAAAAATATTTCATCTAAATCTCAATTAGCTGCTGTTGCTAATTTGTATCTTCGCTTTTATGTCACTATTTGATATAAAAGATAAAATGGATGCGCTGGTTAAGGAGCTTAATCAACACAGTTACAATTATTATGTATTGGCAATGCCGACCATTGCAGATTATGAGTTCGACAAAAAACTTGAAGAACTTAGTAAACTGGAAAAAGAACATCCTGAATTTGCAGATCCCGATTCGCCAACACTAAAAGTTGGGGGTGATATCACCAAAACATTTACTACTGTAAAGCACAGATGGCCAATGCTCTCATTAGGAAACACCTATAATGAGCAGGATCTTCGTGATTTTGATGAGCGGGTAAGAAAAACTATAGGTGAGAGTTTTGAATATGTTTGCGAACTCAAATTTGATGGACTTTCTATAAGTCTGACTTATGAGGATACCAGGCTGGTAAGGGCCGTTACCCGTGGAGATGGAACCAAAGGCGATGATGTAACCACCAATGTAAAAACAATAAACAACATTCCCCATAAATTAAAAAATGAGGAAGTTCCCCCTCTGTTTGAGATCAGGGGTGAAATTTTTATGCACCGTGCAGCCTTCGAACGCTTAAATAAAGAGCGCGAAGAGCTTGGGGAGATCCAATATGCCAACCCACGGAATTTTGCCGCAGGCACAGTGAAAATGCAGGACTCTAAAGAAGTGGCCAGGCGCCCTCTTGATTGCTTTCTGTATTCATTAAATACCGACAAGAATTATTTTAAAACTCACTGGGAAAGTTTACAGACTTTAAAAAGCTGGGGATTTAATGTGAGCAGCAATTCTAAACTGGCCGGCAATATAGATGAGGTATTGCTGTTTATTAAACACTGGGAAACTGAACGTTTCAAGTTGTCTTACGATATTGATGGCATTGTAATAAAAGTGAACAGCTATGCACAGCAACAGGAACTGGGCTTTACTGCTAAATCCCCTCGCTGGGCAATTTCGTTTAAATTCAAAGCGGAAGAAGTAGAGACCATATTGGAAAAGGTAACTTATCAGGTTGGCCGCACTGGCGCTGTTACACCAGTAGCCAATTTAAAACCTGTACAACTTGCCGGCACAACAGTAAAGAGAGCTACACTGCATAATGCCAATGAGATTGAAAGACTGGACTTACATGAAGGAGACAGTGTATTTGTTGAAAAAGGCGGAGAGATTATCCCAAAAATAATTAACGTAAACCTGGATAAACGTAAAGCCGGGGCACTTAAAATCATCTACCCCACAGTTTGTCCAGAATGCCAATCGGAGCTGATCAGAAAAGAAGGTGAAGTGGCTTTCTACTGCCCTAATGATGAAGCTTGTCCCCCGCAAATTGTAGGCAAGATTCAGCATTTTATAGGCAGGAAAGCTATGAATATTGATGGTCTTGGAGACGAAACCATTGAAACATTTTACCAGAAGGGGCTGGTTAAACACATCAGCGACCTATATACCCTTCATGAAAAGGCCGAAGAATTAAAAACTTTAGAGCGCTTTGGAGAACGTTCCATTGAAAATATGCTTAAAGGTATTGCAGTCTAAGCAAATGCCTTTCGAAAAAGTATTGTTCGGATTAGGCATCAGGTATGTTGGCGAAACTGTTGCCAAAAAATTAGCTTTCGGCACTAAAGATATTGACAAGCTATCAACCGCAAGTCTTGAAGAGCTAACAGCAATAGATGAAATCGGACAACGTATTGCAGAAAGTATCATTGAATATTTTGGAAATCCGGAACATTTACATCAAATTGGGCTTTTAAAATCCTACGGACTTCAATTTGAAGCTATAGAAAATGAAATTGCTTTACAAAGTGACAAA